>Ga0070684_100001186_pt1 | contig 18731 bp, 16 predicted proteins | sample KBSC723LmetaG_FD_65653 | JGI IMG/M metagenome (GOLD analysis project Ga0070684, IMG submission 65653) | Corn rhizosphere microbial communities from Kellogg Biological Station, Michigan, USA - KBS C7.2-3L metaG | ecosystem: Host-associated > Plants > Roots > Rhizosphere ...
GAACGAGTGGTGGATGTTGATGATGCGCGAGGGCCAGCGCGTCACGAACGCCGGCGTCAGGATCTGCATGTAGCGCGCGAGCACAACCAGATCGACCTTCAGCTCGTCGAGCAACCGCTGCGACGCGACCTCGGCCCGCTGCTTGTCGACCGCGTCGACGGGAATGTGCTCGTAGCGGACGCCGAAGTGCCCCGCGACCGAGCGCAGGTCATCGTGGTTCGAGACCACCGCGACCAGATCGCCACCCAGCTCGCCCAGCTGGTGCGCCAGCAGCAGATCGTAAAGACAGTGCGGCGATCGGCTGGCGAAGACGGCGACGCGCGGACGGACGTCCGAGTACGTGAGCTCCCACGCCAGCTCGAAGCGCGTCGCCAGCATCTCCAGCGCAGACTGGATCTGCGGCCGCGCCAGCTTGAAGGCGCCCAGATCCCAGACGAGGCGCATGAAGAACATCCCGGTCTCGACCTCGGCGTGCTGGTCGGCGTCGAGGATGTTGCCGCCGTACTCGAACACGAACTCGGACAGCGCCGCGACCAGACCGGTGCGATCGCCGCAGCTCACGAGCAGCGTCGCGGTCACGGGCTGCGGCGGCGGAGACGGCATCGTGCGAACGACTATACACGGGCCTGCCGAACGCCGCGCCGGCGGACGTTACAGCTCCAGGACCAGGTCCTGCGGGATCGCGGTCGTCTTCGCGCCGGCGGTGGTCAACCACCACTGCCCCGGCACCAGCTTGCGGCCCACCGCGACCTCGGCCTCGGCGACCGTCGCCTCCTGGATCTCACGCCGGGTCAGCCGGTGCGCCGCGAGCGCCCCCGCCGACGGCGTCGTCAACCGGACGACGTTCCCGTGAGTCTCCGCCAATCCCCCCGAAGGCAAGTAGATGATTCGAAGGTCCATCGTTTGGCTCCCCGAGGGACATCGAAACACGCCTGACAGCCAAGGCAATTTTTCGATCGGATCGTTTTCGACCATCCGCTTTCAGGACACTGCTCAGCCGAGCAGCAGCGCCGGATCCGGATCGGCGCCTCTCGCGGCTCAGCGCTTCGCGCGGCGCGCGCGGACAGCGTCGGCCAGGTCGCGCAGCGGCGGCACGGTGTCCGACCACGCGAGACACGCGTCGGTGATGCTCTGCCCGCGCGTCAGCGCCTTGCCTGGCACGGCGTCCTGCCGTCCGCCGACGAGGTGGCTCTCGATCATCACGCCCGCGATCGCGCGGCCGCCAGCGCGGATCTGCCCCGCGATGTCGCGCGCCACGTCGGGCTGCCGCGACGGATCCTTGCGGCTGTTGCCGTGGCTGCAATCGATCATCAGGCGCGGGGGCAGCTTCGACTTCTCCAGCGCCGCGACCGCGCGCGCGACGGCAGGCGCGTCGTAGTTCGGCTCGCCGCTACCGCCGCGCAGGATCAGGTGACAATCGGGATTGCCCCGCGTCGCGACGATCGCCGACAAGCCCTGCTTCGTGACCGAAAGGAAATGGTGCGGGTGACCGGCGGCCTGGATCGCGTCGATCGCGATCTGCGTGTTGCCGTCCGTTCCGTTCTTGAAACCGACCGGCACCGAGAGACCCGACGCCAGCTCGCGATGGACCTGGCTCTCCGTCGTCCGCGCGCCGATCGCGCCCCAGCTGACGACGTCCGCGATGTACTGCGGCGTGATCGTGTCCAGGAACTCGCATCCGGACGGCACGCCCATGTCGGCGAGATCGAGCAGCAGGCTGCGCGCCAGGTTCAGGCCCTCGTTGACACGAAAGGTGCCGTCCAGCCGCGGGTCGTTGATGAGACCCTTCCACCCGACGGTCGTGCGCGGCTTCTCGAAGTACACGCGCATGACGACCACCAGCGCATCGGACAGCTCGGCCGCGACCGCGTGCAGCCCGCGCGCGTACTCGCGCGCCGCATCCACGTCGTGGATCGAACACGGCCCCACGACGACCACCAGCCGGTCGTCCTGCCCGCGCAGCACGCGCGTGACGGCCTCTCGCCCCTCCGCCACGGTGGTCGATGCCCGCTCGGAGAGGGGCAGGTTCTCCATCAGGATGGCGGGCGGGATCAGCGGGCGGATCTGCTCGATCCGAAGGTCGTCCGTGGGGCGAAACATGAGGGTGACAATCTAGCAGGGGCGCCCCCAGGCCAAAAGATCGAGAAATTTGACGCCCCGGACCGGCCCTCTAGGGTGGGTGGGGTCGGAGGTCTCGAATGAGCTACGCCGAGATGCGCGAGTTGGTTCGACTTCGCTACGAGCTGCGCCGCCTGCTGGCGGAACGGCCGCCCGGCGCGGACGTCGATGCCCGCAGGCTGATCACCCGCATCGAGCAGCTGGTCGCGGCCGACACCGAAGAGGCAGCGGTGGTCGTCCCGGAGCTCGCCCGCTGGGCGGTCAGCCTGGCCGCCAGCGCCTGACGGTCGACCCAGCTTAACCTTCCCGCGCCGTCCGCTGTCGGACGAGCATGCGGTGCACGGGGAAGGTCATCGGGGCGCTCGTGGCAGTGGTGTTCGTTTCCGCGCCGGTGCTGGCGCGGGCGTCGGCCGTCGAGCCGCTGGCGCCTCCGGGCGGTCCCCCAGCCGGCGTGGGATCGCTGACGTACGTGAAGGACCTGGATCACCTGGCGGCGATCACCAGCCCCGACAGCGCGCTCCATCTGAGGACGGTGGAGCTCGAACGCAAGGGCAACATCGGAATGGGCGTGTTGATGGGAAGCGCCGCGCTGGGCGCGCTCATCGTCGTGGGAGCTGCCACGGTCTTCACGCAGGAAGAGTGCATCGGCGCCTCGCCGCCACTGTGCCAGAGCCGCCCGAACGGCGCGCTCGCGGGCGTGGGCCTGTTCACGATGGTGGCGGGCGGGCTCGCCGGCTTGATGATCATGCCGCACCGGGGCGACCTGCTGGATATCGTCAACGAATGGAACGCGCGCCACCCGGAGCAGACGCTGCTGCTCGACAGCCCGCACCGACTGCACTGATCAGCGAACGTGCTGCGTGCGGAAAGGTCGGCCCTTGCGGGGCTTTCCACCTGGGCCACCTTGCCCGCGTTGCGCGTCGCCCGGCTTGGTCGCCGCCGCCGCCGTCGCCGGCTGGCGCAGAGGGATCAGCTTGCCGGCGCCGTGACCGATCAGGTCGGCGCGGCCCATCCGCCGCAGCGCCTGGCGCAGCAGCGGCCAGTTCGCCGGATCGTGGTAGCGCAGAAACGCTTTGTGCAGCCGGCGGGTGGCCGGGTCCTTCGGGACATGAACAATCTCACCGCCGTCGCGCCGCAGCTTCTTCAGTGGGTTCCGGCCGGTGTGGTACATCGCCGACGCGGTCGCCATCGGCGAGGGAAGGAAGTTCTGGACCTGGTCGGCCCGGAAGCCGTTGCGCTTCAACCAGAGGGCCAGGTTCAGCATGTCCCGATCGGTCGTGCCCGGGTGCGAGGCGATGAAGTACGGGATTAAATACTGTTTCTTTCCAGCCTTTTCCGAGGCTTCATTGAACAGCTGCTTGAACTTCTCGTAGCTGCCGATGCCGGGCTTCAGCATCTTCGACAGCGGGCCTTCCTCGGTGTGCTCGGGCGCGATCTTCAGGTAGCCGCCGACGTGGTGAGTGGCGAGCTCCCGCACGTATTCCTTCGAGGTCGCGGCCAGGTCGTAGCGCACGCCCGACGCGACGAGGATCTTCTTGATGCCGGGCAGCGCGCGCGCCTTGCGGTACAGCTGGATCAGCGACGAGTGGTCCGTGCGCAGGTTCGGGCAGATGTCGGGGTACACGCACGAAGGCAGCCGGCACGCCGATTCGATCTTCGGGTCCTTGCACGCGAGCCGGTACATGTTCGCGGTCGGGCCGCCGACGTCGGAGATGACGCCGGTGAACCCGGGGACGGTGTCTCGCACGGTCTCGATCTCGCGCAGGATCGACCCCTCGGAACGGTTCTGGATGACCCGTCCTTCGTGCTCCGTGATCGAGCAGAAGCTGCAGCCGCCGAAGCAGCCGCGCATGATCGTCACCGAGAACCGGATCATCTCGTAGGCCGGAATCTTGGCGTCACCGTAGCCCGGGTGCGGCTTGCGCGTGTACGGCAGCTCGTAGATGCGGTCCATCTCGGGCGTCGACAGCGGCATCGGCGGCGGGTTCAGCCAGACGTCGCGGTTGCCGTGCCGCTGGACCAGCGCGCGCGCGTTGCCCGGATTCGCCTCGGTGTGCAGGATGCGCGAGGCGTGCGCGTACAGGATCGGATCGGACGAGACGGTGTCGAAGTCGGGCATGCGCACGACGGTGCGGCTGCGGTCGCCGCGCGGGCGCAGGCTGGCGCGCGGCACGAACCCGGCCGGGGCCGACGCCGCCGGCGCGCAGGCCGGATCGCTGGCACCGGCCGCCGTCTCGGACATCGCGTACGGATCCACCGGCGCGGCGGGCGGACCGGGCGCGTCGACGGTGGTGGAATCGACCTCGGTCCATCCCTCGAACCCGCCCGCGACACCGGCCGGGCGCGAGAACGCCGTGCCGCGGAGGTCGGTGATGCTGTCGATTGACTCACCCTTGGCGAGGCGGTGCGCGATCTCGACGACCGCCCGTTCGCCGTTGCCGTAGACCAGCAGGTCGGCGCGCGAATCGATCAGGACCGACCGCCGCACCTTGTTCGACCAGTAGTCGTAGTGCGCGATCCGGCGGAGGCTCGCCTCGATGCCGCCGACCACGACAGGCACGTCGGCGAACGCCTCACGGCACCGCTGCGCATACACGACCAGCGCCCGATCGGGGCGCCGTCCGCCCGCGCCTTCCGGCGAGTACGCGTCGTCGTGCCGCAGCCGGCGATCGGACGTGTAGCGGTTGACCATCGAGTCCATGTTCCCGGCGGTCACGCCCCACATGACCGTCGGGCGGCCGAGCGAGCGGAACGCCTCGACGTCGCGCCAGTCGGGCTGCGCGATGATGCCGACGCGGAACCCCTGCGCCTCCAGCAGCCGGCCCACCAGCGCCATGCCGAAGCTGGGGTGGTCGACGTAAGCGTCCCCGGTCACGAGGATGACGTCGCACGAGTCCCAGCCGAGCTCGTCCATCTCGGCGCGCGTCGTCGGCAGCACGGGCGCGACGCCGAAGCGCGCGGCCCAGAACTTCCGCCGCGTGAACAACGTTTGCGGCACGAGCTCGGGCGAAATCGGCACGAATCCCGCAGATTTACGTGCCAGGCTCATGACGCGCCCATTGATAGCACGTCACCGCCGCCCACGCTGTTTTGCTGTTTTATGGCATGCTGGTGCTTGTCATGGCGGGGATGGAACAGCGGCAGTATCCGCGCATCGGCCTCGGCCTTCCCGTGATCCTGCAGTTGCTCGGCCGCGGCAGCGTCGCCGCCGAGCTGCAGGATATCTCGCGCGGTGGCTGCTTCTTCAAGTCGGCGGAGCACGTCCCGATCGATCGGCGGATCTCGGTCGTGCTTTCAGCCAACGGCGGAAGAACGTGTCAGGCGTCCGGCCGCGTCGTACGAACGGTCGCGTACAAGGGCTTCGCGGTTCTGTTCGATCAGGACGACGGCGGCGCGATCGAGGACTTCATCCGCGAGCTGACGCCCCTGCCCCTCGAGAGCCGCGCGGCGCTGCTGAGCTCGGTTCTGAAGCCTGAGATCGAGATCTACTAGTCAATGCGCGCCTGCGGCGCGGATTGACTATTCCGGCAGGCGCGGTCCGACCCTGCGGTCGATCATCGCTCAATCAAGTCGCCGTCATGGAACGCCCGCTTGGGCGCGGGCGCGATCATCGCTCAATCAAGTCGTCGTCATCCTCGCGCGCGCAGGCGATCTGACTTGATTGAGCGATGATCGCGCGGTGGGTGCGAAGGGTGTGAAGAACGCAGGATGTGGTCGCTAGCGCGACCGCATCCTGCGGTAGCTCTCATACCGCGCCCGCTTGAAGCGGAGGCTCGCGTCGCGGTCGCGCGGCTTGTACGTCGTGCCGCGCGCGACGTAGCGCGTGCCCGACGAGCCGTGCCAGTCGGTCTGCACGGTCAGGCGCACGCGGGTCTTGAACGCCTTGTCGACGTTGTACGACACCGCCGTCGTCGCGTTGCTGGCCGCTTGCTGCGCGCCGAAGTTCATCAGGCCGCGAACGCCTCCGCCCATGAAGGACTTCGCGGCCTGCGTCCCCACCTTGAGGCCCAGGTTCATCTGCGCGTCGAGGAGCATCTTGTCCTCCTCGCCCAGCGCCTGCGGCCCCAGCTTCTCGCGCATGACCTCGATGATGCCGCGCGTGTAGCCGATCTGCGAAATGACGAACATCTCGCTGCCGCTGTCCGCCCACGCCATGGATTCCTGCAGGCCCCAGGAGGCCTCGGCGCGGCCCGCGAGCTCGAGCGCCCAGCTGTCGCGACCGCCGTTGCGCGCCTCGTACGCGGGCGCGCACGACACGCCGAAGCGGCCGCGCCGCGCCAGGTCCGAGTAGACGAGCCCGATCGGCATCTGCCCGCCCTGCCCGCCGCTGAAGCGGAAGACGACGAAGCGCTCCTGATCGTGCGGGACGCTGCCGATGCGGACGTACGTGTGCCCGCCCGCCGCCACGTAGTCGTAGCCGAGGACGTCTTCCAGCACGACCCCCGGCGGCAGCACCAGGTCGACGTCCGTCGAACGCGCGGCGGTGCGCAAGATCGCGCCGGCCTCCTGCTGGAAGATGCGTGACATGTCGTCGGGGCTGTCGACGTAGTAGTAGTTGCCGCCCGACGCGTCGGCCATGCCCTGCATCAGCAGCTCGTCGTGGTCCATGCCGAAGCCGATCGTGGTGACGGCGACGCCGTGCTCGGCGGCGCGCGCCGCGATGCGCGCCAGCTCGCCCGAGCTGGTGATGCCGATGTTGGGCTGGCCGTCCGAGAACAGCACGACCTGGTTCACCTGCCATGGGTTGAACGCACCGAACACCTGCGCGAGGCCGGCCAGCAGGCCGCCACCCAGGTTGGTGCCACCGCCGTCCGCCAGCGAGCGAATGCCGGCGACGACCATGTTGCGCGTGTTGCCGTCGATGTTGACCGGCGGCGCCGCCAGGTAGACACCGTCGGAGAACGCGACGATCGACACGCGATCGCCGTCGCGCAGCTGGCCGACGAAGGTCTCGGCCGCGATCAGCATGTTGCGGAACGGCGCCCCGTGCATCGAGCCCGAACGGTCCAGGACCAGCGCGACGTTCAGCGGCGCCAGCGCGCTCGCCGCCGGACGGCCCTTGACGCTGACCGCCGCGTACAGCTGCCCGGTCGAGAGCCGCGGCCCGATCCCGCACGTCACGCCCACCGACGCCGTCTGGGGATTGTCGGCCTGGGGCGCCGGCCATTCGGGCGGCGGGGCCATCGAGAACACCTGCTCTTCACTCAGGTTGGCCAGACCCGGCGTCACCGGCAGGGTGATGAAGACGGCGCATCCGGAGGTCCCGGCGACGGCGGCAAATGCCGCAAACAACAGGGGAACGAGCAGCTTCCGATTTTCCATGGCGCAACAGAATAACCGAATCGCCCCGCCCCAGGCGAATGGGGGTACGATGCGCCGCATGACGCCCCGACTGCTCGTACTGAGTCTGATTTGCGCGCTCGGGACCGCAACGGCGGGTTGCGGCTCGAAGGGCGGCGCCGACAAGTTCGTCGGCTCGTGGATCTACGCCGGCGCGATCGATCCCAACTGCCAGAACATCGCCGCGGTCGATCTGACGGGCGACGCGGTGACGATCACCGCGCCCGACTCGTCGCACCTGCAGGTCGACCTGGCGGGTTACTGCAACATCGCGTTCGAGGTCAACGGCTTCACCGCCAGCGCGTCGGGCGGCCAGAGCTGCACGTTCGACATCCCCAGCCTCGGCCCGCAGGCCATCGCGATCACCAGCTGGACGCTGATGATGACCGGCGACGACGTGCTGACGTCCGACTTCAGGGGCGCGATCCTGATCTGCGCCCCGACCGGCACCGGCACGCTCACGCGGCAGGCCGACGCCGGCGGCTGAGGCCCTTCTCTACGGCGCGGGCGTCAGGGCAGCGGCCGCGTAGATCAGCGCGCCGTTCCAGTTGATCGCGATCTCGTTCAGGTCGTACGCGTCGGACGAGTCCTTCCAGGTCGCGCCCGGCGGAACCATCGTGTCGGCGCTGGGATTCGGCCCGCCGACGAGCAGCCCCGGCCACGGATTGCTCGTGTTGTCGGAGATCGACGGGCGGTGGTGCGGCTGGATCGGCGGGTGGTAGCCGACGCCGGTCACCTGCGTGCGATCGTAGAAGTTGCGGCCCAGCAGGTGATCCAGCTGCATCGCGATCGCGTCCATGTAGCGGGGCGCGTTCGTCGGGCTCAGCACGCCGGCCACCCACAGGTTCATCGACGTGCGCGCGATCGCGCCGTTCGATCCCCACCAGTAGTTGGCGAGCGATCGCCCGAACGGCGCCGCGTCCGCGCGGCTCGCGAGCGCGTCGGCGCTCGCCAGCATCGCCGTCGTCATCGCGTCGACCATCCCCTGATCGCGTCCCGCCCGCGCCGACAGCAGGTACGTGAACACGCCCAGGTTCTGGACGTTGTCCCAGTCGAAGTTGTCGGCGATCGCCTTCGGCATCTTCGTCGTCCCTTCGAAGTCGGCCAGGAAGACGTCCTCGCCGGTCGTCTCCCACATCTCGGCGGCGGCCCAGGTGCGGTTGTCAGTGTCGCCGCTGTTTCCGTCATAGCCGCCGGTGCTGAACATGGTCAGGTCGGGCTTGATGAGGCCGTTCGCCTTGAGGAAGTCGTATGCCTTCCGCGCCGCCACCAGATAGCTGTCCGCGAGGTCGGCGTTGTACGGGCGGTAAATGCGCGAGGCCTGCGCCATCACGGCAGCGAAGTCCGCGGTCGCCGACGTGCTGATCGGCGTGTAGAAGCGCCGCGACCCGTCCTGCTCGGGCATCACCGTCAGCGATTCGAAGTTCATCGCGGTGACCTTGAACGCGACTGACCCGTCGTCGATCTGCGTGGTCAGCAGCCAGTCCAGCTCCCACTTCACCTCGTCGAGGTAGTCGGGGAACTCGCCCGCCGTCTCGGGGATCGGCAGCGTCAGCTTGGAGAGCATCGGCTGAAAGTGCTCGAACGCCTGCAGCATCATCCCGACGGTGAACGCGCCGTTGGTGGTGTACTTGCCGTAGTCGCCGGCGTCGTGCCAGCCGTGCAGGCTCGGCCTGATCGTGTCCATGAGAACGCCGTCGAGGTACTTCTGCGACGCGTCCTGGGTGTGACAGATGCCGTGCGCCCAGTGCTGGCTGTCGAGGTTGATGTTGACGCCGCTGCCGCAGCGCTGGCCGTAGAGGCCGACCATCGCGTGCACGAGCACCGTGCGAAACACGTCGGGCGCGATCGGGAACGTGGCCGACTGGGCGGCGCCGCTCGACGTCTGCAAGCCGGGAACCGCGATGTAGTAGTTGCCGGGCGACGTGAACGGCGAGAAGTCGCCGACGTAGACGGTCGCGCCGGTCGTCGAGTCGGTCATCGGTCCGGTCACCGTGCAGGACCAGACGACGGTGTCGGTGTCGGCGTCGCGGACCTCCGCCGTCGTGTCGGACAGCGAGGTCATGCCCGCGGGCAGCACGATCGTCACCCGCTTCTCGCGGTTCGAGACGTAGCCGACCGAATCGGCGCGAACCGCGTGGATGACGAGGCCGGTGGAAGTCGGCGGCTGCGCCTTCTCGCCGGACGGAAAGAACACGCCGCAGCCCGAAACGACCAGCAGCGGAACAAGCGAAGCGAACCGGGAACCAACGGAAAAGCTACGTGACGCCAAGGTAGACCTCCAACGATTGCCTTCTGACGGGGTGGAGTCAGCTGCCACGTGAGGTGGCTCAGAAATCGTTTGCCGATTGTAGCCGACCCAGGCGGATCCCCGGGAGATCGCTGGTGTAGCGCGACGTCATCCGGCTTCGGGCGCGTCGGCGTTGCCGCCGTCATTACCGGGCGAACCGCCAGTGCCTCCGGCGGCGCCGCCGCCACCGCCGCTGCCGCCGGTCGCGCCGCCTGCGCCGCTGCCGCCTCCGGTCGCACCGCCGCTACCGCCGGTGGCGCCGCCACCGCCACCTCGACCGCCGGCCCCGCTGGCGCCGCCCGCTCCGGCCATGCCGCCGGTGCCGCCGCCCGCGCCCGCTGTCGCGCCGCCGCCGCCTCCGCGACCAGCGGCACCACCAGCACCGCCGGCACCACCGCCGCCGCCACGGCCAGCGGCGCCTGCCGCGCCGCCGCCTCCAGAACCGCCGCGCCCTGCGGCGCCGCCAGCCGCGCCGCCGCGGCCGCCGTTTCCACCGAAGCCACCAACCCCGCCACGCCCCGCCTGACCGGTCGTGCCACCACGCCCCGCCTGGCCGGTCGTGCCGCCGCGCCCCGCGGTACCCGTCGTACCGCCGCGCCCGGCGTTCCCGGTCGTGCCGCCACGCCCCGCCGTCGCGCTCGTGCCGGCGGTTCCGGTCGTGCCCGCACTGCCCGTCGTGCCCGCGCTGCCGGTCGTGCCGCCGCGCCCGGTCGATCCCCCCGTCCCGGCGGTGCCGCCGTCGAGGTCCAGCTCATCGCTGTTGGCGCAGCCCGCGAAGCCGCTCAAGAAGAACCCGAGCAGCACGGTTGGAGCAGCCCACCTGAGAGCCCACGACACGAAGCGGTTCGGCGTGCTCATGGCCGAGATTTGAACACAGATTGCCGGCTTGCGGCGTCGAATCAGCCGCTCCGCGCCGCAGGCGCGGTGTGCGACTGTCAATCAAAAAACAATAGCTGCACTCGCGCGCGGGAGCAGCTAGCCGCGCGACGCGTGGCGGCTAATCGCCATCTCGACAATCTTTTCGATGAAGTCCGGATACATGTGGCCGCCTTCTTCGGCGGCCCACGCGAGGTCCTCGCCGTCGGCGAGATACGGATTCGGATTCGCCTCGACGATGTAGATGGCGTCGTCGTGCGCGAGGCGGACGTCGATGCGGCCGTAGTCGCGCAGGCCCGCCGCCTCGTAGGCGCGCACCGCGACCTCGGCCAGCCGCTTGCGCACGTCGGCGGACAGGTTCTTCGCCACCATGTTCTGAATGTCGCGGCTCTCGCGGTAGCGCGTGCTCCACTTCGCCTTGAAGGTCGCGATGCGGCTCTCGGCGGCGGCGCCGTCGGGGAACACCATCTCGATCGGCGGCAGCGGCTGCGGCTTCTCGTTCCCCATCACGCCGATGTACAGCTCGCGGCCCGCGATGAACTCCTCGACGATCGCGTCGGTCTTGATGCGATCGTGGATGAACGCCACGCGCTCTTTCAGCGCGTCGTCGTCGCGCACGACCGACGCTTGCGCGATGCCGACAGACGCGTCCTCGTCCTGCGGCTTCACGATCAGCGGAAAGCGGAGATCGCTCGGACGCTGCGTGACGACGCCGCGCGGGCACACCATGAAGTGCGGGATCCGGATCCCTTGATACGCGAACACCTTCTTGGTCAGCGCCTTGTCGCGCGCGAGCATCAGCCCTTCGGACGACGCGCCCGTGTACGGCAGGTCGAGTATCTCCAGGATCGCCGCGACCGAGTAATCCAGGCCCGATTTGCCACGGAATCCTTCGGCCAGGTTGAAGACGACGTCGCAGGGCTCGGCACGCAGGCCGGCGGTCAGATGATCGAGGTCGTCGCGAAAGCCGAACAGGCGGACCTCATGGCCCTTCTCGATCAACGCGCGCGCGACATCGAACTCGGCCTCGTCACCCGACTCGATCTGCTTCTTCCAGTCCTGCGTTCCGGGCGGCTCGCCGTCCGTATCGAACAGGACCAACACCCGATGAGGCTTCTTCACTCACCTCTTTGATACTCGATCGGCCCTTTTTTTGGAACGGGGCCTCACGCGCGCGGCGGGCTCTAGCGAACGCCGCCGTCGGGATTCGACGCGGCCATGCCGGCGTCACCCTCGGGGATCTCCTCGCGATAACCGAGCAACGTGTTCTTCTCTTCGTTCGGCGTCACCTTCACGGCGACCTTGCTGTCCTCGAACGTGTACGCGCGCGTCTGCACCGGAATGCATCCGTCGGCGCGCACGATGACGTCCAGCGGACCCGAGTCGCGCGGCCGCTGAACGATCAGAGGTGCATGCGGCGCGATCGCGCCGAGCTTCTTCTTCCCCCAGAAGACGGTCGCCTTCTTGGTGGACGGAAGAACCGTGAACACGATCCGCACGTTCTTGCTGGGAACCTTGGGCGCGGCCGGCGCCGTCTCGCCCGGCGCCGCGGGCGGGGCCGCCTCCGGTTCCTGCGCGCGCGCGGCCAGCGCCCACAGCGCGAAGGTCGCGGCCACGACCGCGAGCGCCGCACCCGCGCGCTTCACCGGCATCATTCGCCCCCTCCCCCGCCGCCCGCCTTCGCGTCGGCGCCCTCGGGCGCGGCGGGCACGGGCAACCCGGGCGGGTACTTGCCCCACGGCGTCGCGACGTAACCGGCGACCGGCTTCTTCGCATCGCCCTTGATCTCACCCTCGAGGACGTTCACGGGCAACGGCGGCTCCAGCACGTAGTAGTAGCCGCGCGACGGCAGCCGGATCTCGAACGCCGTGTCCTTCTGCAGGAACTGGCGCGCGAAGTTCATCGTCTTGTCGCCGACGATGGTCATCGGCCGGTGCTGCAGGATGAACGAGTACATCCGGATCGCGATGTGGTTCGGCAGTCGGTGGCAGCCGTGCGAGAAGCCGTTCGCGCTGTAGATCGACAGATAGTCCGACGAGCCGTGCGCGCGCACGCCGTTGTCGAAGTCGTTGCGGCCGTTCTGGCCGGGGACGACGAAGTAGCCAGCGATCAGCCCGTACGCCGATAGGTAGCCGGGACCGAGCTCGTCGTAGTTGACGACGCGCTGCCACTTACCGTTGACGGTCTTGCCCTTGACCAGCGAGCGGATCGGCGTCGACGCCGGCGCGATCCACACGGGCCCCGAGACGACGTTCCGGATCACGCGCGGGCCGACGTCCGACGCTTTGTAGCGGAAGTATTCGTAGCCGTTCGCCGCCTGCTCCGACCGCCAGCCGCCGATCGTCGTGCGCCAGCGCGCCAGCGGGACCTGCTTGCCGCCGACCTTCGTGAACACCGTGAGCGACGGGTACTTCTTGCGCGGCTGCGGCTTGTAGTGGCCCTTCTCGTCAAACGGCAGGTCGTACCAGACGTCGCCGCGATCGACGACGATCGAGAGGTCCATGTTGTCTGAGTAGTAGTCGGGGCGCGGGGGCAGCTTGATCGCCACGCGCAGGCGCTTGAACTCGGGCGCCGGGTGGCGCTTGAAGAACGCGAGCGCCGACGCGCCGTCGGTGAGCTGCATCTGGTCCAGCGTGGTCTTCAGGTACTCGTCGACCAGGTTGCGCGTCTTCGACGCCGACCCGTCCTCGAGGATCGCGGCGGCGGCCACGACGCGCTCGCGCAGCGCGCGCGTCAGGTCGTCGTAGTCGTTGTCGACCAGCGGCCGCGCCAGCGCGTCGACGGTCTTCCGGCGCAGGTAGTTGGCCTCGTAGATCATGTGCTTCTGCTGGAAGCGCCGGACGGCGAGGCGCATGGCGTCGTCGTAGATGCCGGTCGTGTGCTTGGCGCCGCCCTTCGCGCCCAGCAGCCCCTCGCAGGTGAGGCGGCGCTCGACCGCCGCCATCGCGGGCTTCTCGGCGGCGCGCCGCTCGAGCATCTTCACCTTCGGCGCGAACGCGGGCTGCTTCTCGGCCAGCTCCTCGACAGTCGCCAGGTGCGCCTTCTTCCGCGCCTTCTCCAGCTCTTCGCGCACCTTGGCGAGGCGTCGCTCGTCCTTCTTGATGTCGGCGGGCGCGACGTACGTGACCGTCTCGACGGCGTCGATCGCGTCGGCGCTCTCCTGGTCGTGGCACGGGTGCTCTTCGTCCTGGACGAAGCGCGCGCGCAACACGCCCAGCGCGGGTGGGATGCCGTACAGCTCGAGGTAGTTCTTGGCGCCGGGCTCCAGCGGCTCGCCGTCCTCGTCCAGCTCGTCGTTGGCGAGGCCCAAAAAGATTCGCCGATAGCGGTTCGCCAGCGGCGTGCCGTCAGCCGTGGTCTGCTCCTCGAAGATGAACGGCGTCCAGTCGTCGGAGAGATCGACCAGCGTGTATCCGGCGCCTTCGGCCGCCTCGGCGTCGATCCAGCGATCCTCGGGGTGACCGGGCTGCCCCAGGATCAGCAGCGCGCGCTGGTCGGGCGGCAGATCGGGGCGCGCCTTCCGCGCCTCCTCGTCGGAGACATGCGCGCGCGGCGCGTTCTTCGGGCGCGGCGCGGCCCCCGGCGTTCCGGGCGCAGGTACGGCGGCCGTCGCGGGCGTGCGCGAGTCGCCGGATTGGCTGCCGGTCGTCGAGGTGCTGCTGCAGCCGCACACCGCGACCCCGAAGATCGCGGCGGCCAGTCTGAGGTTCCCCCTCATCCGGGCCAGAACATACCAACGCTCCGGGCCAGTGGCGAAAGAACTTCACTGCCCCTGCACGTGACGCTTGACGGCTCTTCCGCGCGGTGCGCTCGCGCTGCGGCCTTGTGTACGACAGTTACAGCGCCGCGAGGGGATCGCCGGGCTTGGTGACCGCGCGCAGCCGCGCCTTCACCTTGGTCACGAACTTCGGTCCCTCCTGCACCTGCATCTCGATGCCGACCGGGCCCAGCCCGGGCGCAAACACCGTGCGCGTGATGCGCGCGGGATCAGCTCGCGTCACCTCGACGACGACACAGCCGGCGTAGCGACCGACCGACTCGACGCTCAGCTCCTCGTCGACGGAGGCGATGCGCGCGCGCCCGCCGGCGACGGCCCACTCCGCGCCCGGCTTGATCGGGTCCTTGATGATGTAGTCGCCGATCGCGTGGCCGTCGAACTGTGCGACGCCGTCGGCCGCCACCAGATATGTCAGGCGCTCGTCGCCGGCCTGGATGACGGACAGCTTCTCTTTCACCTCGATCACCGCGTACGTCGCGAGGATGTTGGTGCCATCCTGCTCGACGTCGTATGCCCACTTCCAGCCGTCGGTCAGCGGGTAGTACTCCGCGGCGGTGATGCCCGCGCGCGGCCGGACCACGTCGGGGCCGCCGCCGGTCGACGCACAGGCCGTCCAGAAGAGCGACGTCAGAACCAGCAGACGGAAGCGCGGTTTGAACTGCATCAGGGGTGCCTCTGCATCGACGGATCCGCCAGGCTTCTCAAGAAACTGAGATATCATGGCAGCCCGACCAGGGTCGTGCGGCCCGACGCCAGCGACGGCGGTTGCGGACACCGTGGTACGACCCTTGCTTCGCGCCTGGAAGCCCTTTCATGCGTCACCTCATCCGCCTCGCAGCGCTTGCCGGATTCGTGACGCTGGCGGCGGGCACGCTCGCGTCGTCGGCCGCTCGAGCTCAGGCGCCGGCGCCCGCGACTGACACGCTGCAGGCGGAACGCGCGCGCCTCCGCGCGCAACTGGACAAGGTGAACGCCGAGATCGACGCGCTCAAGCACGAGGGGCGTGGGGTACGCGACGACTACCGGCTGCGCGCGCGCCTCGCCGACGCCGAATCGCTGGCGCGCCGCTTGATCGACATCGAGGCGCGCCTCGGCATCCGCGTCGACAGCGGCGTGAAGATCCAGTCGCCGCCCGTCGCCGCGCCGACGGACGGACCGGCCGATCTAGACGCCAAGGCGGACATCCTCTCCGACCAGTCGCGCCGCGTGCGGGTCCAGGCCGACGCGCTGGGCCGCCGCGCCGCCGACGCCAAGAGCCGCCAGGAGCTGCGCAAGCGCGCCGCCGATCTCGATCGCGATCCCTTCGCCCCGATGGAAGGTTCGAAGCGGCGGATCGCGAGCAGCCCGGCACCAGGCACCGCGGCGTTGCCGATGCCGAGCGGCTTCGGCAACCAAGCACCAACGGGAGCCAGCAAGGTCAACACCAACGACTCGACTGGCTCGAACGGTTTGCTCCCGCCAGCGGCGCCGGGCCTGGCGACGAACACCGGGGCCAGTGCGCCGCTGTCGACGCAACTTCGCGACCTCCTCGACCAGGCGACGCTGACGGACATTCGCCGCCTCGAGACCGCGGGCGCCGCCGGCGGGTCGCCGCAGGCGCTCGAGCGGGCGGCGTCGGCCCTGCGCGCGCGCGCCGACTGGCTGGAGGCGCAGTCGCGGGCGATGCGCGCGAAGGCGCGCGCGAAGTAACGCAAGACGCAGGCACACGGGTAGACTGCCTGCGAATGCGGGGTCCAGGACGCGCGCGAGCGTTGCTTCTGATCCCGCTCGCGCTGGGCGCGGCGTCGGCGCGCGCGCAGGACGCGGCCGAACCGCCACCCGACAACGAGCACTACCAGCTGAACGTCGAGCTGGGCGCCGAGTACGACAGCAATGCGCACCGGGTCGAGGAGGTCGCCGGCACCACCGGACCGATCGTCGGATCGTTCCTGCAGCGCCTGGTGCTGAACGCCCAGGCCGCCGACCAGATCGCGGCGCGCCACACGATCGCCTGGTCGGCGACGGCCGCGGGCAAGGTCTTCGACGCGCCCGCCGCCCGCAGCGAGAACGTCGCGATCGCGCAGTCTTCGCTGGTGTGGCGGACGGCGCTCGGCCCGCGCACGTCGGTCGCGCCGTCGGCGCTCTACTACGAAGCGTTCCAGAGCTGGGCGCCGCCCGGCGATCCGGCGGGCGAGCGCCGCGACTTCCGCTCGCTCGCGCCTGCGCTGGAGCTGCGAAGCGCCCTCGCCGAGCGCGTGGATCTCGGCGTCGCCGCCGGCTACCGCTGGCTGCTGTTCAAACCGGATCGCGACTTCGACTTCGACGGTCCGACCGCCGGCGTGAATCTGCGCTGGCTCACCGACACCGAGGGCGGCGCGGACTGGGAGGCGCGCGCCGCCGCCGCCGTCGAGTACCGCACGTTCGCCGGCCCGGCGTTCGTCGGCAACTGCCCGCCCGACGGCCTGCCCTGCCCGGGACCGGCGGTGCGCACGGACGACTTCGTGATCGCGCAGGTCGACGCGACGCGAACCGGCCGCGTGCTGCTCGGCGCCGGCTACGCGTTCAACTACAACGGGTCGAACAGCTTCGGCCAGACGCTGATCCGGCACGTCGCGATCGCGCGCGTCGCGACGGCGCTGCCGCTGGGCCTCTACCTGGCGGCGCGGGCCGACCTGTCGTTCGTTTCGTACCGCGACTCGATCCCGGTCGCGAAGACGGCACCCAGCACGCCGATGGTCAGCGGCAAGCCGTTCGTGAACATCGAGGACGAGAACCGTTCGAGCGTGCGCGTCGACCTGTCGCGCGACCTCGGCCCGCGCATGCGCGGGCTGCTTCGCTATACGTTCTACGCGAACGAGCTGGGCAGCAGCGTCGGCACCTACCGGCGCCAGACGCTGCTGCTATCGCTCGCTTTCATCGTCGAGAAGTGACCCTCTCCCGGAAGAGAGAGAGGGAGGAGAGCTACATCATGCCGCCCATGCCGCCCATGCCGCCCATGCCGCCGCCGCCCGGCGCCGGGGCCGGGGCTTCCTCTTTCGGACGCTCGACGATCAGCGCCTCGGTCGTGACGAGCAGCGACGCGACCGACGCCGCGTTCTGCAGCGCAGAGCGCACCACCTTCGTCGGATCGATGACGCCGGCCTCGACCAGGTCCTCGAACTCGTCGGTCGCCGCGTTGTAGCCGAAGGAGCCCTTCCCTTCGCGCACGCGGTTGACGACGATCGACGCTTCCTTGCCCGCGTTCAGCGCGATCTGTCGGCACGGCTCCTCGCACGCGCGCCGCACGATCGACGCGCCGACCTCCTGCTCCTCGGACAGGCCGGCGATCTTCTCCGCCGCGTTCTGCGCGCGCACCAGCGCGACGCCGCCGCCCGGCACGATGCCCTCCTCGACCGCCGCGCGCGTCGCGTGCAGCGCGTCCTCGACGCGCGCCTTCTTCTCCTTCATCTCGGTCTCGGTCGCGGCGCCCACGCGGATCACGGCCACGCCGCCGACCAGCTTCGCGAGCCGCTCCTGCAGCTTCTCGCGATCGTAGTCGGACGTCGTGTTCTCGATCTCGGCGCGCAGCTGCTTCACGCGGCCCTCGATCTCCGGCTTCTTGCCCGCGCCGTCGACGATCGTCGTGTTGTCCTTGTCGATCGTGACGCGCTTCGCGCGGCCCAGCTCCTTCAGCGTGATGTTGTCCAGCTTCAGGCCCAGGTCCTCGGTGATCGCCTGCCCGCCGGTCAGCACCGCGATGTCCTTCAACATGTCCTTCCGCCGATCGCCGAAGCCAGGCGGCTTGACCGCGCACACGTGCAGCGTGCCGCGCAGCTTGTTCACCACCAGCGTCGCGAGCGCCTCGCCCTCGACCTCGGAGATGATCAGCAGCGGCTTGCCCGAACGCGCGACCTGCTCCAGCACCGGCAGCAGATCCTTCATGTTCGACAGGTTCTTCTCGTGGATCAGGATGAACGGATCGTCGAGCTTGACCTCCATGCGCTCGGCGTCGGTCACGAAGTACGGCGACTGGTAGCCGCGGTCGAACTGCATGCCCTCGACCACGTCCATCGTCGTCTCCATCGACTTCGCTTCCTCGATGGTGATGACGCCTTCCTTGCCCACCTTCTCCATCGCCTCGGCGATGATCTTGCCGATGAACTCGTCGCCGTTCGCGCTGATCGTCCCGATCTGCGCGACGTCCTTCTGGCCCTTGGTCGGCTTGGACAGCTTCTTCAAAGCCTCGACGATCTTCTCGACCGCCTTCTCCATGCCGCGCTTCAGCTCCATCGGGTTGTGACCGGCGGCGACCATCTTCGCGCCCTCGCGGAAGATCGCCTGCGCCAGCACCGTCGCGGTCGTCGTCCCGTC
>Ga0070684_100001187_pt1 | contig 18726 bp, 12 predicted proteins | sample KBSC723LmetaG_FD_65653 | JGI IMG/M metagenome (GOLD analysis project Ga0070684, IMG submission 65653) | Corn rhizosphere microbial communities from Kellogg Biological Station, Michigan, USA - KBS C7.2-3L metaG | ecosystem: Host-associated > Plants > Roots > Rhizosphere ...
TAAACGTGTTGCCACCCAACTGGTGTTGCTCTATCGAAATCTCCGTCACGTTCGCCAGGACATGAACAACATTCTCGGCGCGATTCACGTCTGCGATCGTGTCAAGCGAGAACACGCCACGATCGGCGCGTTGGATGACCTCACCGCGGTGCCCGTCTTCAAGGTCCGACCACCTAGTTCCACTTCGGTGGTCGGGATCGGTGAACGTGCGGTTTTCGTGGAAACCTTCGCCGCGGGAAAAGATAGTGCCGTGGCGGTTTAGCACCAGTATGGGATTCACTGTGAATCGCTTCGCGAGATCCACAACCACTGACGCCGCCGTTTCGCCGGAACCTATGACACAAATCTCCTCATCCTCACGCATTCGAAGACGCTGGAGCTCCCCGAGTCGAGTCCAATAGTCGACGCCGTTGTACAGACCTGGGACTGGATCAGAGGGAGCGCCGCCGCCGGCGACTGAAACCTTCATCGTCTTCGGCCCGCCTGGGCCGGTGATGACCACCGCGTCTGCGGAGATCTTTTGCACTTTCCCATGGGTGTCGCGAACTCTGACCTGCCAACCAGCAGAATTCACCGGCGATACTCCGATTGCCTCACCAATTAGCATCTGTACGGGGCCGTTTCTTTCGGCTCGCCGGAGCACCCATGCCAGATACCGCGCCCAGTCGCGATGGAACGGGTGGGCGCGGCCCCGGTCAATCCACTCGCCGTATCGCCCTGGTGTGTTGGCGAGGTACGACTGCCATGAGTAACGGGCGAGCATCTCTTCGCTAACGCGAGAGTCGTAATACTCATCGTCATACGGGAAGCCGACATCCTTCTCCGGCGGAGTTCCCAGCCGATGATCCCCGTCCGTGAACCCAAACTTCCCGCCCCAATTCGCGCCCGGTTCACGCCTTTCAACGACCACAACCTCGGGCACGATGAACCCGCATTTGTGAAGTGCACTGACCTTCGCTGCGATAGCAGCCGCCTTCGGGCCAGCCCCAATGACAACCATCTTGGACAAGCGCGCCTCCTTCGGCGTAATGGGGCTGGATCGAATGAAAGGACTTCGCGTGAGCCACGTCCCCCTGGTAAACACGCGCGGAGGTGAATTTGGAGCCGTCTTGGAGAGCCTGCAAGAGAGCCTGAACGAGGCCTTTTATTAAAAGCCTTTAATCCGACACTATCTTGTACGTCCGACCTGACACGGACGGCCAGCCAATAGCCGCGTCAGGATCGGGACCAATTACCCTGACTCCAGGTCTCTGTGGCAATCGGAAGTTCGTTCAGTTCCGCGCGTGCTTCACGCCAAGTGGGATAGTACCCCTCGAGCAGATCCAGGAAACGAGTGCTGTGCGTCGGCTCGATCAGGTGGAGCATCTCATGCACGACTACGTATTCGAGAAGGTCCTTTGGCTTCTTCACGAGTTCCGTGTTGATCCGGATCGTGCCCGCTCGATGGTTGCACGCGCCCCAGCGTGTCCTCATCCGCTGCAAATAATAGCCCGATACGCGCACGCCTAGTCGGCGCTCCCACGTCGCGATGAGCAACGGCACAGCGCGATGCAATAGTGACAAGTGCCATGCGCGCATCACCGCCCGCCGCTTGACTACGTTGCTTCCTGGACGGACGACAAGCGTGATCCGTCGATGGTCCACGATGACCGCGGGTTTCGAATTCCGCTCGACGACCGACAACAAATGGCGGCGTCCCCACAAGTAGTGGCTCTCGCGCTCGACGAAGTGGAGCGGCGCCTCACGCGCCTGCGCCCGGAACCGCGCCTGCTCTTGGCGGATCCACGGCAGTCGAGTCACCGCGTAGGCACGCGCCACGTCCAGCCGTGTGTCGCTAGGAGCGACCAGCGTAACGTGCCCCGCTGGCGGGTGCACGGCGAGGTGGACGTTCCGCACCGGCTTCAACGTCAGCTCGACCACTACATCTCCGAGCTCGATCGTCGTCGCCACGCTCAGTAGCCCGGCTGGTTCTTCACGATTTCGAACAGCGCCTGCGTCGCCACGCGATCGCGGTCGAGCAGGGGGTACAGGGCGTTCTTCACCGGTGCCTCACGCGCCTGGTCGCCTTTCCAGCCCGCCGGCGCTCTCTCGCGCACGGCGCGATCCAGCTTCAGCGCAAACGCCGCCCGAGCCTCCTCGGGGGTGGGGTAGCGGAAGGTGCTCGCGGGAATGGAGGGCAGGTTGTTGTAGAGCACCGTCGCCTCCGCGTTGCCGTGAAGCATCGACGGCACGCCATCGTTGGGGTGCTTCGCCGCCAGACGGCGGGCGAGCGCCTCGGCGTCGCGCAGGAATCGCTCGTAGTCCAGCGCCTCCTGCCGCGCCTGACGGATTAGATCGTCGAGCAGCACCGACATCTGCGCGTAGAAGCGCGGATCGGTGAGCTGGTCGCGGATGATCACTTTCCGCACGTTGTTGACGATCGTCTCGGCCACGGCGCGGTTGGAGAGCTTCCCCTTCGCGTTGATCTGGCGCGCGATGACGTCGTTGATTCCCGTGTCGACGATCAGCTCCACGAGCGACCGCTCCCCGAGCTCCCCGAGCTGCGCGGCCGGATCGGCCTGCACGTAGCTGTTGAGCAGGTGGCGCATGTCCGCCTCGTACGGCTTGATGTCCAGCTCCTCCCCCGAGTGCTTCTTGATCGCGGCGCGCAGGTCGGCGTAGTACTCCACCTCCGCCTTCAAGGCGGCTGTCTTGGCGGAGTCATATCCGAGCTCAGGAAGGTCGCTTGCCACGGCGCCGTATGCGCGGACGAAGGCGGCGGTCGCCTTGTAGAAGGCGATACGCAGCGGCTCCGTGGCGGTGAGCGCGTTCGGGTCGGCTACGCTGCCGCAGAAGTAGTGGAGGAACTGCTCCACCTCTCGCGGTGCCGGCACGGGCTCGCAGAGCAGGATGAGCGCCTCGCGCGTCTCTTCGAGTCGGCGCTGCCCCTCCTCGCGCCAGTCGTGCAATCGCACGTTGCCGTCGTCGCCGGTCGCGTCGTCCACCGCCAACTCGTCGGAACTGTAGACGGCGATGGCCTCCTGCACCTCCCCGAACAGCTCCTTGAAGTCGACGATGTGACCGTAGTCCTTGTCGTCACCGTCGAGGCGGTTGGTGCGGCAGATGGCCTGGAAGAGGTTGTGGTCGCGTAGCTCATTGTCGAGGTAGATGTACGTGCAACTCGGTGCGTCGAAGCCGGTGAGCAGCTTGCTGACCACGATCAACAGCTTGGTGTTCGCCGGCTCCTCGATGAAGCGCCGCTTGATCTCCTCCTCGTACTGTGTGGTGCTCAGACCCGGCGCGAGCACGAGTTGCGTATAGGTGTCAAACTTGTACCGCTCATCGCTGTTCGCCGGCTCGCGCGAGATGGCGTTGTGGTTCGGCTCATACGAGGTGACGATCCCCACGTACGGGCCGAACACCGTGTTGCGAAACAGTCTGTAGTAGTGGCAGGCGTCGTAGATCGACGCTGCCACGAGGATGGCCGTGCCGCGGTTGCTGTTGAGACGCGGCTTGAGGTCGAAGTCCTCGATGATGCTGGCGATGATGCGCTGCTTGCGCTCCTGGGCGCTCATCAGCTCCTCGAGCTGCGCCCAGCGCCTCCGGAGCACCGCCTTCTGAAAGTTGTTCAGCGCCGCCGTCTTCTTCTCGAAGTACTCGTCGATCTTGCCGGGCGACGTGAGCCGCTGCGCGACGTCACGCGCCTCGTACTTGAGGTCGAGGATCACGCCGTCGGCGACCCCCTCGTGGAACTTGTAGGTATGTATGAAGGTGCCAAAGACATCCCGCGTCATCGGCTTGTCCTTCTTCAGCAGCGGCGTGCCGGTGAAGCCGATGAAGACCGCGCCCTCGAGCCAGCGCTTCATCTGCCGGTTCATGTCGCCGCCCTGCGTGCGATGGCACTCGTCCACGAAGACGTAGAGCCGCCCGCGTACCGCCGGCGGCGTGCCCGTCAGGTCGGTCGGGTCGAACTTGTGGACGAGCGCACAGAGGAGCCGCGGCGTCGGCGCGCCGAGCTTCTCGACCAGCTCCGCTCGCGAGGTGACGCGCGGCGACGGCGCGTCCTCGCCGATGACGCCCGCGTTCTTCATGACACGCGAGATCTGCTTGTCCAGCTCATCCCGGTCCGTGACGACGAGGATGCGCGCCTCGGGGTCGTGCTCCAGCAGCCACTTGGCCAGGAGCACCATGAGAATGCTCTTGCCGCTCCCCTGGGTGTGCCAGATGACGCCCCCCTCGCGCCGAGCGACTCGCTCCTGCGCCGCCTTTACCGCGAAGTACTGGTGCGGCCGCGGGATCTTCTTCTGCCCGGCGTCGAAGATGACGAAGTTGCGCACGAGGTCGAGGAGCCGCCGCTTCTCACAGAGTTGCGCTAGCGGGCGATCGAGCAGCGCCCCCGGCGCGGGCGGAGTGCCGGCCGGCAGCGGAGTTTCGTCCTTCCACTCGACGAAGAACTGCTCCGGCGTGCCTACGGTCCCGTAGCGCAGCCCCTGCGCGTCGCTCCCCGCCAGCAGGAGCTGCACGGTGGCGAAGAAGGGGGCGTTGAAGATCGGCTCCTGATTGGTGATCAGCTGGCGTACCCCGTCGCCAACCTCCACGGAGCTGCGCTTGAGCTCGAGCACGGCGACGGCGATGCCGTTGACATAGAGCACCACGTCCGGCCGCCGCTCGTACCCGCCCTTCAGCGTCACCTCTTCGGCGATGGCGAAGTCGTTGGCGTCGGGGTCGCCCCAGGCGTTGAGGTGCACGGTCTCGTGCGGCCGGCCGGCGGCGGTCTGCACCTGGATGCCGTAGCGCAGGAGCTGATAGACGCGGAGGTTCGTCTGGTACAGCGTGGTGCCGGTGATGTCGGCGGCGGCCTCCAGCTTGTGCAACGCGGCGTCGATCTGCGCGCTCGTGTAACCGCGCCGCGTCAGGTTGGCGCGCAGCAGCTCCGTCTCGACGCCGCAGTTGCCTGCGCGCTTGCTCCAGTCGCCGAGGTGCGCGTAGCCGAGGGAGTCAGGGCGCGTCGGGTCGGTGAAGAGGCGAGCGACGCGATTCTGCGTCGCCCGCTCGGGGCGGGGACGCTCAGGCATGGGCGGGCTCAGGGCACACCAAGCGGATGCGGCCGGTGAGCAGCGACTGCATCATTGCCTGCTTGAGCGCCTGCGTCTTGGCGCGGCGGGCTTCAAGGACGGCCAGCTCGGCGTCCATGTGGGAGAGGACCGTGGCGATCGTACCCTGTTCGCTTCTCGAAGGAAGCAACAAGCAAGCATCCAAGAAGGCTGACTTTGCCATGTTGTAGCGAGTCGAGCCTTGGGCAAGGCTCCTCATCACTGTGCGTCCCGCATCGCTTCGCAGCAGATAGGCTAGGAATAACGCGTCTGCCTCAGCACTCGGGCGGAGTCGAAAACCGAAGCAGAAGCTATTGAGAAACAAATCTTGTTCGTCGACGTCGCAGACGGCGCCCATCGCAACTTCCTCGGGAGTTTCGGAAGATCCATTCAAGAGTAGATCTCCGCGCTTCACCGCGTTCTGGGCCTCCCCGCTCCCCACCCGCACACGTTCAAACGTGCTCCCACTCCGGATTGAGACACTGCGGATCACGTCCATGAACGCGATGTACCTCGCGCCTCCGGCGCCGAAATCTGCGCTCGATTTTCCGGTGAGTCCGCCATAGGCGTCACCGATCTCCGCGAGGCGGACAGAGGCCCACTCTCCTCCAAACCCCGGCAGCCGCGTCCGGCCGGTGAGGAGCTGCTGCATGGCGCCCTGCTTGAGGTCGCGCTTCTTGGCGATGAGCCGCGTCAGTCCGTCCAGCAGCGCGTCGACATCGCTTAGTGCCTCAGCGATAGCCCGCTGTTCGGATTCAGCGCGTGGGATGGCAACCGCAAAATCACGGATGTCCCGCGGACTGATGTGAGGAATCGCCGTGTGAGTCTTTACGGAATCGACGTGACGAATGAAGTAGTCACTGTTAATCCACGCGCCTAACAGGCGTTGATCTGTCGCCTTTGCGCGAACCCGCGCGACACGTTGCACTAACAGCGATGGCAAGTCTGCGCGCTTGACAATGGCAAAACTGCGGCCCACCAATGCGCCGTCCATGGCGATGACAATATCGCTCTCTTGAAGCTCATACTGCTTGATCTTTGACGTCACTGCGGGCCAATGCTCAGTGATCTCTCTTGACCAATCGAGCTGGCCTCGCTTGACGTTCGAGCCGCGTAGGAGACGAATGCCGCTTGCAGCGAAGCCCTGGCTCAGGAATGGAAATCCTGAGAGGAGCTCTGCCTCATGCCCTAATGACGACAGCCTCCAGTCCTCAGGAATCGGCCCGACCCCCGTCTGCTGGTATCCGGGTCTCAGTTGCACAAGACCCCCATGCTCTTCAGCTGCCCATCGACACGCGATGAGAGCGTCTCCACCTCTTGCACGAGGGCTGGCAGCGGCATCGCATACCGCTCCGCCAACTCGCGCAGCCGACCGGTGAGCGCCTGCGACAGTTGATCCAGCTCCCCGTCCAGCGCCGCCGACAGGTGCGCCATCCACTTGTCGTCGATCACGAGCGACTTCACCTCGGCTTCGCTTAGCGTCGGATACTTCGCGTACGCGAGCTTGTCGAGCGCCGTGTCCTGCTCCTTCACCGCGCGCTTAAGCGTCGCGTCACGTTCCGACAGCTCCAGCCAGCGCCGGAGGATCTCCTCCTCCTCGGCCGAGTCGGCATCGCCGCGAAGCTCCTTCAGTCGCGCGTTGACCTCCGCCTTCGCGATCTTCTCCAGCGCCCCCAGCGCGCCCTCCTCGCCGCCGTGCTCCTCCTCCAGCTCGGAGAGCGCCGCGGTCGCGGCCTCGAGCTCCGCCTGCGCTGCATCGAGCGCCGCCTGCTCGGCGGCGAAGTACCGCGCGACGACGAACTCCTTCGGGACGAGATCGCACGTCCATCCCTTGTCCTTCCGCCGCCCCTTTTTGTCCGTCTCCACGATGCGCGCCGTCCGCGCCGCCCAGCCGTCGGCCGCGATTTGGTAGACGTCGTCCTGCATTGTCTCCGCCCAGTAGTCCATCAGCCGCTGGTACACGTCGTACGCGTCCATCAGCGGCACCGGCCGGAACGCCGCCAGCAGTTCCTCGGCGATCGTCTCGATCAGCTCCTTCGGGCGCCCGCCCGCGTCGAACGTCAGCAGCCGCGCGGTGGTCCCGCGCCGCCACTCGGCGAAATGCTCCGTCGCCGCTGCCCGGAATGCCGCGAACTCCGGGTGGCCGAGGATGTGGTGCCGCACCTCGGCCGCAGGCACCGTGAGCCGCGCGTAGCCCGGCCGCCCCGCGCTTTCGAACAGGTTCGCCCGCAGCGACGGCATCACCTTCCACCAGGCGCTGAGCGCGTCGAGGTCGCGTTCCGGGATCCCGCCGCGGAGGTGCGCTTCGATGTCCTGCAGGTCCTCCGGCTCGCTCGTGTCGACGTAGCGCGGCAAATTGAGATTCCAGTCGTTGCGCGCGTCAGCGATCTCGTCGAGCGGCACCATCCGCGCATAGCGCGGCACGTCCTCTCCCTTGCGGAAGGTGTCCACGACTCGGTGGATGTCCTGCTCGCGCAGCCGATTCTTCGGGCCGTCCTTCTCGAAGCCGCGGCTCGCGTCGATCATGAACACGCCCCTGCGCGCCGCCGCGTTCTCCTTATCGAGCACGAGGATGCACGCCGGGATCCCGGTGCCGTAGAAAAGGTTCGCCGGCAGGCCGATGATTGCCTTGAGGATGCCTGACTTCACTAGCTGCTCGCGGATGCGCCCCTCGGCGCCGCCGCGGAAGAGCACTCCGTGCGGGAGAATGCACGCCGCTTTGCCCGTGCTCTTCATCGACCGGATGATGTGCAGGAGGAAGGCGTAGTCCCCCTGTTTGTTGGGCGGGACCCCCCAGGCGAAGCGCTGCCACGGATCGTTCTCTGGCGTCAGGCCAACGCTCCACGTCTTGAGCGAGAAGGGCGGATTGGCCACGACGTAGTCGTAGCGGCGCAGCGCCTCGCCGTCCTTGAACTTGGGAGCGGCGAGGGTGTTCCCCTGCTGGATGTTGGCCGTCGGGAAGTCGTGCAGGATCATGTTCATGCGCGCGAGGCCGGCGGTGGTGACATCCATCTCCTGCCCCTCGAGCGTGATGTGCTTCCCCGCCTGCGCCGCCACCTTGAGCAGCAGCGAGCCTGAACCGCACGTCGGGTCGTACGCGGTGGTGTTCGCCTTGGTGTTCGCCGGTCCGATGCCGATCACCTGCGCGATCACCCGACTCACCTCGGCCGGCGTGTAGAACTGCCCCTTGCTCTTGCCGCTCTCGGTGGCGAAGTGGCGCATCAGGTACTCGTACGCGTCGCCGAGCAGGTCGTCCTGCTCGGCGCGGTGGCGCGTGAAGTCGAGCTCCGGACGCTGGAAGATGCCGATCAGCTCCGACAGGCGGTCCACCATCGCCTGCCCCTCGCCGAGCTTGTTCGGATCGTTGAAGTCGGGGAAGTCGCTGCGCGCGAGGCGCTCGTTGGCGGCGATGAGCGGGGCGATGACGTCGGTGTTGATGCGGTTGCCGATGTCTGTCTTCCCCTTCATCGCCACCATGTCGGCGAAGCTCGCGCCCTTCGGGATCACGATGGGCGGGGCGAAGTCGTCGCTGTTCGCGTACTTGTCGCTGATGTACTTGATGAACAGCATGAACAGGACGTAGTCCTTGTACTGGCTGGCATCCATGCCACCGCGCAGTGCGTCGCAGGACGCCCAGAGCGACGCATAAAGATCAGATTTCTTCAACGCCACGAATCGACTCGGAAGTCTATGAAAGAGTTGTAAAAAAAGATCGGCGGGCGTTTGAAAGGCGAACGTCTCTGGCGGTGGCTTCAGACATGGAGTTGGACTTCAACGTCCCCTTCGTCCCCAACTGCCATGCGCTCTTCGCGATTGGCACCGCCAAGTCCACGAACTCGCTGAAGGAAAAAGTCTGCGAACGTATCCTTCGGTTGATCCGTCGAACGGACGCGGCTTCTCGTCCGGTTAATGCTTCCAGTATACAGATCGGCGAGCTGCAGAAGTGGTTGGCTTTGCGAGTTCATGGCTCACAGGTCTCAATCGCGAGTCGGTCCTCAAAGTAGATCTTCGACGCGTTGTTCAAAGCGTCGCGCAGCTTCGCCAGGGCGAGTACGTCGCGGCCTCGACCTTCGGTTTCTTCGTCCTTCCAGAGCATCAAGGAGCGGGGCAGGGGGGGCGCGACCGGTCTCGTGTTCATGCAAGAGTCCTTGGCGTACTAGTTCATAGAAAAGCCACTCGAACGCTGCCTCCGGGTATCGAATGCCTGACCGCGGAACACTGATGTGTTTGAAACTTAGGAGCGGCGTTTCAGCAATTACGAGCTCGACGAACTCCCGATACTGGGCCAGCGTTCGCCTGGTCAGCTCAGCGTAGTGGAACTCCTCGTGGAAGTTCACCGCGTTCCTCCACATCTCGATCCGGCGTCGAAGCCGCAGAGTATCGACCGGGTCGAGAAACCAAACGCTGCCCACGACCAAATAATTGTCTGTCTTGCCACTTTCATCAGCGAATAACCGTAATCACGGGCCTCGGGGGCACGTCCGCCGCATGTCGTTCTCGCTCCTCCTCGCTCATTCGACCGCGACGCTTCCGTATCTCCGGACTTGCTTGAAAGAGACGGTACTGATTTTGGATCTTCGCGCGGGCCCGGGCGATCGACGTCAGTGGCGTGAGCTTTCTATAGTTCGCCCTCGGGTTGCCGAGGTATGCCTCGTATGTGTCGCGCTCGAACTCGTGCCAAAAAGCCTCCTGAAGCTCCTTGTCAGAGTCGCGTGTTCGAGGTTGCGTCGAGAGCAACCATGCGACCGCTCTTGTAAGTGTCGGGGCTCTCCAGATGCAAGCGCGGCCAGCAGCCGCTGCCGTTCCTTCTCCCGTTCTTCTCCTCGCGATTGGCGGCCTGCGGCAATCCCGGCACCGTCACGGAGGCCAACGTGTTCCGCGGCGAGTTCCTCAACTCGTTACGCCGCTTGGTCAGGATTGTCCGGCATACCTGTTGGTCAATTGGTGATGCCCGCCGCCGCCGAGCGGTCAATTCGGGCGCTGGACGTTCGTTGCCGCACGTGCCTCGTCCTTGGCGAATCCGAGTCGTCTTCCAAGAATCGCGAGTACATTGCGCGGACCAAGATCTGGGTGCCACAAGCGATCGACGAGCGCGAGTCGAAATACCGCCGATGATGCGGCGTCCTGCGCCACCCCGGTCGCCGCCATCAGGTTCGGGACGAAGGTGCTAAACGCCAAGCTCCAATCGTCCCCCGAATCCCATACCGACCACGCGCCGAGAAGCGGGAGAATCGACTGTTGCGCGAACGCGATTTCGTTGAGCCGATTCGCCCGCGCCAGCGCCTCGCGCAATGGCATCCTATCACGGATGCGCGAGACAACGAGCAGTCCGTTGCCCCAAACAGGATGCGGTTCGCGCGTCTTCAACTCGATCAACGCGGTGTCGTCCGCCCCGAACGGGACCTCAAGGCAAACGCCATCGGGGCCCGCGCCCGCGCTGAACGCCCGGCCGTTCGACGACTTTGCGAACTCGTAGACCGACTGCATCTCTACGAGGTTCGCGAAGAGCGATACGTCTCCTGAGCGCTCAGCGATCAGTCCCGAAAGGCCCAGCATCTCGTCGGGCTTGTCGCGCTGCCGGATACGCGCGTGCTCGAAGGCTGCCACTTCGCCCTTCATCATTTCCGCCAACTGGTCCGCACGTGACTCCGCTTCGATCAATTGCAGGATGGCGTAGTCTGCCAATTGACGGGTGCGGATCTCGGCCGTTCCATCGTGCACCGTCATCGCGAAGCCAAGGATCAAAGTCCGCGTATCGCTCGCGTACATCCAAGCGCTTCCCGTGGCGAGCCGGTTGAGAAACGAGACCTGCGAGGCCACACGGCTCTCATCGGCTTGAATGTTTCGCACGACCTCCACCGTAGCCGTCACGCGATAGACGGTCATATCGACGTCCTCGAATGCCTCCGAGGCCTGTACGACTTGCGCGAGACGCCACCCGAGCCAAAGGAATGCTCGCTCCCCGCGAAGGGACCATTCTTCGTCGATCATCAGCGACTCGATGATACCGCCTACCACGCGGATGCCGGCGTCGTGGTCCGTCATGTCACCTCGTTGATGGGTCTGGCGAAGAGCACTTGAGAGCCCTGGATGGGGCTGTAAACGATCAAAACCGCGTTAGGGAACTTTCGTTTATCCTCGCGTATCCGCAAGTCGTTTGTGGCCCATTGGTCTGGTGCACTGGCCTGGTGTGGGGATGATTCGGCATATGTTCGGTATGGCAGCCATCCCGGTTTCGCGCAGGTGCTTCTGTCGTCTCACTTGAGCGAGTACGGGGAGAACGCGGCTCTGCCGGCGCGTTTCTTGCTTCGTACGCGCGTGCGCGCACGCGCGTACGGGTGCGCACACATGCGCGATCGCGCGCGTATTGACACGGCTCGGATGTGCGCGTAAACTGAGGCCCAGATAGCCGGTACTTCCCGCTCCTTGCGAGGAGAATGGGCCTCCGGCTCTGAGCTTTCACCTGCCCCCTGCGGGGGTGTCAGGAAATTGGAAACGGGGACTTGCGTGGTTTCGCGCAGGTCCCCGTTTTGTTTGCATGTTTACATCGCGAGAATCAGCGCCGAAGGGCGCGACGAGAATCAAGCCGAGTCTGATGATCTTCGTCGATGGCCAAAACTTCTATATCTCGACCAAAGAGCTGGGGATAAAGGTCGATATTGCAAAGCTGAAAACGAAGCTCATCCATAGCGCGGACTATCATTTTCAGCGTCTGCACTACTACACCGCCTCCTTCGAGCACAACAACACGAACCCGGAGCGTTCGAAACGCGAAGAGCGGTTTCTCGTTGAGCTAGAGAGGATCGGCGGAGTCGAACTTCACCGAGGCGAACATCACGCTCGGAATAAGCGAATCGACGGCACGGACTTGTTCACTGGGAAGCCGGCCCGCATCGACCATCGGTACCAAGAGGAGAAGATGACCGATGTTAGTCTGGCCGTTGACATGGTCTACCACGCGCAAGCCGACCCCAAAGCATTAGCTCGCCGAGAGACGTACGACGTGGCCATGCTTGTGAGTGATGATATGGACTTCGTCCCGGCCGTCAGTCGCGTGCGCGAGATGGGCAAGACGGTTGTATGGTGCCAGATCAACGCTGAGCGTTGGGGTGGACGCCTGGGAAAAGTCTGTGATTCCACGCTTCAGCTTACGCGCGGGATTCTGCACGATTGCATTCGGCGTCAGCCGCCAACCCTTCGCCGTTAGCGCTCGTCCCAGTTCGGAGCCGCGTAGCTCAGTTTCGTTGGGAGGGCCAGTTTATCACGTTAAACTGGATGTGGGTTGATCCAGTCTCGAATTTTACTGCACGAACCCGATCCAAGATTTGTTAGTTGGACTGCTTGACCTAGGTGGTTTCAAGAACCCTGATGACAGTACTCGCCGGCACGGCCACTCCGATTCCGGCGTTGAGATGCGCGAGTACCATTGCCTCGACGTCATCAGCCAGCTCACTCGAGAGGCCTGCTTCCTCGCGGTAGCTCGTAGACCAAGCGTCAACGAAGGCTCTCAGATCAATCGGCGGCATCCCGCTTACGATCCCAACAACGCCGCTAACCATCGGAGGGAACACGGGTCCACCGCTCATGCCGCGCCTGAGTTTTCCGCCTAACAGGAGCCACGTCCGGCCTCCGACGGTAGCGAGGCGAATTTCACCGAGCGAAATGGCTGCGACGGGGACGAGGTTGAACATCTCGGCCTGAAAACTTCCCGTCGTCAGGTCCTCCCAGCACACGAGAGGCCACGCCGGGGCGTCCATGGATGACATCAGCGACAGGCTTTTCGGCGCTGCCGCATGGAGCCTGAGCACAGCAACATCGTCGCCTTCGTCGGAGGCTACTACGTCGCCAGTGGCGCTCCATTTTGGCGGTCCGAACCCGGCGACCAGAACGGAGGCTGCGCCGCGGACGACATGTTCTGCTGTAATGACATGACGACCTCGGTCTGTTGCGAAGCCGGTCCCAACTCCGACTGCCATCCCCCCACCGTCTATAGGAAAGACGCGACAGATCGCGCCCGCCGCGTTTCCCAATTGGTGGCCAAGCGGCGAATGAACGGGGGCTTCGAGATCGTTTGCCACCAAAGTCAGAGCGCGCGGACAGTGTCGCGGAAAAGCATGTCGCTCAGCCGAAGAACGGGCAAGCGCGTGCGCAAGTCAAATGGCCCGCTACCGAACCACGAACTCACCGCAACTGGAGACGTTCGCGGGTGCCCCCGAGACGAACAGTTTGGCGCAGATCGTCGCCTTGCCGTGCCATAGGTAGTAAACCTCGCCGCCCTTGTGGAAGCCCGTACCCCAGGGCTGCGTCGGACTAGCAAACGTCGTGTCCTTCGCCACGACCAGGACGGCGGCGGTGTTGCTCGACGTCCACATCAGACTTGAGTTCGGCGGTTGATTCGCGATCGTCGCCTGGATCGTCAATTTGCCTCCCACCGCGCCAGAATCACCGGCGGGATTGAGCGTGAGGGTCGGTTGGACTTTGGCATCAACAGTAATCGACGAGGTCTTCGACTTGCCATCGACCGTGGCCGTAATCGTCGCCGTTCCGGGACTTACTCCTCGGACAAGGCCGGTGCCCGAAACCGAAGCGATGAGAGGAGACGAGGCACCGAAAGTAATTGTCTTTCCAGGAATGACTTTTCCGCTGGGGTCGAGCGCTGAAGCTGAAAGCTGAACGCTTGAGTCCACGACGATCCTTGCGGCGTCTGGCGTCAGCGAAATACCGGCAGCTTGAATAGGTGGCGTTGTGATAGTCGCGGTATCCACCGTAACCGAGGCACCGCCCGGTCCAAAGGAACGGACGATATACCGATACGTCGTTGAGGCGACCACGGTCGAATCACGGAACGTCGTTGCATTCGCCGCTGTTCTTCCAATGATGTCGAACCCGCTATTAGAACCTGTGCTCCTTTCGACGCGGAAACCATCCTCGTCAGCCGACCTGTCAGTCCAGATGACGTCAGCGATGTTGGATGAGACAACTGTAACCCGGACTGCGTTCGGCGCGATCGGCGGTACGGCGTCGAAGTTGGCCACGAGGGTTCGCGCGCGGTCCACCGTAAAGTCAAACACCGGGCTCTTGGAAGCTTCCGGCCCGTTCAAATTGTCGTCAGTCCAATTTCTGAACACAAACCCGCGATTGGCGACAGCCCGCGCTGTGTCGCGTGCACCTTTTGGGAATCGCCCGCTTCCGCTAACGGTCCCCGCATCGCCGCGAGATACCTGGATGTTGACTGTGAAGGTGTCGATTTTGGGCAATTGAACCGCATCAAAGTTGGCAACGAGAGTTCGCGCTGCCGTCACCGGGAAAGAATAAACCGCCGTCGTCGCGGCGACGGGTCCGGTTGGTCCGTTTTCCGTCCAGTCACGAAAGACGAAGCCCGAAAACGCGGTGGCGTACACCGTGTCGATTTTTCCTTTCGGAAACCGCCCGCCGCCTGACGCGCTTCCCGCAGTGAGCCACGAGGATTGGGCGTTAACTGTAAAACTGTCTACGGGGGCGCTCGGGATTGCCGTCGTCAATGCAGTCGCCGTATTAGAGTAGTTTGATGAGCCCGCGTCGTTGAAGGCCTGAACCCTGTACGAGTAATACGTCGATGGGCTCAACCCGGAGTCCGTGTAGCCGACGATGTTCGCGGAGAGCGTTGCGATGCGAGAGAAGGCCATGCAGTTCAGGCCGACGCACCGTTCGACATAGATCCCACTTTCTGCGTTGGAGTTGTCGTGCCAAACGAGCGCGATCGAGCTAGCTGACGTCGATCCTGCCGAGAGATCCGACGGCCCGGATGGCGGGCATCCGGTAGTCGCGGACGCGCTGGATGCGCCGCTCACACGAGCCATCATCGACGAAAGGTTACAAATCGGTGCCGGCGGAGCGATCGCGAACGTTGCATCGGCCGCCGAGACCATGCCCTTCTCATCGGTCGCAACTAGGGCGACTGAGTGGGGACCCGCTCCGAGTTTCTCAGACCATGCGCCGGGGATGCTCTGCGGGACAACGCCGTGATCGACGATCCAAACGAATGACACGACGGTCGCCGCCCCAACTGTTGACGATGGGTCAAATCGGACGGTCGCAGTTCCTGAGGCGTCCGCGGTTGCGATGATAGTTGACTCACGTTGGCACGAGCTGACGCTACTCGTCCCCTGAACAACGAACGCGGTCGTCGGGGGCGTCGGCAGAGCAGACCAAAGATTTTGGCTAATAGCCGGTGACGAATCCGCGCAACCGCCCTGCCATCCGTATGGGTCCATCGGAATGCCGTTGCGCGCGACCTCAAAATGGAGATGTGCGTTCTTGCCTTGCCAACCTACGCTAGACGCGTACTTATCGAAATCACCGCTGTACCCGATGAAGTCCCCAGTGCTAACCCGGTCGCCCTCTTTTGGACACTCGGGGCAGGGTCGGTCGGAGTAGGTTTCGTCCTTTCCGTAGGTTCCCTTCACCAATTCGCGATACCAGATCCCGTTGTCGGTCGGACGGGAAGCAAGGTGCAGTGCCCGAACCTCCATGCCGTCAGGAGCCGTAATCGTTAGCGCGTTGACCATGTCGGGGGGCAAACTGCCATTAGCGAGCTTGCGATAGCTCACCACTCCGCCGATTGCCGCGTAAACCGCTGTCCCGTAAGGCGATTGGAGGTCGTTACCGCAATGTGCATCGTACGACAAATGGGTTAGTCCGAAGAAGCCCTGGTAGCTGCCGGATGCGCCGAACGTGATACGGTAGGACCGGTCGCTGGTCGGAGACAACTCCGGTCCGCTAGACGCGTTCTGAGTATCCTGATCAGCGGAAAGCCCCGTGAAGTCGACGACTCTGCCATCATGTCCGCTCTTGCCGCAGCCCCCGCCACTGTGATCGAACACGCTAATAATGTGAGTGGTGCGCGGGCCGCCGTTCCGAAGTGGGAAAGAGAGGACACCACCGCCTGCTGTCGCACGAGACGCTCCGTCGGTGGGTGAGACAAGCGTGGAGGGGCGATCGCTTGTGCAAGCCACGAACACCATAACGGCGAGAGAAAGAACGGCTCTGGAAATGGTTCTCATGTTGTAACCCTCAGGTGCTTGGCTTCAATACCGACCGCTAGCGTCAGTCCGTATGCCAGCCTGTTGCCTTCAGCCTAAGCACCGCTTCTGCGACCCACCATGACAATCTTTACACACCGCCTTTCACGTTTGTACATAATCGTGCAGAATCAGTCACGTTTATGTCATGTGAAATCTTGGAACCCGAGGTGCGCGCCCGCTTGCGGGACGCGAGGGAAGCGCTGAACTTGACTCAGGAAGAGGTCAGGACACGGTCCGGCGTTTGCCTTCGTACAATTATGAAGATTGAAAGTACCGAGCATCTGCCCCTTCGGGTGCGAGATGTGAAACTCAAGCAGTACTGTCAAGCCATCGGGTTTCCGCTGCGAGCAATCCGGCAGCCCTCGTCAGGACCGGAGGATCGACGGCTGTCGTTCTTCCCAGCGAGCGACGTCTTCGTCGCCGCGCCGATGGACGCCAAAGGCGTCGGGTATACTGATTGGCGTGCCGAGGTCCTCGCCATAATTGAAGTAATGCGAGAGGTACATCCCGGCAGGAACTTTTATTGTGCGCTGGAGGAGTTGAAGTCCCCCGACGATTACGAAGACGAATCCGTATCGCTTCTCGACAACCTCGATCGCATCGCTCGAAGCGGTTGCTTAGTAGCTCTGTACCCCGAGAAAATTGTGACTTCCGTGTTGGTAGAAATCGGAATGGCCATCGCCCTCGACAAGCCCACGCTTGTGATTGCGCGGCGGCAAAAGGACTTGCCCTTCTTGCTGAGAGGGACTGCGCTCCCAAAGAGGGCATTCGCGATGGTCACGTTTCGTAGCACTTCGGACATCATTAAGCTGATTCGTCACCGCAGGGAGTTGTTCCCGCTGCCCGCCAATGGCGACTGAGCGTGAGTGTCCCCTGTCGAAAGCGAACGGTGCCAGCGGTGTCTGCCTGGGTGTCAGTTTCGGTGTCAGTTCGAACCGGTTTTTGGCCGTCTTTTTCGTCATTACACAAGGCGCCGATGCCCAGTTAACCTCGAATTCCGGCATTTTGTCGGTTTGGGTTGAGCTTCTTGGCGGACTCTGGATCAGGAGAGTCCTGGTTCGATCCCAGGAGGGGCAACTCGATGTATCCATATAGCCGCAACAACTTAGTCGAGGCCCTCGAACGTTTCTGTTCGGGAGCTTCGAGTTCGTTTTGATCACTGTTGAAGCGCGCGACCGACAAACCGTGCCGAACCAGAACCGGTGACTGCAAGCTCCTAAGTCCAGTGTTCGCATTAGCTTAGTCGAACTTCGCTGCCGCACCCTGTATGACAAGCTCCGATTCGGCGCGTCCCAAGCGCGAAGCACTTGAGCGCTACGAACTAAAGCCGCGGAGCGCACCGGGAACGCGAAGTTGATCCAAGCATTCGGCATCGACGTCGTGCACACGCGCTCCCGGCTGCACGCTTCGAGTAGGCCGGTCGACGGGCGTACGTGGCCGCTGCTGCACGAACTCGCCTCGGCTTTTCGGTGCCGTTCCGCGCGAGCGGAGTCCGTTTCCGTTTGCCCGCCGGACGCCCTCGCTGCGATGGTGAAGAGAGTGTCGCCGACCGCATGCCGGATACCCGGCGTTGAAACCGAGCTGCAGTCCGCCGCTCAACGTATCCTGGAAATCCAATAGCCTACTCGCGGGGGGCCGTCGTTCGCGCCCGCTGCATGAACTCCGTGAGCTGCGTCGGATCCGTCATGTTCCGACTCCCAATGTCGCTCACGGTTCCCACGAACGGATTGGACGGCGTCGTCGCGGTCGCCAGGTGTCGAGAATCCATGCTTAGGTTCTACGGGGGAGGCGCGGGAGGGCACGTAGCAGAGGCAACGAAGCACTTTCACCGGATCGGATCTTTCTCGGCGAAACGTCATTGCATGTGACTCGCATCGACGCCCGCGCGATTCTCACTGGAGCTGGCCATGGACGCAACGCGACCGGACGGCGATTCAATCCTCGCTCCTCACATCGACGTCGCATCGACGACACCCGCAGATCCGGCTTCCGCGCGCCCCGATCCTACGAGGAGTGACGCGACGATTGACGGCCGGCGAGCGCGGTCGATCAATCTTACGGTGCTTACGGTCCTCGCCGTGCTGTACACGCTTTACTTCGCGCGCGAGTTCCTGGTGCCGATCGTCTTCGCGATCCTGCTCAACTTCTTGCTGAGCCCCGTGGTGCGGTGGTTGACGCGCCTCCGAATTCCCTCGCCCCTCGGCGCGGCGATCATCATCCTCGCGATACTGGGCGTTCTCGGTTCCGGCGCGTTCGGGCTGTCGGGATCCGTCCGCGAGTGGGTTGCGAGCGCTCCGGAAACGATGAAGACGGCCGACACCAAGCTGGAGAAAATCATCAAGCCATTTCGGAACGCGTCGAAGACTGCCGAGCAGGTTGCGGCCGCGGCGTCCGCCGCCGCGGGGGCTGGGGCGGGGCCGGGGGCGAATGCCAAGAAACCGGCGGAGGTCATCGTTCAGGGACCGAGCATAGCGTCGCGCGTGTTTGGCACGACGCAGCGATCCGTGGCGAGCGTGCTCGAGGTGTTGATCCTCCTCTACTTCCTGCTCGCGGCCGGCGATCTGTTTCTTCAGAAACTGATCAAGGTGCTG
>Ga0070684_100001191_pt1 | contig 18680 bp, 15 predicted proteins | sample KBSC723LmetaG_FD_65653 | JGI IMG/M metagenome (GOLD analysis project Ga0070684, IMG submission 65653) | Corn rhizosphere microbial communities from Kellogg Biological Station, Michigan, USA - KBS C7.2-3L metaG | ecosystem: Host-associated > Plants > Roots > Rhizosphere ...
GCCGTCGAGTGCTGTCGCCAGCACGATCGTTCGGCGAAACTGTTCAATGCCTCCGATCCGGAGCTCGAGCACAAGCACGCCGATGCCCTGTGCGCGATGTGCGACGGCTCGCTCGCCGAGCTGTCGGCCGCGTACGAGACGGCCACGGCGCGCGTGCATCCGTCCGACACGGAAGGGTGGTGGCACAAGGCGAATGCCCTGTGGCACGCCAGTCGCGAGTACCAACGCCGACATGCGGGATGTGATGCGCTCTCGAAGCGGCTCGCGAACAAGCATTCGCCCGACCAGCTCGCCGCGATGCAGATGGAGTACGAGCTCGAGGCCTCATCACTGCTCGCTCTTCGCCACGCGGCGGAGGCGTACCGAAAGACTCGCCCAGAACTGACCTGAGGAGATGGCGACGACGCGAAAGAGCAAGAAGCCGGGCAAGCGCGCCGGCGGAACGAGAGCGAACGGCAAGCGGTCCACGCGCGTGAAGCGGGGGATCGATGCGCGCTACCCGTGGAAGGAAGAGCCGAATCCCTACTTCGAGCTGCGCACGTCGGAGATCCAGGGCACGGGCGCCTTCGCCATTCGCACGATCCGGAAGGGAACGCGGATCATCGAGTATCTCGGGCAGCGCATCTCCTGGCGGACGGCCGACAAGCGCTACGATGACGAGAACATGTCGCGCCACCACACGTTTCTCTTCACGGTGGACGACAAGACGGTGATCGACGCCGCGGTGAACGGAAACGACGCGCGGTTCATCAACCACTCGTGCGAACCGAACTGCGAAGCGATCAACGATCGCAAGCGGATCTTCATCGAGGCGATCAAGACGATTCCCGCTGGCACGGAGCTCGTGTACGACTATCAGTACGAGCGAACCGACGACCACACGGCGGACGACGAGAAGTTCTACCGTTGCCGCTGCGGCTCGCCGAAGTGCCGCGGGACGATCCTCGCACCAGTCGTCACCAAGGGGTAACGTGTCCGCCCCCGCCGCCACCCTCCGAGCCATGATGCGCAGGCTGGTGGATTATGCGGGGCTCTTTCCGCCTGCCGAGCTGTCGATGCCGGACGCGACGGCTCGCTATGCGTCGTATCTGCGGTCGAGCGACGCGTGGATGCTCGGCAGGTTCGTCGTTCCGGTGGAGCGGCTCGACGAGCTGGCGTCGTGCGCCGAGCCGCTCCTGCGTGACGGTGCGGATGCATGGCGCATCAGTGCGCTCGTCGGCGCGGACGCGAAGGCGGGCGTGCGTATCCGTACGTTCAACACCGCGCAGCGCGGCCGGCTCATGGTGGATGTCGTCGAGTGTCGGCCCATCGCGCGCGGAGCGGTTGCGTCGACGATCGGGTCGCTCCCCGGCGAGATGCGGATCTTCGTCGAGCTTCCGCTCATCGATGATCCGAGGAGTGGCCTGCAGGAGATTCGCGCGGCGGGCGCGTGGGCGAAGATTCGTACGGGGGGCGTGACGCCGGAGGCGTTTCCTTCGGCGCGCGAGATCGGCCGCTTCCTCGCCCGCGCGGCGGAATTGATCGTGCCGTTCAAGGCGACGGCCGGCCTGCACCATCCGCTGTGCGGGACGTACCCCCTCACGTACGCCGAGTCGGCTCCGCGCGGGCGCATGTTCGGCTTCCTCAACGTGTTCGCCGCCGCCGTCTTCGCGCAGGCGCACGTGAACGAGCGTCTGCTCGCCGAGCTCGTGGACGAGGAGCGCGCCGACGCGATTCGCTTCTCCGACGACTCGCTGACGTGGCGTGATCACACCGCGTCGACCACGCAGATCGCACGGGCGCGCGCGTCGCTGGGGCTGGCATTCGGTTCCTGCTCGTTCGAGGAGCCGGTCGCCGGTCTGCGCGAGCTCGGGCTGCTGTGACGCGCGCGATCGACGCGACGCACGACGCCGCGCTGCGCTCGTGGGTCGAATCCGCGAACGAACCGACGACCGACTTCCCCGTGCAGAATCTCGCGCTCGGTGTCTTCCGCGCGGGTGACGGTCGGGCGCGACCGGGCGTGGCCATCGGCGATCGGATCCTGGATCTGCGCGCCGCGGTGGAGTCGAAGGACCTCGGCGGACGCGACGCGCAGATCGTCGGGGCGTGTGCCGAGGAGGGCGCACTCAATCCGCTGCTCGAGGCGGGGCCGGAGCAGATGCGGGCCCTGCGCCTGGCAGTGAGCCGGCTGCTGCGTGACGACACGACAGAGGGACGCGCGGCACGCGCGCGTGCCACCGCGCTGCTCGTGCGCGCGTCCGGAGTCGAGTCGCTCCTTCCCGTGCGGATCGGCGACTACTCCGACTTCTACTCCTCGATCCACCACGCGTCGAACGTCGGGCGCATGTTCCGGCCGGACAACCCGCTGCTGCCGAACTACAAGTGGGTGCCCATCGGATATCACGGACGCGCGTCGTCGGTCATCCCGAGCGGACAGACCGTGCACCGCCCGTCCGGTCAGACACGCGACGACGCGCAGGATGCGCCCGTGTTCGGCCCGAGCCGGCGCCTCGATTACGAGCTGGAAGTCGGGGCGGTCGTCGGACGCGGCAATGCACTTGGCGCTCCCATCCCGATCGCGTCCGCCGACGCGCACATCGCCGGGTTGTGCCTCGTGAACGACTGGTCGGCGCGCGACATCCAGACCTGGGAGTACCAGCCCCTGGGGCCATTCCTCGCGAAGAGCTTCGCGACCACCATGTCACCGTGGTTGGTCACGCTCGACGCGCTCGCGCCATTCCGTGTACCGCTCGCGGAACGTGCTCCGGGAGATCCAGCGCCGCTCGAACACCTCGCGGACGCGAATGATCGCTCGCATGGCGGATTCGCGATCGAGTTGACCGTGTGGCTCACGACTGCCCGAATGCGGGAGGAGGGATCGAGCCCCTTTCTCGTCAGCACCGGCCACTTCGAGTCGTCCGTCTACTGGACGCCCGCCCAGCTCGTGGCGCACCACACCAGCAACGGCTGCAACCTGCGACCCGGGGATCTCCTGGCGACTGGTACGGTGAGCGGGGCGACGCCGGAATCGCGCGGCTGCCTGCTCGAGCGCACCTGGCGCGGCACCGAGCCGCTGGTCCTTCCGACCGGTGAGACGCGCCGTTTCCTCGAGGACGGCGACGAGGTATCGATGCGCGGCCGGTGTGTGCGCGCCGGCTTCCGTCAGATCGGCTTCGGCGACTGCCGCGGCGTCATCTCGGCGGCGCCGCGGTAGAGGAATCGGTCGCGCGCTCCGGGATCACGCCGGGAGGGAACGGCGCGGACTTCTTCGTCCACGGCTTCACCAGCAGCTTCTGGCCGATCCTGATGCGGTCGCCCACGATTCCGTTCCACTGCCGCACCTGGTCGGGCGTCGCACCGTACAGCGTCGCGACGGACGACAGCGCATCGCCGCGCTTGACGGTGTGGTACCACGCGCGACGCCCCTCGTACTCCTGAACCAGTCGCGCTCGATCGCGCGCCCGACGCTCCTCACGACGCTGCCACCCCACGGCGCGCAGGGTAGCGTACTTCTTCGCGATCGCGCTGCGCAGTGCGTCGGCGTCCGAGGACGCCCCAGCCGGGAATCCGACGACGAGCCTCGGCTCGCGCGGCGCGGCGATGGCGAGCGCGTTGGCGACGAAGAAGAACGTTCGTGTGGGCGTGACGCTGACCAGTGTGTCGATCGGCCACTCGCGTTGATCGAACGTGGGGGGCGCGTCGGGAGGGCTGAGGGGATCGCGCGGCTGCAGGCCGAGATAGAGAAGCCGGCCGCCGACGGGATGGGTCTTGTCCGGTGGGGCGTCGGTCACGACGAGGATCCCGCGCGTTGCGCGGAAGTAGTCGATGAGTGGACGCTGCCACACGCTGACCTCCGCGATGACGCGCTCGCGCGGTCGGAGGGCGGTGAGTCGTAGCTCGCGCTCGGCGAACACGCGCGAGTCGCGAGGGTCGGCGCGATAGGTATGGATGCCGATCTGCGCGAGCGTGACGACGACAGCCAGGGCGACGCAGGTGAGAACGTACTTGATCCACACCGGGTAGGGCGCACGCCGGCGCTTGCGCCTGTTACGGCGCGGCATGGCGTCCCAGTTCGGGAGATCGGCGAGGTCGCCACTCCATGCACCTTCTGCGGGAGTGGGACGCGGAGCGTCAGACACGGAGGATCGTTGGTGAAGTCATCGACTGCACGGGAAGAACAGTGCCGCCGCTCGGGTGTATATATGCAACAAACGTTGCTGCCGAGCTTGTCTCGGGTTGGTGATCCATATTACCATCCTAAGTCCAAATCGGTGCCGGACCCGCAGACTCGTCCGGTGTCGGCCTCGGCCAGTTGTCATCCCGACCGGAGGCTGCAATTCGTATCCCCTCGCTCGCGCGACAGATCGCGATCGCTGCTGTCGCCGCTTCGACCGTGCTCGTCACGGCCGATCGCATGCGGCCCGTCTATCTCGGCCGCGCGCCGGTAGCCCGTCGTGTTCTCGCGGCGACGTACGTCGATTCATCGACGATGCGTGCGCCATGGCTCAGCCTCCCCGAGCCGATGGCACTGCGGCACCCGCAGTTCTTCCGCGATGTGAACGCGTTCGCGACCGACCTGCGTCGAACGGGCAACCTGGAGCAGGGTCGAGCGGACTCGATCGCCCGGGTCGCGGTTCGCGAAGCTTATCATCGACGAATTCCGCCAGCGCTCGTGCTCGGCGTGATGCTGACCGAGAACGACCAGTTCAAGCGGAACGCGCGGTCGAAGGTCGGCGCGATGGGGCTGATGCAGATCATGCCTCGCGTCTGGATGCCCAACCTCGGACCGATCCTCGGGCGCAACCTGAAGGATGACGAGACCAACCTGCGCTACGGCGTCTACATCCTGAAGCACTTCGCCAAGCGCACGGCCGACACGCTGGACGCAGCCAACGTCACCAAGGTCGCGCTGCTGCGGTACAATGGCTGCGTCAACGGGACGAACACTCGCGACTGCCGGGCCTATCCGGAAAAGGTGCGTCGCCGCGTGAACGAGAACGCGCGCACGATCTGCTCCGGGCTCGACTTCCACGAATGCGTCGCGCTTCCGCTGTGGGCCGCGCTGCGCGACACGACGCCCCCGCCCGTGCCCGCCGGGACCGCGCGCTGAGCCGAGCGCTGGTCGCTACTGGATCGGCTCGATCTTCGTCTGAGCGTTCTGCTTCATACTGATCTCCGCGCCTTGCGCGAGGATCTTGAGCTTCAGGTCGACGTCGTCGCTCGACGAGCCGCCGAGGAAGACACCCGTCGTGCTGACGAAGAAGGCGCCATTGCTGGTGCCTGAGGACTCCATGGAGATCGGGGTCCCCTGGGCCGAGCCGGTGCCAGCGGCTCTGACCGAGGTCGTGCGGGCCACCTTGTACGCCTTCACGCCACCGATGGTCGTGTCGTGCTCCACCCGGAAGCTGGAGACGATCGTTCGGTCGAGCTCGACGCCCTGCTGATTCACCTTTCCCGCGGTCGTATCGGCCCAGGTTTCCCCCGTCTTCAAGTGGGCGCGATATGCGGGGAGAAATCGCGTCATCCCCTCGACGATCTGGGAGGCGAGCGGGTTCTGATTCTCGGGGCTCTGCGTGGAGTAGACGCGGCCCGTCGGAGAGACCAGCGACACGAACTTGGCACCCCTGAGGGCGTCGATCTCCGCTGCGTCGTCCGCACCGTCGAGCGCGATGGAGTCGAGCGTGACGGTCGCGAGCATGGTGTCCTTGGATTGCCGCGCCAGATTGAGCGTGAGCTGCTGCCGCATTCCCAGCTCGAAGCTCGTGTTCCCCATCGGCGTGGATTGCGTTCCCTTCCTCGTGGTGGACACGCGGTAGCGCGTCGTGCCGGCGGCGTACTCGACCTCCTGCGCGCCGAGCGGAAGAGTGCCGAGTAGCATGACGGCGAAAAGGAAAGCGACGCGTCGATTCATGGGTGCGGCATCCTGGCTGTAGTTTTACGATCCATCCATAGTCCCGTATACGCCCCTCCCCGCCAAAGGTTACCCCTCATGAGATACCGGACGAGTGCGTGGCCGTCGACCAGCGGCCTCGTGCGAGAAAGCAGATGAGTGTAGAGAACGGCGCGCGCGGCGAGGTGCAGGAATCGCCGACGATCATTCTCGAGCGGCTGCACGACGACGTGAGCCTTCCCGTACGAGCGACGACCGGCTCGGCGGGGTTCGATCTTCGAGCGCATCTCAGAGATCGACTCGTCCGCTTCTCCGACGGGGAAGCAGTGTACGAGAGGAGCGCGAACCGTGCCGGAGACGAATGGGGGATCGAACTCGCACCGCGCGAGATGGCTTTGATCCCACTCGGTTTTCGGACGCGTCTGCCGCACGACGTCGAGGCGCAGATCAGGCCGCGCAGCGGCCAGGCATTCAAGCACGCGCTCACCGTCCCGAACTCGCCGGGCACGATCGACTCGGACTACGCCGAAGAATGGATGGTGATCGTCCGGAACGATGCTCCCGTGACGCGGCGGATCGCGCACGGCGAGCGGATCGCTCAAGTCGTGTTCTCTCGATTCGTCGCGCCCGAGTTCCAGCTGTCGCTCGTGGATCGCACGAGCGAGCGCGCGGGCGGATTCGGCAGCACCGGCAAGCACTAGGGCGCTCCCGACGGGGAGCAGACGCACATCGCGCAATGAAGAAGCCCCCCAGGGATAACCTCCTGGGGGGCTTCGCGTTTCATGGTGCCGGGCTGCCCGTGCATGCCCGTCGCTCATGAAGGGTCGGACCAGATCAATCGTGGTCCGCGTTGCTCCTTGGAACTAGCGAGCTACGGTGACCTTGCTGGTCCGGGAAGAACTAGACAATGGATCACCTCCTCAGTTTTCGGGTTCGACTTTCGGGCGAACGAACGTTATACCCAACTTCACCAGCGGTGTTCACCAACGCAAGTCGCCGGGTGATGGTGGGTGAAACACGCTTGCGGCCGCTCCGCGTAGAGAGTGAAGTTGGAGGAGATTTCGTCTTCTTCTCTCCCGTCGCGCCCCACCGATGAATCACCGTCTCGCCGCCTGGTTGTGCTCGCTCGTCTGTGTCGCGTGCGCGGGAAGTTCACAGACCTCGACGACCCAGGCGCCCGTGCCGACAGGCGGAGCCGCCACTCTGCCCACCGCGGCGGCGCCGACCCAAGACTATCTCGCGCTGGTTGCGTCCGAAGCGGTCGACCAGATCGCTGTGGTGCGATTCGGTCCGTCGGGAATCCGGGTCGAACGGACGGCCACGACGGGGATGATGCCAGCGGACGTCGACGGTCCGCACGGCGTGGCCCTGTCGCCCGACGGCAAGTACTACTACGTGTCGACCGCGCACGGGACGCCGTACGGGTTCCTGTGGAAGTACGCGTTGTCGAACGACTCGCTCGTCGGCCGAGTCATGCTCGGCAACTTCCCGGCGACGCTCCAGATCACGCCCGACGGCGCCTTCGCCTATGTGGTGAACTTCAACCTGTATGGCGAGATGGTTCCGTCGAGCGTGTCGATCGTCGCGACGGACGAGATGGTCGAGGTCGCGCGGGTGACCACGTGTACCATGCCGCACGGATCGCGGATCAACCCACAGGGCACGAAGCAGTACTCCGCGTGCATGATGGACGACATGGCGGTGGAGATCGACACCCGGACGTTCGGCGTGTCGCGCCACTTCGTCGTCGGCAAGGGGAAAGAGCAGGGGATGCAGGGCGCCCCGACACGCGGCACGGCGAATCTCGCCTCGCGCGACATGGCTGGCCACGGCATGGAGCCGCCGAAACCAGGGGACGTGAGCTGCTCGCCAACGTGGGCGCAGCCATCCGCCGACGGCGCGCGGCTCTTCGTCGCCTGCAACAAGAGCAGCGACATCGTCGAGATCGACGTGGCGGGCTGGCGTCTGCTGCGCCGCATCCCGGCAGGAGAGGGCGTGTACAATCTGGCCGTGACGCACGACGGCAAGCGGCTGGTCGCCACGAACAAGCGCGGCAAGTCGGCATCGGTGATCGACATCGCCAGCGGGACCGAGCTCGCGCGGATCCCGACGACGCGCCGTGTCGTGCACGGCGCGGCGGTGTCGAGCGACGACCGCTACGCCTTCATCTCGCAGGAAGGCGTCGGAGCGGAGCCGGGCGCGGTGGACGTGATCGATCTGCGTGCCCTGCGGAAGGTGGCGACGATCGACGTCGGACAGCAGGCGGGCGGCATCGACTTCTGGAAGGTGGCCCCATCCCGTCCATAAGCGCGCAGGCGAAAGAGTACTGGCGCACCAGCAAGTCGCACCGCCACAGTCTTCTCTTCGCGCTGCCTCTGCTGCTCGCGTACGAGCTGCTCGAGGCGGTCGCGCCGGTGCGTGCGGCGGGGGGCGTCGTGCGGAACGGGGCAGACGTGCTCCTGACCGACCTCTTCACATGGATGCTGGGGCCGCGCGGGCCACTCGTGTTCATGGCGCTGGTGATCGGCTTCGCGCTCTGGCTCATCATCCGGGACAAGCGCGGCGGCCGCGTGAGCGCCGGCACGCTCGCGACGATGTTCGCGGAGTCCGTCGTGCTGGCGCTGGTGTTCGGGTTCGTGGTCGGCACGGCGACGGTGCATCTCGTCGGGCCGCTCCGGTCACTGGCTGCGGGGCGCGGTCTCGATGGTGACCCGCTGTCCAAGCTCACGCTCTCGCTCGGCGCCGGGTTGTACGAGGAACTGCTGTTCCGGGTCGTCATCGTGGCGCTGCTCTCGAACGGATCACGCCTGCTGTTCGGGATCGGTCGCATCCCGGCCGGGGTCATCGCGGCGATCGGAGGCGCGCTCCTGTTCTCGGCGTTCCATTACGTCGGACCACTCGGAGAACCACTGAAGCTCGAATCGTTCGTGTTTCGAGCGCTGGCCGGCCTGGCGTTCAGCGGGCTCTATCTGACGCGCGGCTTCGGCATCACGGCGTGGACGCACGCCCTCTACGACGTGGCCGTGCTGATGTGACGGCCGAAGGTCCGGTGCCCTGGGGGAAGGTGGGGGGCTAACTTGCGCGCTCCCCCCGGCCCAGCCCAGACCGTCGACTCGATGCCATTCGCCAAGTTCAAACTCCATCCCGACCTGCTCCGCGGTGTGCGCGAGCTCGGGTTCACGCGCGCCACCCCGATCCAGGACCAGGCGATCCCGCCGGCGCTGGAGGGCAAGGATCTGCTGGCCTGCGCGATGACGGGGAGCGGAAAGACCGCCGCGTTCCTCCTCCCGATCCTGAATCGCTTGATGGGGAAGCCGCGCGGTGTGACGCGTGCGCTCGTGCTGACGCCAACGCGCGAGCTCGCCGCCCAGATCGAGGAGCATCTGAGGCAGCTCGCCGTGCACACGCCGCTCTCCGGGGCGGCGGTATTCGGCGGCGTCGGGATGGGCCCGCAGGAGCACGCATTCCGCAGCGGGGTGGACGTGATCATCGCCACGCCGGGTCGGCTGCTCGATCATTTCAAGCATCCCTATGCGAAGCTCGACCGCCTGGAAGTGCTGGTGCTCGACGAGGCGGATCGGATGCTGGACATGGGGTTCCTGCCCGACATCCGCCGCGTCCTGAAGCACCTGCCGGCGCGCCGGCAGACGCTCTTCTTCTCCGCGACGATGCCCGGTCCGATCCAGGCGCTCTCACGGGAGCTGCTTCACGATCCGGCGTCGATCAACCTGGAGCGCCGGTCGGCGCCGGCGGTCGGCATCCGGCAGGCCGTCTACGCTGTGCGGGAGGAGCTCAAGCCGGCGCTCTTCGTGGAGCTGCTTCGGCGGGGGGACATCGGCAACGTGATCGTCTTCACGCGAACGAAGCACCGGTCCAACCGGCTGGCCGAATACCTCACCAGCCAGGGGGTGTCCAACGCCCGGATCCACGGCAATCGATCCCAGGCGCAGCGCACCGACGCGCTGGAAGGGTTCAAGTCGGGTCGGTATCGCTGCCTCGTGGCGACGGACATCGTGGCCCGAGGGATCGACGTGGAGCAGCTCGAGCACGTGGTGAACTTCGACGTCCCGCACCTCCCCGAGGATTACATCCACCGCGTCGGCCGGACGGCGCGAGCGGAGGCGACGGGGGACGCGTTCACGCTCGTCTCGCCGGAGGAGGAGCAGGACCTGACCGCGATCGAACGGGCGATCGGCAGGCGGTTGCCGCGGGTCGTGGTGCCGGAGTTCGACTACGCGAGCAAGCCGGCGCAGCGGTTCGAGGTGCCGATCGCGGAGCGCATCGCCGAGATCCGCGCGCGGAAGGCAGAAGAGCGTCGGCGCGCGAAGGAGAAGGCAGAACGGCGGGCCGCCAACTCGGCAGGCGGTGGTCGCACATCGGGGCAGAGAACTGCTCACGCAGCGAGCGACCGCGCCCCGCGGGGGCACGCTCCGGCCGCAAGCACGGACGGGAAGCGGGAGGGCGGCGGTGGCGGAACGGGGCGTCGCCGTCGCCGCGGAGGCCGTCCGCAGGGAGGTCAGGGCGGCAACAAGCCACGATCCGGCAGGTCAGACGGGCCTTACAAGTAGGGCGTGGGTCGGAGAAGCACCTGTTGGAAACCGCATGATGAAGTAGCTCATCAGATGGCTCGCAAGTCTCAACGTGGTATAGCACTTACCGACTGATCACAAATATTATCTGTGCGTGTACAGTCGGCGATACGGGCGGCCGGCGCGCCTTCCAGAGTCATCCTCCTCGTGCGACGTCGCGCGAGCGGCCACGCTGCAGTATGTCGTCGCGCGGAGGAGAGATCGCCGGATCGACGGACGCCGTGGGCAAGGCGTCATGTGCGGCGCTCAGCCGCCGATCGGCGCGCAGCAATCGCTGCGTAGCGGGCGCGTCGCCCGGCACCGGTTCTCGTGCGGCGACTGCCAGACTGACTCGAACGAGAAAGGGGCGGCGACCGTCTGGCCGCCGCCCCTTTCTTCACATCCAAGAGTGGAAGGAACTCTACGGGACTGCCTTCAGGGAGGTCCCGTACTTCTGGTTGATGACGGTGATCAAGTTGTTGGCGATGAGCTTCTGGCCTTCAGCCGAGGGATGCACGCCGTCCAGACTGAACGCCGTTCCGAACGTGCCGGTCGGCGCAAAGCTGGGGAACGGAAGGCTCTGGGGCGAGTTGCGGATGCCGGTCAGGGTCGGATTCGGATCCCAGAAGCCGAAGCCGATCGCGTCCGCCTTGCCCTTGATGTAGGCGTTGAGTCCGGCGATGAACCCGGAGAGCTGGACGCGTTCCGTGGGATCGAGGACGAAGATGTTGCCGACCGGATTGGCGGGGTTGGGATCGGCCTGGCACGAGAGCAAGGGGGGATGGGTGCCCGCCTTGATCATGTTGAGCAGCAGTGGGGTGCTGACCAGTGCCGCGGAGCCGACGCAGTTCGGGTCGACGACGACGGGCTGACCGGCGACGAGCGCCATCGCTCCCTGGATCTGCGGGTTCGACGCGATGAGGGCTCCCGAGGACATCAAGGGGATGGCCGACGCGTCGGGGACCCCGATCAACACGCCCTTGAGGCCGGGCATGCTGTCCAGGAGCTGCTTGATCATCGCGTCGTAGCTCGCCTGGAACTCGGCCTGGGTGCCGACGATGCCGTTGGACACGCCCGGGGTGGGGGTGAGGATGCCCGTATAGGCAGCCTGCAGGACGTTGTTCGCCCCGATCCAGATGGTGACGAAGGTGGGGCGAGCGTCGAGGGCCCGCTGGACCTGCGTCTTGCCGCCGAGGATGAAGGTGGTGAGCGCGTTCGACGCGACCGTGGTGGGCGAGATCGGATCGAGCACGCGGGCATCGGGGACGCCGACGTTGTTCAGGACGTCGGTAACGGAGGCCGGCGCGCGGAGAAGGCAAGTGCCACCGGTCGTGGGGGTCGTGTCATTCGGAATCTTGACCCGCGCCTGCGTCTGGAAGTTGGCGACCGGCGGCGGACAACCCGGATTGACGAGCGACGCGAACTTGTACGGCGTCCCCATCTGGGTCGCCAGAAGGCGCGGATAGGCCAGTTGCTGCAGGGAGTCGTTGAGGCCCCCGCTCTGCCAGCCGGCCGTGATGCTGTTCCCGATCGCGACGTAGCTGCGGAAGATGTCGTTATTGAGGTTCGTCAGGCCGACCGCGTCGCGGTTGGCGTCGCACGCGACGAGCAGCGCGGCGGTGCCCATACCGATGGCGAGCGCGCGGGTACGGTTCGTCAGGCTATACATCAGATGGTCTCCGGGCTCGTATTAGAGGGAAGCCCTCAGGCTGATCGAGAGGATGTTGGCGTGCAGCGAATAGGCGCCGGTGTTGAGCTGATCGGCGGTCTGGGTCGGCGAGGTGCGCTCATCGATACGCCCGCGCCGGCCTGGCGTGAAGATGTGCGAGAAGGCGCCGTCGACCGCGAGCGTCTTGTTGATGGGATAGCGGCCGCCGATCGAGCCGTAGGCGCGATCCTGCTCGGGAAGGAGCGGAGTGACCGTGACGTCCGGCGCAGCGGACGCCGTCGCGGCGACGCCAGCGCGAATGGCAGCACCGCCGGTGTAGCGATGCTCGACGCCGAGGCGGAGAGCCGAAGTGTTGTTGTAATTCTCGAAGAGCACCTTGTCAGTGGCGCCGCCCTGGAAGTCGACGGGGAGCTCCTTGAACGACTTCCAGCCGACCCAGGCGTAGTCGACGCTGATCGTTGTGTTCTGGAAACCATTGTAGGCGACGCCGAACTGCACCTGCGCCGGGTGCATGATCCGGGTCTGGACCTTCTGTGCCACGAGAGCGCCCCCCGACCTGAACTGCGGAGCGAGCACGGAGTCCACCGGTGTGCCTCCGGGAAGTCCGAGCGGGTTGTTCGCGGCGAGCACGAGGCCGGTGCCAATCTGCTGGAAGGTCGCGTCGGCGTCGTCGTACTTGAAGTACATCTGGGACAGGAAACGCGCGCCGACTTCCCAGCTCTGGTTCACGCGGCCGTGGATCCCGAGGTTCACACCGAACGCCGTGGTGTTGCCCTTGAGCGTCGCCCGCGCGAACTCGGTGCGCTTGGGGATGCCGAGCTGACCGAAGGTGGGGCCGACTGGTGTCTTCAGCTGCGAGAGATCCACGCCCTGGACGAGCTCCACGCTCGAGAAGCCGAAGACGGGGCCGAGGCCGACGGACCAGTCGTCCGACAGCGCATAGCTGATGTTCGGCTGGACGTAGACCGTGTGGAGCGACGCCTTCAGCGCCGAGAACCGACCCGGGAAATCATCGCGCCACTGCGAGGTGAGGCCGTACGGCACATAGACGCCGAGCCCGTAGGCGAAGCTGCCGGAGGTGCGGTAGTTGGCGAAGACATGCGGTACCCACTCCGTCGAGACATCCATCCCATATCGCTTGAGGGTAGTGTCCTGGGTGAAGTCGCCGTCGAGCGAGATCGCGGCGACGCCGGCGAGGGCCGTGAGCCCCTGCGTCTTCGGGATCGCGCCCGGATTCCAGTAGATCGACGAACCGTCGTCGCACGGCGCGCTCGTGGTGGCGAATCCGCGAGCGAGTGCGCAGGACCCGATCTCATTCAAACCGAACGCCTGTGCTCGGGCCGTGGCGGGAAGTGCGAGCAATCCGAGGGCGAGGGCGAACCGTGTCACACGGTGAAGCGTCATCTCCATCCTCCTATGGTGCGTCGAATCGTGGCGGCGAGTGGAAGGGGGTCGACATTCACTCGGACAGGGCCACGCCGCGCGGTTCTGGGAGCGACCGGCAGGGCGATAATATAGAGCGCGGGAACCACATAGTGGCTAGAGCAGTCGTGCGCGCGTGCGGCGGTGATCAGGGGCGCAGCGCGAGACCCACGTAGTACTGCCAGTCTCCGCGCACCGGCTCGTCCTGGGCGCGCGCGAATCCGGCGAGGATCGCGACTTCCGGAGTGCCAAGCGCGGCGATCGCCGGCACGCGCGTGCGAACCTCGGCTCCGTAACTTCGCTCCTGCGTCTGAAAGAAGTCCGTCGTCACGCCCGAGTAGTACAACTCGATCGGGTCGACTGGCACGCCAAGACGGTACGAGGCGAAGGTCAGGCCGCTCGCGCTCCCGACCGGATACGCGGGCGCCTCGACGCGACGCGCGTCGAACAGCGGCTCGATGAGGGTCGAGCGGAAGCCGCCGACCGCGTACCGCTCCCGGTCGGAGCCGTCGCCGCCGCCGACGGTTCCATAGGCGAAGCGCGCGGTGAGCAGCGCGTGGCTCCCGCGCGCCGTGCCGAACAGGAGGCTGCTGCGCTGCCGAGCGTAGCGCTCGCTCGCAGTGGCACCAAGCTCTCCGAGTCCGTCGAGGGCGACGAGGTAGCGCGTATCCTCGTCGACACGGCGCACGGTCGCGCCGAAGGCGAAGAGGGCGGCGGCACGCGTGGCATCGGGGAAGGAGGTCGCGCGCTGATTCTCGGCGAGGAGGGCGAGCGTTCCCGTGAGCTCGCCGCCGTCTCGGAAGCGCCGGGAATCGAGGCGAAGTGCCCCGCCGGCACGGGAGAGATCGAGTCCCTCTTCGACGGCGATAGGCAGCACGCGCGATGGCGCCTCGTGCGACGACCACGCATTGACGCCGAGGAAGGTCGGGCGCGCGCGCGAGATGAATGCGATGGAGCCTCCAGCGGGGAGCGCGCCCGCTCCCGCCTGGCCCTGCACCAGGAAGCCGAAGCGCCCGACCGGGTCGCTGCGCGCGATCGCGACGCCGAGCGTGGTACCGCCAAAGCCGGAGTTGGCGCTCGGCACGATGCGGAAGCGCGAAGGGCCGAATCCGTAGCGTCGTTCCGTGGGCACGGGGCCGAGCGGCCGCCCACCCGCGGTATCGCGCACTGAGGCGAGTGCACGCGGTGGAGGCATCACGCCGGAGACGGTGTCGCCGAGCACCGGCACCGGGAGCGGCGTGTCGATGCGCGCGCTATCGGGATGAACGCGACGCAGGTCGAAGCCGGACGCCTGGAGATTGAGAAACCACACCGCACCATCGGGCGCGACATCGGCGGCGACGGCGGCGCCGGTGACGCGTGTCAGCTCCCGCGGTTCACTGCCGTCGGCGGAGAGCCGTTCGAGGTTGATGAAGCCGCCGCGTTCCGACGTGGTCACGATGGACACGCCATCGACGTCGAAGGTCGCGTCATAGCGGTTCACCCCGTCGTCGGGATCGGCATAGCGGAGCTGCCCGGTGGTCGGGGAAACACGCGCGATGCGCCAACGGTCGCCGAACTGCTCGGAGACGACGATCTCGCCCGTGCGCTGCGAGACGCGCGGCCGGTAGTAATTGCGAGTGACGCTTCCGGCGCGCAGCACGCGGACGTCTTTCGTCAGAAGATCGACTCGCACGAGGTCGCACCATCCGTGCTCGCAGCGCACCGCCGCGGCCCACGTCCCGTTCACGGAAGGATCGGCGTCGCGTAGCGCGGCGCGCCGTGTGATGCGAGCGAGACTTCCGTCCTCCGCGTTCCAGACGAAGAGATCGGGGCGGATGGTGCCGTCGCGGGAGGGAACGTTGCGCGTCAGGAGGAGCCGCTTGTTATCGGCGAACCAGCGCGGCGTCTCGAAGGGATACCCATCGTTCGCGACGAGCGACGCGACGACCCGTCTGGCCGGCGGATAGAAGGAGCGATCGGGAACGTCCTCGGGATCGCGACGACGCTGCGCTTCGCGGCGCGCAGTGGCCGCGGTGTCCGGCTCGTCGGCCGACTTCCAGACGACGACCGTGCTCGGCGCGTCTTCCTTCCGGATCGTGAGCGCGACGAAGCGACCGTCGGGGGCGACCGCGGGATCGCCGGTGCTGCGGCGCAGGCGCTGGACCAGCGTGCCCTCGGTGAGCTGCTGCCGGCGCAACTGGCGTGCGATCTCGACGGCGTCCGCCGTGAGGTCGACGGTGAAGCGACCGTACAACTCGGCGGGAGATCCGCCGTACACGCCCGTGAAGGCCGCCGCGAAGGAGCGATCGGTCTTTGCGGTCATCCGACGCCAGAGCGCCACGATGCTCGAGTCCCCCTCGCGACGCGCCAGCCACTCGAGGTACGCGGATCCGGCGAGGTACGCGAAATCGCCTCCCATCCACCCACCGGTGGAGCTGAGCTGTCCGTACGAGGGGAGCCGACCCTCGAGCGCGAACTGGCGCAGGATCGCGGCGCGCCAGGCGCTGTTCGGACGGCCGGTACCGGAGACCCGTCCCTCGACGTAGGTGGCGTAGCCCTCCATGACCCACCGCGGCGCCCTGGTAGCGATCGGTCCGAGCGGCACGGGCGAGACGGACTGCAGGAGCCGCTGAAAGCGATTGCGCGACGGGCGGGTGAGATGCGCGACGTGCGCGAACTCGTGGGTCGCGAGGAGATCCTGCCAGACGGCGTAGTCTCCGATATCCGAGCGGGGATCGGGCGACACGGGCCACAGCACGATCGTCGGGGCGTCGAGCGTGGTGAATGCGTACCCGTTGGCAGCGTTGATCGGGTCGTCGATCACGACGTGCACGCGGCGCGTCGGACCATAGCCGACGAGGGCGACGACCTCGGCGCGGACTCGCTCGATGCGCTGCGCGAGCGAGAGGCTCCACTCGCGGTACGCGGTGGGATAGTGCAGCGTGAAGTGCTCGGTCTCGACGGTGTGCCACTCGAGCCAGGGTCGGGGCGCGGGACCCTGGGCGTGCAGTGGCGCGGAGAGGAGCAGGGCGGCGAGCCAGGTCGCGGCGACGCGGACCGGAAAACGAAAGGACGCGCGCCGAAAGCGCGCGTCCCGTGAAACGACGTTCGACAGGCGTACCGCCCGCTCAGTCACGCACGCGAGCCTTGCCGAGCACCTTGTCCTGCAGCCAGGTGGCGGGGACGATGAACAGCGGCGTCAGAACGAAGCCGAGCAGCGTATTGATCCAGACGAGCGCGATGTAGAAGGCGCAGAGTCCGAGTCCGACCCAGAGAGTGCCGAGCGGGCCATGAGTTTCCAAGGTGTCGCTCCGAAAGGCGTTGATCGAGTTTCAGCGCAGCAAAGTTAGTCTGCGGGCAGAGAGCGAGCCAGAGGCGGTCGATTCCTCGGGAGGTCGGCCCCAGACTATACTTTGCGGACATGGCTCCCTCCGTCGAGCACCAGGTCCTCGAGTGCGCGCGCCGCGCCGCGCGCGCCACGGAATCCCGGCTGCTTCTCGCCGTCTCCGGTGGGCTGGACTCGATGGTGCTGCTCGACGCCTTCGCGACGACGGTACCGAGCCGCGTCGCCGCGGTCGCAACGTTCGACCATGGCACCGGCGCGCACGCGACGCGCGCGGCCCGGCTGGTGGCGCACGACGCGCGTCGGCGCGGGCTCGCGCTGGTAACCGGCCGACTGTCGGAGCAACCGACGGCCGGGAGGGGGGGCGGCCTGGAGGCGATGTGGCGCGCGGCCCGTCATGGGTTCCTTGCCGACGCCGCGCGCGCGCGGGGGGCGAAGGTGGTCACGGCGCACACGCGCGACGACCAGATCGAGACGGTGTTGATGCGCGAGCTGCGCGGCAGCGGGGCGCGGGGGCTGGCCGGTCTGGCAGTGCCGAGCGACATCGTGCGTCCATTCCTCACGCTTCGGCGGAGCACGCTCGAGGCATACGCGACGACACGCGGGATCGCGTGGGAGGAAGATCCGAGCAACGCGAGTCGCGCGTTCCTGCGCAATCGCGTGCGCCATGATTTGTTGCCAGCGCTGCGGTGCGCCGTGCCATCGATCGACGACGTCCTCTGGTCGATCGGCGAGCGTGCTGCGCAGTGGAGGGCGGATGTGGAGACGCTGCTGGACGCTCGGCTTGCGTTTCGGCAGCCCGACCAAGGCACGATCGTCATCGCGCAGGCGGAACTGGAACGACACGGGGCGAGTTCGTTACCGGTGCTGTGGGCCGCTCTGGCGGGGCGAGTGGGTCTGGCGCTCGACCGGCGCGGAACTCAGCGGTGTACAACCTTTACAATGAGGCAGCCGCATCGAGGCGCGATCCCGCTCTCGGGTGGGTGGATGCTCGAGGCGAGATCCGGCGAGCTGGTGTTGCGGCGCGCCCGATCGGCAGACGCAGGTGTGTCGGTGCTGCCGACGGATGGGGTGGTGCGATGGGGTGAGTTCCAGTTCACGGTCGCCGAGGGGCCGAGTGGTTCGGATGGCTGGAGTGCGGCGATCGCGGGCTCGGCGCCCGTCGTGGTGCGGCGATGGCGTGCCGGCGATCGGCTCGCCCCGTCGGGGGGCCATGGGCCGCGTCGCGTGAAGCGGTACCTGACGGAGGCCGGGGTGGCGGGCAGCGACCGAGCGGGGTGGCCCGTTGTCGAACAGGGGGGGGAGATCGTCTGGATTCCTGGAGTGCGCCGCAGCGACGCGGCGACCGCACGGTCCGGAGGACCGCTCCGTCACTACCTTTGTGAGCGTGCCAACGGCTGATCCTCGTCTCGAGGGACGAACGCTGCGCCGCGTCGTCTATGATGCAGCGCAGATCGCGGCGCGGGTCCGCGAGCTGGGGGCCGAGATCACGCAGACGTATCCCGACGGCGATCTGCTGGTGCTGGGGTTGTTGAAGGGGAGCTTCATCTTTCTGAGCGACCTGGTCCGCGAGATCAACCGGCCGCTGCACGTCGACTTTCTGGTTGCGTCGAGCTATGGTGACGCGACGGTCTCGAGCGGCAACGTTCGGTTGATCTATGATCCGGAGACCGAGCTCGAGGGAAAACACATCCTGCTGGTGGAAGACATCGTCGACACCGGCCGGACTCTGAATCGCCTGATGGACCTTTTACGGGCACGGAACCCGCGTTCCCTCGAGATCTGCGCCCTGTTGCACAAGCACATCGCCGAAGAGCTCAAGTACGA
>Ga0070684_100001194_pt1 | contig 18651 bp, 18 predicted proteins | sample KBSC723LmetaG_FD_65653 | JGI IMG/M metagenome (GOLD analysis project Ga0070684, IMG submission 65653) | Corn rhizosphere microbial communities from Kellogg Biological Station, Michigan, USA - KBS C7.2-3L metaG | ecosystem: Host-associated > Plants > Roots > Rhizosphere ...
TCGCAGAATTTTTAGGTACAGAAGATACCATTTTGTATGTCGCGGCATTTGATGCAAACGGTGGTGTATTTGAACCATTATTTAATGAGCAGGACGCCATCATTTCAGATGCGCTGAATCATGCTTCAATTATTGATGGTGTTCGTTTGTGTAAAGCTCAACGGTATCGATATGAACATAACGACATGAGTGACCTTGAGTCAAAACTAAAAGAGACAACTCACCTTCGAAGCAGGATCATAGTGACCGACGGTGTATTCAGTATGGACGGTACCATAGCACAACTGGATACCATTTGTGATTTAGCGGATAAGTATGATGCCATAGTAATGGTAGATGAAAGTCATGCGTCCGGATTTATGGGCAAAACTGGTCGTGGTACGCATGAATACAGAGGCGTTATGGGCAGAATTGATATTATTACTGGCACCCTGGGGAAAGCGCTAGGGGGAGCAAGCGGCGGTTTTACCAGTGGAAGAAGAGAGATCATTGACATACTTCGCCAAAGGAGTCGGCCTTATTTATTTTCTAATACACTGGCACCTTCCATAACCGGTGCAAGTATTGCGGTGCTGAATTTGTTAAGCGAAACCACTGAACTCCGAGATCAACTTGAACGCAACACAAAATATTTTCGCGATAAAATGACTGAGGCTGGTTTCGATATCAAACCGGGCGAACATCCAATTGTTCCAATTATGTTGTACGATTCAGTGTTGGCCGCAAAATTTGCTGACGCCTTATTAAAGGAAGGAATATATGTGATCGGTTTTTTCTTTCCTGTGGTACCAAAAGGACAAGCAAGAATCCGGGTTCAGATCAGCGCTGCACATGAACAGCAACATCTGGACCGGGCAATCAATGCATTTACAAAAATTGGTCAGGAACTTGGTGTGCTTGGTGTACTGAAATAAAAAAACGCTCCGATTATCGGAGCGTTTTTGTTAAGCAATTTTTGCGTGAAGTTGTTTGGCAGCCACTTCTAATTCTTCCGGTGCCATATTTTTTCCTTCCATCACAATAACCAATCGATCACGAATCACAAACGTAATTGTAGAAAGGTGCATGTCTTTTTTGTAGGTTTCAATAGCCTTGCCACCTTCAAAATCAATTGTCTTCTTAAAGTCGGATTCTGTTTGATTTTGAGCATTCAAATGATTCCAGTAGTTTTCAAAGTAATTAGCAGAGCCTAATTCGCCTGCACAATCATATAAAGTGACTTTTATACCTTTTGTCTTTGTTTTAGGATATTCGGCTGCGGCGAGACCATAGCCAAATTGTGTACTGGCCTGGTAGTTTTTTTCCCTGGCACTGTCCAATTCGTGAGGCAATAATATTCTCATTTGCTCAAGAGTCAGCTGAGGCGCTTTTTTCAACTCCTCAGATTTCTTTTCTTTCTCATCCACTGGTGGTGTTGTCATGCTTTTCACAGTTGCATCTTTGTTTTCCGCTTCAGTTTTTTTACTACCGCAGGAAACAAAAGCAAATGACAGCAAGATCATAAGTAGAAATTGTTTCATAATCATTTATTTAATTGGGATTACTGAAAATGGGTTACCTCCAATTTAAGCCGAATACCTTACAATAACAATGAGAAAGTGCGGTTTTCAAGGAACGAAAGGGTAGATTTACTATTGCGCTGTTAAAAGATCGCCCCTATTTTGGCCCAGTTTTCAGTTAACAATAAAAACAACCCAATTCCGTTTTTACCCTTGATGCACCATTTTTACCCAATTTGCCTTTTCCCTGAATAGGATTAAATTAAAAATGTACAACTTATGAAACGCATGATTTTTCTTTTTAGCACTTTCGCGGTATTGGTGGTGGCCATCAGTTCCTGTACTACAATGAAAAAGGATTGTCAAGGCAGAAGACATTATCGTACCGCAAACGGCATCTATGTGTAAGGTGGTATATAGCTTAATCTTTATTACAATCTATTAGGTATCGCTTTTTTATTTATATGCCGTCAGTTTTTTCCTCCAGACTACACAGGTTAAAAACTTGCTTCCCCTGTTAAAAACGACTTGAAAGCATTTTTTAAAGAAAGCAAATAGCTCTCTTTCGCCGTTTACCTTTGCCGAAATTTATACAGCCCATGTTAAGGAGCATTTGTTTTGTGTGGATCGTTTTTGAATTTATCTCTTGTTCTCCTAATAATGTCAAGATTGATGAATCACTTGGAAAATATTTCAAAGAAAACAATGTAGAAGGTTGTTTTGGAATGTTCAATAATGGCAACGGAAAATTTACAGTTTACAACCTTGACCGTTATAAAGACAGTGTTTTTTTACCAGCATCTACATTTAAAATCGTTAATTCATTGATTGGTTTGCAGACGGGTATTGCCAGCAATACACAAATGGTAATTAAGTGGGACGGGGTTACCCGCGATAACCCTGAATGGAATAAAGATCTTACGATGCGTGATGCCTTCCGTGTTTCATCTGTACCGTACTTCCAGGAGATAGCCAGGCGGATTGGGAAGGATACGATGCAATTCTGGCTGGATTCATTACATTATGGAACAACAAAAATTAAAACACGCATCGATACCTTTTGGTTGGACAACAGTTTAAAAATCACTCCTGATGAACAATTGGGATTGGTAAAAAAACTGTACTTTAATCAACTTCCATTTTATGCAGCATACCAGGATACGGTAAAAAAACTAATGTTGTTTGAGGATAAGCCCTCGTATAAACTAAGCTATAAAACAGGATGGGGGCAAAGGGAAAACGGTAATCAGTTAGGGTGGATCATAGGATGGATTGAAGAAAATAGACATCCCTATTTTTTTGTTCTTAATATTGAATCGAAAGAAAAAAATCCAGACATACAAACCATAAGGATGAAAATTTTAAAAAATATTTTGGCACAGTTGGGATTTATGCAGGGAAAGAAATAAGAGGCATATTCTTTGTCATTAAATTGCAAATTCAATACTTGTGAACATTCAGTTTCAACACCCGCAGGCATTTTGGTTATTGGCACTGATTCCCTTAATGCTCGTATTATTTCTTTTCTACCAATCCTGGAAGCGAATTGCCAGAAAAAAGATTGGTGACGTTCATCTTGTAAAGGAGTTATCCAAAAATCATTCGGCTACAAAAACTGTATTGAAATTTATATTCATTGCAATCGCATTTGCTTGCGGCTGTATAGGCCTTGCCAATCCCCGTGTGCCTGATAAGAATTCCGGCGAGGTGAGAAAAGGAATTGATGTTGTAATTGCGCTCGACGTTAGTAACAGCATGAAAGCAACAGATATTGCTCCCGATCGTTTGTCAAGGGCCAAGCAATTTATTTCAAAATTCATTGACAATTTGCAGGATGATAGAATTGGTTTGGTTGTGTTTGCCGGATACGGTTATGCTCAAATGCCATTAACCTTCGACTATGGCTCCGCCAAACTATATGTTGCCGCTGCGGATCCCTCTAATATTTCAGCCCAGGGAACCAGTATTGGTGACGCTTTTGACAAAGCTAATATGTTGTTCGGCAAGGAAAGCGAACGTTTCAAATCGATTATATTAATTACCGATGGAGAAACACATGACGAAAATGCAATGGATAAATTAAAAGAACTAGTAGCAAAAGGTGTCATGGTCAATACAGTAGGTATTGGTTCTCCGGAAGGGTCAACCATTAAGGATTCTTCGGGCAACATAAAAACAGATGCTTCAGGGCAACCTGTAATTTCAAAATTAAATGAACAGATTCTTCAGCAGATTGCACAAGGCACAAACGGAATATATGTTCATTTACAGAGTTCCGATGCAGCTGTTAAACAAGTGATGAATCAATATCTGCAGATAGAAAAAAAAGCTTTAGGCGATACATCCTTGTACACCTATGAATCATATTACACCTGGTTGGCATTGCCCATGCTTATATTGTTGATAGCGGAAACATTTTTACCGGACCGTAAAAAAATTAAAGCATGAAAGCCATCTTATTGATCATCATTTTATTTGTATCTGTGTTTGTATTTGCTCAAAATGCAACTGAAAGTATCGTCAAAGGCAATCAGCTTTATCAACAAGCTCAGTTTGACCTGGCGGAAGCGCAATACAGAAAAGCCCTGGAATATGAACCCGAAAACGAAAAGGCAAAATACAACCTTGCCAATACCCTTCAGAAACAAAACAAGTACGATGAGGCGGCAAAATTGTTGGATAACCTCGCTGGCAACTCCAAAGACAATTCATTAAAGTCAGCAGTCTATTATAACCAGGGGGTAGCCTACACAAAAATGAAAAACCTCGATGCGAGTATTGAATCGTACAAAAAAGCCCTGCGACTAAATCCAAATGATAAAGAAGCAAGAGAAAACCTGGAAAAGGCACTACTCCAAAAGAAAAATCAGCAAAGTAGCCAACAGAAAAAATCTCAATCCAACATGAGCCAGAAGGAGGCCCAGCAAAAGTTGGATATGCTCAATCAAAAGGAAAAACAATTACATCAACGCAAGGATAAGGAACAACAAGGTGCCGGGCAGGCCCAGGATTGGTAATTAGTTAATACCAGGCAAGCGCAACCAGCCAACGATCCTTTAATAGTTAACTTTGTATTCGCTCATTTCTTTTTACATTGCCGAATTGTCGAATTAACTAATGTCGTGTCGAGTATGCAGTTTTATTGCGAAAGTCTTATACAGCCCAAGCGTCTCGCTACCAAAGAAGTAAAGATTGGCGACTTATATCTGGGCAATTTTCATCCAATCCGTATTCAAACCATGACGACCACTGATACAATGGACACCGTGGCAACGGTTGAGCAATCCATTCGTTGTATTGAAGCCGGGGCAGAATTAGTGCGCATTACAGCACCATCTAAAAAAGAAGCAGAAAATTTACAGAATATAAAAAATGAATTAAGAAAACGGGGATACAGTACGCCCTTGGTTGCCGATATTCATTTTACTCCCAATGCGGCAGAAATTGCAGCCCGAATTGTTGAAAAAGTGCGTGTCAATCCAGGTAATTACGTTGACAAAAAAAAATTTGAACTGATCGAATATTCAGATGTTGATTACGCGGAAGAAATTGAAAGGATAACAGATCGGTTTACGCCTTTGGTGAAAATTTGTAAGCAGTATGGAACCGCCATGCGAATTGGCACCAATCATGGTTCTTTAAGTGATCGCATTATGAGCCGTTATGGAGACACACCAATGGGAATGGTAGAAAGTGCAATGGAATTTTTGCGAATTGCGAGAGCCGAGCAGTATCACAATATTGTGCTAAGCATGAAAAGCAGCAATCCACAAGTGATGGTCCAGGCTTATCGGTTACTTGTAAAAACAATGTTTGATGAATTTGGCGAGTGCTATCCCTTGCATCTTGGCGTAACGGAGGCCGGGGATGGAGAAGATGGAAGAATCAAGAGTGCGATTGGTATTGGGACACTTTTAGAGGATGGTTTGGGAGATACCATTCGGGTATCCCTTACTGAAGACCCGGAATTCGAAATTCCGGTGTGTAAGGATATTGTAAAAAGATATAAAGGTCGAGACCGAACTGCAGAAAACACAGCGCAGGCGGAACCTGGATTTCAACCTCCATACAGCGCCTTCGAGTACAAAAGAAGAAAAACTTTTTCTGTCGGCAATATCGGTGAACAGCATGTGCCGGTGGTCGTCGCAGACTTGAGCAAACTCCAAACCATTACTAAAGATGACCTGGAGCGTATTGGCTATACTTATGATGAAGTATCTGATAAATGGAATATAGCTGACATTGCAGCCGACTATATATTTACCGGGCATAACATTTTAAATTTTCCATTGCCTGGTACACTAAAAGTTATCGTTTATCCAGCGGCGTGGTTAACCATTGAAGACAAAAAAAAATACTTTCCCATATTTGATGATATGGGTTTTGCAAAATCTGATTTCAAAAGCAATGAAATCAACTTTGTAATGATTGATTGCTTTAGTGATGATACCAGCAACCACGGATATTTAGATTCATTTGCAAATGATGCTTCTGTTGTTTTATGTTTGAGCAGCACGGATCAAAATCCCATGCAATCAGTACGCAGAATGTTTTGTGAATTGATGAACCGGAACATTAAAAACCCAGTTGTGTTGATTGTTGATAGTAACTGGCAAACGGCAGATGAGCACTTAATTCACTACGCAACAGAAGCAGGTGCCCTACTTTTAGATGGGATGGGAGATGGAATTTGTTTGGGTATGACATCGGGAGCTTATTCAAATTTCGATAACAATCTTTCAGGAAGACGTTACTCTTCATCTATCGACGGAAGCCGGATGAGAGTTGAGCAATTCACCAATAATACCGCGTTTAGCATATTGCAGGCAACCAGAACCAGAATTTCCAAAACAGAATACATTAGCTGCCCAAGTTGTGGGCGAACATTATTTGACCTTCAGGAAACCACTTCAAGAATCCGGGGCGTCACTAACCATTTAAAAGGGTTGAAAATTGCCATCATGGGTTGTATCGTAAATGGTCCTGGTGAAATGGCTGATGCTGATTTTGGCTATGTGGGCAGCGGGCCCGGAAGAATTACCTTGTATAAAGGAAAGGAAATTGTAAAAAGAAATGTTCCAAGTGAAATTGCTGTTGAAGAACTCATCAACCTTTTGAAGGAAAATAACGTCTGGATTGAACAACAAGTATTAATCAACTAATTAACCAACATGAAAAAATTTCTGCTCCTTATTTCCTTTACAGTCCTGACAGCATTTTTTCTTACCGGGTGTCTCGATTCGCAGGAAGATGTGACCATCAAGTCCGACGGTTCCGGCGTTTATAAAAACTCCATCGATATGAGCGGGTTGTTTGACATGCTTCAAATGGCTGCAATGATGGACACGTCCGCTAGCAGTCAGTTAAAGCAATTATCAGATAAAAATCTTGATAGCACTTTTTCTCTTGCAGGCTTTGCTGACACTTCTTCTACGCTCAGCGCAGAAGAAAAAGCATTGTTGAAAAACGGTACTGTTCATCTTAATATTAACCAGCAAAATAAGGTGCTTAAAGTGGACATGACCTATCCATTTAAAAAAGTGGAAGACCTTCAAAAAATTCTTGAATTGCAAAAAAGTAAAAAGGGCTTCAATCCGCTGAGACAGGCCGGTGAAAATCCCGCTCTGCAGGGGCTTGGTGGAAATGGTGAGTCGGATACGGCAATGAGTTCACCTTTGGATGGCATTGATATTATTTACAAAAACGGGTTGATTGAAAGAAAAGTAGATCAGAAAAAAATTGAAGCTGCAAAAAATAGTGAAGGCGGTAACCAACTTAAAAGTATGGGCGAAATGCTTGACGGGGTTACATTTAGCACTGTGATTCACTTGCCAAGACCAGTGAAGAATTCCAGTGGCGAAAAACTTTCTTTGTCAGACGATAAGAAAACGCTAAGAATGAAATACAGTTTGTCTGATATGATGAAGAATCCAAAAGCTTTAGAATTTAAGGTTGAATATTGAGCAACTGAATTATAGAATTTTTTTTGAGAGCTGTTTACAGCTCTTTTTAGTTTACCCGCTTGCCAATTGTACCTAATTTTGCGAACTCTATTTGATAAACATGCAGACAGATTTTTTAGTTATCGGTTCTGGAATTGCAGGGCTAACATATGCATTGAAGGTTGCACAACACTACCCCGACAAGCAAGTAACAGTTATTACAAAAGCTACTCCTGACGAAACCAATACCAAGTATGCACAAGGGGGGATAGCTGTTGTAAATGACCTGGAGAACGACAGTTTTGAAAAACATATTGAGGATACTTTAATTGCTGGTGACGGGCTTTGCAACAGGGAAGTGGTTGAGATTGTAGTAAAAGAGGGTCCGGCTAGGGTACAGGAAATCATTGACTGGGGTGCTCAATTTGATAAGGATCCGCAGGGCGATTATAGGCTGGGTAAGGAAGGAGGACACTCGGAATTTCGAATTCTGCATCATAAGGATGTTACAGGTAGAGAAATGGAAAGGGCTCTTTTGGATGCCATTAAGGCAAGGCCAAATATTCAAATGATCCATCATTGTTTTGTTATTGACATCATTACACAACATCATTTAGGTTACCTGGTAACAAAGTCTACCCCCGACATTTGTTGTTATGGTGTGTATGTGTTGAATGCAAAAACGAATAGAATTGAAAAAATCATCTCGAAAATTACTTTATTGGCAACGGGCGGGAATGGCCAGGTTTATCGCACTACTACCAATCCTTCAATAGCAACTGGTGATGGTGTTGCAATGGTATATAGAGCAAAAGGAAGAATTGAAAATATGGAGTTCATTCAATTTCATCCTACTGCATTATATGAAGTTGGAAAAAGGGGCCAGGCATTTTTAATTACAGAGGCGGTTCGTGGTGATGGCGGCATCCTTCGCAACATCAATGGCGAGGCGTTTATGGAAAGATATGATCCAAGAAAAGATTTGGCACCAAGAGATATTGTTGCAAGAGCGATTGACAACGAAATGAAGATCACTGGTACCGAACATGTTTATTTGGATTGCCGTCATATTCCAATTGAAAATTTTAAAGAGCATTTTCCAAACATTTATGAAAAATGTTTGACAATAGGAATCGATGTAATGAAGAATATGATTCCTGTGGCACCAGCAGCACATTATAGTTGCGGCGGCATCAAAACAGATGAATGGGGTCGAAGCTCGGTAGAAAATCTGTATGTATGCGGCGAGTGTTCCAGTACAGGCTTGCATGGTGCAAATCGATTGGCAAGTAATTCTTTACTTGAGGCAATGGTATTTGCTCATCGCTGTTATGTTGATGCTGTAAATAAAGTGGATGATTTAAAGGACCTTCCCGATGTGCCGGATTGGAGCGCCGAAGGAACATCAGAACCCAAAGAAATGATTCTTATCACCCAAAGCCTGAAGGAGTTGCAACAGGTAATGAGTGATTATGTAGGCATTGTAAGAAACAATGTTCGTTTGCAAAGAGCAATGAAAAGAATTGATCTTTTGTTTGACGAAACGGAAGGGCTATACCAGACAACAAAAGTTTCGCCACAATTATTGGAGCTGCGAAACATGATTACCGTTGGTTACCTCATTATAAAGGGGGCAACATTTAGAAAGGAAAGCCGCGGCCTGCATTATAACACTGACTATCCATACAAGTCTGATCTAATTCAGAATATTGTTTTGTAACAGGGTTAACAATTCTATTCAGCTACCGTTGTGTCACTCACTTGTGCGGTTATATCTTTGCGCAGCATATGTATTACCTGGTGTATGGTCTTTTTTACCTAATATCTCTTCTCCCCTTGAGAATATTGTACCTGCTTTCAGATCTCACTTATTTCATAATTTATTATGTTATGGGTTACAGGAAAGTAATCGTGCTCCAGAACTTGTCAATTGCTTTTCCAGAAAAATCAGATCAAGAAAAGAAGCAGATCTCAAAAAAATTTTATCGCAATTTCACTGATAATTTTATTGAAACGATCAAACTAATAAGCGCTGGTGAAAATTTCATCAACAAGCATTATTCAATTAATGTAGAAGTGCTTGACAAACTTTATGAGCAGAACAAGAAATGCCAGGCCCACCTTGGGCATAATTTCAACTGGGAACTGGCCAATAATGGAATGGCGCTTCTGACCCCTTATAAGTTTTTAAGCGTGTACATGCCTATTACAAATAAAGTAATTGACAGGTTGTTTCTAAAACTAAGAACAAAAACAGGAGCTGTGATGTTACCAGCAACCGAAATGCGCACCGCTATGTTACCTTACCGCGATCAAAAATATCTTTTGGCACTTGTTGCGGATCAGAATCCGGGAGTGCCATCCAAAGCATATTGGTTTAATTTTTTTGGACGACCAACTCCATTTGTTAAAGGCCCGGAAAAAGCAGCCAGAGCCAATGACTGCGCTGTACTTTTTGCTCACATCATTAAAATAAAACGAGGCCAATATGTAGCTCACCTTGACCTGGCAACTACTGAGCCCCGCATCCTGCCCCAGGCAGAACTCACAAAAATTTATATTCAATACCTGGAAAGGGTTATAAAAGCGAATCCGGAGATGTGGTTATGGACACACCGAAGATGGAAGCATCAATGGAAACCTGAATATGGCGAGATCATTGCTTAGAGTTCCTGCATAATTTCAGGAAATCATTTAAAGCCGTGATATTAATTTAACACGCTACTCTCTTTCTCCGTTTGAATATTTTTTTGCTCTGCTATGAGTTTATATCCGCCTAGTACATTACGAATATTGTGAATGCCCTGACGTTTCAACAAAGAAGATGCAATAACACTTCTGTATCCGCCCTGGCAGTGCACATAAATATTCTGATCTTCTTCGAAATCAGCAAGGTTAGCTGGGTTGGTCATTTCTTCCAGAGGAATACTCATAGCCTTTTTTACATGTCCTTCTGCAAACTCTGTTGGCTTCCTTACATCCAGTACAACAAGTTTTTCATCGAAAGGAATATCCATGGCTAATTCGTCAGGTTCTATGTTAATGATCAGGTCTATTTCTTCACCGGACTTCTTCCACGCTTCAAAACCACCGTCGACATAGCCAATTACATTGCTAAACCCAACTCGGGATAATCTAACAATTGCTTCTTTTTCTTTGCCGATTTCTGAAACAATAATCATTGGTTTGTCGAATGGTAACAAACTTCCAGCCCATTCTGCAAAGCGGCCTTCCAAACCAATAAAAACAGAACCAGGAATAAATCCTTCAATAAAAACATCTTTGCTACGGGTATCAAGAACCAACACTTCGTCTGCAATTGCTTTCTTAACTTCCTGAATAGACAATGGTTTTAAGCCTTGTTCTAAAACCTTATCTAAGCTGTCATAACCTTCTTTATTGATTCTTGCATTGATTGGAAAATACAGGGGAGGTGCTGCTAATCCTTCCGTGACATCTCGTATAAAATCTTTTTTATTTTGAGCTCTCAGTGCATAATTGGTTTCTTTTTCTTCACCAATTGTACTAAAAGTGTAAGGACCGAGATTTTTGCCGCATGAACTGCCGGGACCATGAGCCGGGTAAACAAGAACATCATCTGCTAAAGGAATGATTTTGTTTTGGAGACTTTCATACATCATGCCTGCAAGATCTTCCATCGTTAAATCTTCACCTTTTTGAGCAAGGTCTGGCCTGCCTACATCACCTACAAATAATGTATCTCCTGTAAAGACACAATAATCTTTGTTTTTTTCATCTTTCAACAAATAGCAGGAAGATTCCAGAGTGTGCCCGGGCGTATGGAGTACTGCAATTGAAACATTTCCCAACATAAAAGTTTCACCGTCTGCCGCTACATGAACATCAAAATTAGTTTCTGTATTTGGTCCATATACAATGGTTGCACCAGTAGCCTTCGCAAGATCAATATGACCACTTACAAAGTCAGCATGAAAATGAGTTTCAAAAATGTACTTAATCGTTGCTTTCCGTTCAGCTGCTAAATCAAGATAAACTTCTATATCTCTGAGAGGGTCTACAATGGCAGCTTCGCCATTATCCTCTACATAATAAGCCGCTTCACTTAGACACCCTGTATATAGTTGCTTAATGAACATAAAAAAATCTTTGGCGACAAATTTAATTCATTTGTGACCAAAGATTTTGGAAGTAAGTTCAGTGGACTATTTTAACAACTCATGTACTATGCTGTGTACCTGGTCAAGACGGGTGTAATTCACTGAGTAATAAATGAATTTACCATCACGTAACGTGTTAACAAATCCTGCCTTTCGTAAAATAGCCAGATGCTGTGAAGCAACTGATTGTTCCAATCTGAGCTTAACATAAATTTCTGTTACAGTCATCTTCCCGTTCTGGTGAATCAACTTCATAATCTGTTGGCGAAGTTTGTGATTCACTGCTCTCAAAATCAATGCAGCCTTTTTTAGCTGAATTACATCGATCCTAAGTTCAGTTGATGAAGAAACTGCCGGTTCCAGTAATTCGTTGTTCATATAGGTTCCTCTTGTTATTACAAAATTAGCATTTGGACACACTATTGCAAATCAAAATGGTACAAATGAGCGTTTTTTTGCAAAGATTAATTGCTTCATGAGTGAAAATCCTTACCATAAAACGGCTGCGTATAGGCTAAATCTGCAACTTCAAGTTTCAAACTCTTTTCGTAAGAAATCGGCGCCATTGAACTGGCATCCACTTCAATATTTGCAAATAAGCCATGAGGGTGCTTCAGAATAGGTTGGAATTTAAGACTGCCGCTCCCAAAGAAAACAACAGGATAGCCTTCCAGAACCTCCTTAAAGCTGTTTTCCGATAAGATTAGATTGGTTGGAGCCAGTTTCAAGTTTAAATCATGATCAAACACCGCAGTGAAAACTTCCATCCTTCTGGCATCAATCATAGGACAAAGCAGATGAGTATACATTTTACTCGCAGCAAACGCCATTAAATGAAGTGTGTTAATAGTGATGAGTGGTTTGTTTAGTGCATAACATAACCCTTTTGCGGTAGCCATTCCTACCCGCAAACCTGTATAGGAGCCTGGTCCTTCAGTTACAGAAATCGCATCCAATTGTTGCAGGTTAATATTTTCATTTTTCAGTAATTCGCTGATGGCAAAATGCAGCCAGGCCGCACTTTCTTTTTGTGAAGGGTTTATGCTAGTACGAAGAGGTATGTCATTTTTGGCGAGACAAACAGAAGAAGTTTGAGTTGCGGTGTCAATGTTCAAAATAAGACTCACCCGGGCAAGTTACTAATGAAAAGTTTATTCTATCGGAGGACGAGCATCGTCTCTGGTGTTTCGAATAAGACCAATGCCGGTAAAGAAAAATACCGCGCCAAGTAACCCATAGACAATTATAGTTTTAATCTGCCTTTCTGTACCAGTAGCTTTAATGAATAGGGTTGCAAAGTAAATTAAAGCTGCAATTCCTAGCACGGTAAGAATAATTCCGAAAGTTCGTTTAACATTCATAGTTCACTTTCGATGAAATATGCAAATCAATTGCCAGCGTTAATGCTTATAGTAACACCAAACCTCAGCCGAAAGCTTAAATCCAACTGGGTCATTTTCTTCAACAGGTAGAACGATAACTGGGGAATTGTTATCCATTGAAGTTTTGGCAAACAAGCTTTTTAGTGGTCCTGATGTAAAAAATATTCGTTGCGCAGCACCACTGAACCTATAATCGCCGGTTTCATTGCTTGTTGACAATTTGTACTTATTTCCTTCGAGTAAGATAATATCTCCACGTTCCCATTTACCTGCATTTTTTTTCAAAACAGTTTCATATTTACCAGTAGGAAGTGATTGAACCTGGTTTTGTGCATTCCCTGTTATTCCAAATAATAAAATAGAAGAAAGTATAAACACTTTCATAGGTGTACGGTTTGATCAGAACAATAATACAAACTTCCAATAAGAAGTCAATCGTAGGCTAACGAGAAAAAGTACGATGAAAAAATATCATTCGAACTTCTTGTAAAGAGTAAACAGGATTTTTTTATCTACGTCAGTTAATATCACTTCTTTGTTTTCGAATTGTTCATATTTTCTTTTAAAAGTTTGAATAACCGCGACAGTATCTTTAATGTCGTAGCCAACAATGCGAAGTGCCAGTAAAGCATTAAAGTCCGGAGGAACCGAAACATTTGTTGTATCACTCCACCAAACACCAAAACCGCTATCGGCCAATTTTTGCCAGGGAAAATAAACATTGGGGTCTACTTTTCTTCCTGGCGCAATATCCTGGTGTCCAATAAAATTTGCAGTAGGAATACCGTATGCTTTTTTGAGTGATGCTAATAATGACAGAAGGCTGTTAATCTGTTGATCGGTGAAAGGTTCAAATCCATTATTATCAATTTCAATTCCTATTGATGAAGAGTTGATATCAGTGTTGTTTCCCCATTTGCTAATGCCGGCCTGCCATGCTCTCAGATAATCATTTAGCATATGATGAATTGTACCGTCTTTACATATTACATAGTGCGCACTTACCTGGCTTTTAACAGTAGTAAATGTTTTTAATGTTTGTTCGCAACTGTTTTGTGCTGTATGATGAATGATTACAAAATTTGGTTTGCGTAAGTTAAAGTTTGTAGTTCCAACCCATGTTCCGGTGGCTACTGAGTCCCGTAGCGGAGCCTGCTGAATCTGTTTTGCCAATTTCTTTGATTGTTTTTTATACGATTTGTTGCTTATTGCATAAGGCCCCCGATTGCAACCAAAAAAAATCACAAACGAACCGATCAAAAGGAGAATGAAAAACTTATAGAACTGCATAAAATATTTTGAATGAATTGAAAATACAGAACAATTTAGATTCTGAAGTACAATCCAATGGTTTGGTTTTTGTGGTTGCAATTAAAAAATTATATGAAAGACATCAAGGATAAAAAAGTAGCTATACTTACCGAAAATGGTTTTGAAGAAGTTGAATTGACCAGTCCTCTTAACGCATTAGAAAAGGCTGGCGTAACTACTCATATCATTTCGCCTCAAAAAGATAAAGTAAAAGCATGGGCTCATGATCACTGGAGCATTGAATTGCCCGTTGATAAAAATTTAGAGGAAGTCAACCCTGAAGAGTATGATATGCTTGTACTTCCCGGCGGAGTCTTAAATCCAGACAAGTTACGGCTCAATAAAAAGGCTGTTGCATTTGTACAACATTTTTTGGAACAGGCAAAACCACTTGCGGCGATTTGCCATGGCCCTCAAACCTTAATTGAAACCGGGATGCTTGACGGTAGGACAATGACCTCATACTGGTCCATAAAAACGGATTTGGTTAATGCTGGAGTCAATTGGATTGATAAAGAAGTAGTTGTTGATAATGGTTTAGTAACAAGCCGTAGCCCGGAAGACCTGGAAGCTTTCAATAAAAAAATAATTGAGGAATTAGCCGAAGGACGACATGCTACCAAGGGGCAGTTTACTCATTCAAAATAAAAACAAAGTCCCGCAATTGCGGGACTTGTTATTGAACAACTAAACCACCAACATACAGAAAATTTAATCAGGTAATAAAGTAGAGAAATTGTGATTATTTATGTTTTTGAAAAGTTTTTGACATTTATAGTTTCAATAGTTAATTATTATCTCACCAGAACTTATTCACAAGAATAAGTTTCGAGCTCATAAACCAATTCAATATTCGTCCGGTAAAATATTTAGCATAAATTTACTAACAAAATTAGTAAATCACTGCAATATGGAAGACAATTTTTTTTATGCTCCCAACTATAAAGGATCGAAAGACTATTCACAATGGGATGTTCCAACCGCCAATGCTACGGGATTTGGCGCAGCTGCAGATGATTATGCAGAGCGGGGAATTGATTTAAATGAACAACTCATTAAAAATAAACCTGCCACTTTTTTTATGAGAGTAAACAGCGATGCGATGATCGATGCTGGAATTCATAACGGGGATGTCGTGATTGTTGATCGTTCATTGGAAGCAAAAAACGCAAAAGTGGTCATTGCGGTCCTGGATGGTGAAATGTTGATCCGACGCTTGGAAATTAATGAAGGGAAAAAAAGATTATTGCCTGCCACTAAAAAACTTTCGCCCATTGAAGTAAATAATTCCAACGCTTTTTCAATTTGGGGAGTTGTTACTTACGTCATTCATAGTTTATGATTGAACTAAAAAAATAGACTGATGAAGGCCATTGTTGATTGTAATAGTTTTTATTGTTCCTGCGAAAGAGTATTTCAACAACACCTTGAAGGAAAGCCAGTAATTGTTTTAAGCAATAATGATGGTTGTATAATTTCCCGTACAGATGAAGCAAAAAGTTTGGGAGTTGGCATGGCTTCTCCCTACTTCAAGGCCAAAGATATTATTGAAACAAATAAAATTAATGTGTTTTCGTCCAATTACAATTTATACGGTGACTTCAGCCGGCGTGTGATGGATACATTAAAACACCTTGTTGGTAATAACAATGTTGAAGTTTATTCCGTTGACGAGGCATTTTTAGACTTCACAAATTTCAAAAGTAATTTTTTTGATTTCGCCCTGTCTATCCGGAAAACGGTTGAACAATGGACAGGCATTGCAGTTTCGATAGGCGTTGCGCCAACAAAAACACTCGCTAAACTTGCGAATAACATTGCTAAGAAAAATAAACATACCAGTAACTGTGTAACTGTGCTTGATTCCAATGAGGTCATTATCGAAGCATTGAAACAAACAAATGTCAGAGAGCTGTGGGGTGTGGGAAACCAGTTTGCCTCTAAACTGACCTCGCTTGGAATCGTATCCGCGTGGGACGTTTATAACATGTCCGAAGAATGGGTGAGACGTCATTTGGGCGGTGTGATCGGTATCAGGTTACTCAAAGAATTACATGGTGAAGAATCAATTTTTATGGACAAGGAATTGATCAATAAAAAAATGATTACTACCACAAGAATGTTTGGCTCGCCAATTACAGAACTAAAGGATATTAAAGAAGCTTTGGCAACATATACTGCCCGTGCTGCCGAAAAACTTCGTCGTCAACACAGCGCCGCAAGCGTCATCAATGTTTTTGTTGTACCAAAAACAGAAAATGCATCAGGCAGTTTCTCACGAGTTCCGTCAGTTGGTGCACATACCATTTTATCAAACCCGACTGTACTTACTCACGAGCTCATTAAGGCAGCTATGGTGTTGGGTGAACGTATCTATCAACCAGGCAAATCATATAAAAAAGCAGGAGTTATATTAAGTGGCCTCGTTCCTGACAGCTCCATTCAATCTAACTTGTTTGAAAGTCCAGGAAAAAATATCGGCCGTTTTTTAATGGAGATGATGGACAATATCAATTTTAGTATGCGCAACGATGTTGTAAAATTTGCGTCTACAGGCATTAAACGAAACTGGAAAATGCGCCAGGCGTTTCACTCTCCCCGTTATACAACCCGGTGGGAAGAATTGTATGAAGTAAGATAGCCTATGGCTTGTCATTTGTATGCTTTCTGAAAAAGATTATGCCGGAAGGACCCTCCCTGGTAATAGCAAAGGAAGAAATGAAGTTATTTGTTGGCAAAAAGGTTATTGCCGTTTCAGGCAATACCAAAACTGATAAGGGTAGGATTGTCAATAAAAAGCTTATTGATATTAAGACCTGGGGCAAGCATTTATTATTCTGCTTTGACGGTTTTGTCATTCGCATTCATTTTTTGATGTTCGGGAAATATTTAGTTAACGCAACTCGTGAGACCGATCCCAGGTTGAGTATGCAATTCAAAAGCGGGGAAATCAACTTGTACACTTGCTCTATAAAATTTATTGAAGAACCTTTAGATGAAATTTATGATTGGCCCGCAGATGTGTTGAGTGATGTATGGGACCCTAAAGCAGCCAAAAAAAAATTAAAAACAATTCCGGAAACTATGGTTACCGATGCCTTGTTAGATCAAACCATTTTCGCCGGGGTAGGAAATATTATCAAAAATGAAGTGCTCTACCGTATTAAAGTACATCCCAAAACAAAGGTTGGTAACCTACCAACAAAGCAGTTGAATCATTTAATCAAAGAAGCACGCAATTACAGTTTTGATTTTTTAAAATGGAAAAAAGAATATACGCTGCGTAAACATTGGCTCGCACATACAAAAAAAACATGCATCAGGGATGGAGATAAAATTGTAAAGGAGTACCTGGGCAAAACACAGCGACGCACTTTCTTTTGCAATACTTGCCAGTTGCTGTATGAATGATTGATCTGTATGTATGCGATTTCCTTAATGTGGATGTAATGCAAAAATATTCAATGAAATTTCTTACTAATTTTCATTATGCAAAAGCGGGCACGGAGACAGTGGTTAAGAACAATATTGACAACAAGTCTGGTTCTGGTACTTCTCTTCATCATTGCCTGTTTCGTCTTTGATCATTATTACCAATTTCGCAGAGATGATCAGGATTTAAAAAAATTCTATTCAGCCAATCATATCAATGCCACAATCGGTTATTACCAAACGCAAGGTCGTAAGCTTCGATATGTAAGTGCCGGCGATGAAAATGCAAAGGGCACACTGGTATTTCTTCACGGATCTCCCGGTTCAATCAGTTTTTATTCCAGGCGATTTGCTGACAAGGATATCCTGAACCGGTTTCGCATTTTTGCAGTAGATCGCCCGGGTTATGGATATTCAGGATTTGGTCATCCTGAACCATCTATTCAAAAGCAATCCGAAATGGTTCGGGTGTTAATTGACAGTGTGTATCACGCCAAACATCCGATAATAGTTGTTGGAAGTTCCTACGGAGCTGCAATTGCCAGCAGGCTTACCATGGATCATCCCCACCTTGTTGATGGTTTAGTGTTGACTGGTCCGGCAATTGGGCCAGGTCTTGAAAAATATTTTTGGTTTACGTATGTTATCGAGTCCCCTGCAGTTCGCTGGTTTATTCCGCGGATGTTTCGTTCGGCCAATACAGAAAAGGTGAATCACAAAAAGGAATTGGAGAAAATGTTGCCTTATTGGAAAAATATCCAGGTGCCTGTTGCTTATTTGCAAGGAGAGAATGATGAAATTGTGGATACTACTAATGCAGATTTTGCACGAAAGCATTTAGTTAATGCTCCTTACTTAGATATTCAATTTGTAAAGGGACGGGGACACCGTTTAGCGCAATTTGAATGGCCCCGATTTAAAGAGGCCATCTGGAAAGTGTATGAAA
>Ga0070684_100001198_pt1 | contig 18634 bp, 18 predicted proteins | sample KBSC723LmetaG_FD_65653 | JGI IMG/M metagenome (GOLD analysis project Ga0070684, IMG submission 65653) | Corn rhizosphere microbial communities from Kellogg Biological Station, Michigan, USA - KBS C7.2-3L metaG | ecosystem: Host-associated > Plants > Roots > Rhizosphere ...
CCGGGTTTTCAGGAATACCTTTGTATGGCCAGTTCTCAAGAGCTGATAAAAATGTTTCACTGGCTATATCTTCGGCAAGCTCCAGGTTGTCAATACCAAAAAATTTACAAAGAACAGCTGCTATCTTCCTGAATTCTGTTCTGAACAAATGTGGTATTAGGTCCTGGTGTTGCATAGTTTCTTTGCGAAAGTCGGCAGTAGGCAATTGAGTGAGCAGTCGGCAGTCAGCAGTCAGCAGTCGGCAGTCGGCAGTAAGCCAGGTTTACTGATTGCCAACTGCCTACTGCGTACGCCAACTGGTCAATGCAGTCCATCATTCTTCGCGATCTTTCTTATCTCCATACTATTTCCTTCGCCCTGCAATACAGGACAGCCTTTGGCAAATTCAACCGCTTCTTCAATTGAATCTGCTTTCACGACAATAAATCCGCCGATGGTTTCTTTGATCTCACCAAACGGCCCATTAGTAACGACAGCTTTTGAATTTTTTGTCTTTACAACGCGGGCGTCATCAAAGGGTAAACCGGTTCCACTCACAAACTTGTTTTGAGCAGCGATGCCGCCGATCCAGTCCATTGTTTGTTTCATCCAACTTTCAATTTGTTCCGGCGATGCTGCCTTTCTGCCGTCTTCGTGTCTCATGATCAATGCATATTCTTCCATGGTTTTGAAATTTAAATTGTTATTGAATGTAAGATTTATACACCTATAACAAGTGAAACAACCAAAATTGGACAGGATGAAAAATATTTTGGATTTGAACGTAAACCTGTTAGAACTGTTTCAGGTAACTGATCTTGGCAATTATATGTTCTTCGGTTTGTTTTACCTGTGGAGAATTATCAAAGCTTCCGTGGTTATATATAAAATAGATATACGACAAAGGCTGGTATTCCCAGGCAAAACGGATATTATAACCCTGTGACTTATCCAATGAGTTTTTCTGATAAAAGCCGATCAGCTGAATACGCGGGTTCAAAGCAAACCTTCCCTGTAAAATATAAAGATCGACAGTCGAATTTGTTTTAGGTTCACCTACATCGATAAAATGGTTGCGATTAAATTCGGCGAGCAAAGAAATATGAGGAATAGGAGCAAATTGCAATTTCCAGTCAGCCGATTTTAATTTCCCATTAAAATAATCTCCCCATTTATAATCGGTCGCCAGGCTCAAAAACTTTGATGGGTCGGTGGTAAATAATATCCAATGTTGAACGAAGCGATAGTCGCCTGCGGGTATGGTAATCCCAAGGGGTTCGAAAGGTTCAGTGAGACGTTGGAAAGTCGGTGTGACGGCATAGCCGAAATAAGCACCACTCTGGAAGTTTAACCAAATAGGGAAGAAATAAAGGCTTGATTCGATAAATTTTCCCGTAGACGCCTGCCAGTATAATTCAGGAAGAACCCCGGGCTCATATGCACGGAGTATTTTTTTAAACGGCAATTTACTTCCGCGATAATACCAGTTCATACCCGGCGTTGTTCCGATCACATCAGTGCGTGAGATAAAGCCCATTTGAGGATCGAAGTCTTTGGTAACAACTGACTGCGTCCACCAGATCTTGTAGTGATTGGTTGTGTTATAATATTGCGCAAAGCCTGCAAAGCCTTGCTTGTTTGTGTTGGTGGTAACAGTATGTGTAAGAATAGTATTGATAGATTGTGCTTCATTGATACGAAAAAATCCATCGACTGTATTTGCTATGTTGGAACCTTGTGGAGTATTTTTTATCGTCATCAATCCGCCTATGCGATTTTGGTGACCAAAGTTCTCAGAATACCTGCCTACAAAAAAATTTGTGGCAGGGCTATTGTTGCGTTCTTCCTGCCGCATCACCATAGCTCCATAATTTCTTTTTAAGGATCTGTTCACAAACCTCGCACCCGCAAGAATAGGAATTGGATTTCCACTACTATCAAGTCCGATGCTCCGACTAAAAAATGGTTGAAGGTGCATATTACCCCCGGAGCCATCAGAAGCGATTTGGATAGATGGACTGAATAAGGAAGCATTTTCCAGGAAGAACTGCCGCTTTTCAGGAAAAAATACGGTGAATCTTGTAACATTATTTACCTGCAGGTCTGCATCTGCCTGGGCAAAATCTGTATTGGCTGTAACATCCAACACCATGTTTGGATTGATGGCCCATTTAATTTCTCCACCGATTTTTGTATCGTTTGAACTGCGCTTCGCTGTCGAGTCAAAGTTTTTATAACTGTCATAAGAAGTCAGGACATAAGGTTGCACACGAATATTTGGCTTGGGCGGTGGCGGGCTGGAGATTTTTTAAAACGCCTGCATATTCCATTCTTGAAGCACTGAAAACTCTGGGAAATGGAGAGAATGAAGAAATTTCATTTGTCAGCCGGCGATTCCTGTACATGTTAAAACCCCAGTTTTGCAGAGAGTCGGAAGTTTTCTTGTATCGCAAGGTTTGCCAGGGTATCGCTATTTCAGCGTACCAACCCGAATCCGTTCTTGTTGTTCGTACTTTCCAGAGGCCATCCCAGTCAACATCATAATACAGATCATCAAAGCTTAGATAATCCCGTTGAACACCAAAAGCGTTCGAAGCAAAACACATCGCATTCCTTTTGTCATTAAATCCATCGAAAGTAAGCGTAATCAGATCGTGAGCCATGTAGCTTAAAATCTCTTTGAAAATTTGTGGCACGAATGGCTTTTCTTCCCAGCGGGTCCTGTGAAAAAATTCCAAAATAAATAAACTGTTTGTTGTATAAAACTTTCACAGAAGTTTCAAAATTCGGTACGGCGCCCTGGTAGGGTTCTATTTGTGTGAATCGTGGAGAAATGGGTGCCTGCATCCATTCAGTTTCATTCAATATACCATCAACATGTAAGGATGAATTGATCTTTGTCGCAATGATCTCTTTTTTTATCGAGTCAGGCCTAAAAGTTTCCGCATCTTGAGAAAAGGAACGGAGTGATAAAATGAGGAAGAGGAACAAACAGGTCTTGGCCATCGCTCAAAAATATAGATTTCAAAAGAATAGGGAAAGCAATTATATAAAGGAAGAAAATTGTTTCAACGGTTGTAAACAATTTCTCGTACATCACGTGAAAAAAGAAGGAAAGGGGTTAACGAATATCTGATTATATTGCGGGTCTCAAAATTTCCTTTTGGAGGATGGGGATTCATGGATAAATTCGTTGTTTCAGCAAGAAAATACAGGCCGCAGACCTTTGATACAGTTATAGGCCAGGCCCATATTACCACGACGTTAAAGAATGCTATCAAAAATAATCAACTGGCCCATGCATTTTTATTTTGCGGACCAAGGGGCGTGGGAAAAACAACCTGTGCGAGGATCTTAGCCAAGACGATCAATTGTGAGAACAGGACCGCTGATGGTGAAGCCTGTAATAAATGTAATTCTTGTATTTCTTTCAATGAAGGCACCTCGTTGAACATTCACGAACTGGATGCTGCCAGCAATAATTCTGTGGATGATATAAGAACGTTGGTTGAACAGGTGCGTTTTGCACCGCAGGCCGGTAAATACAAAGTATACATTATTGATGAAGTTCACATGCTTAGTTCTTCTGCGTTCAATGCTTTTTTGAAAACGCTGGAAGAACCACCGCCCTATGCGATCTTTATTTTAGCAACAACTGAAAAGCACAAAATTCTTCCCACCATTTTAAGCCGTTGCCAGATATTCGATTTCAAGCGGATTACATTAAATGACACGATCAGGCATTTGCAGGACATCTGCGGGAAGGAAGATATAAAAGCTGATAAAACCTCGCTTCAACTTATTGCCCAGAAAAGCGAAGGCTGCATGCGTGATGCGTTGAGTATCCTCGACAAGATCGTGAGTTTTACAAATGGTGAAGTAAACTACCAGAATACTTTAGAACATCTCAACATCTTAGATGCTGATTATTATTTTAAGCTGATAGAATGTATGCAGCAACAGGATCTCGCCGGTGCTATGTTGCTTTATGATGATATTAATCGAAAAGGTTTTGAGGGGGACATGGTGTTAAATGGATTTTCCGAGTTCATCCGCAATCTTCTTGTGTGTAAAGACGAAAAAAGTGCAGAACTGCTGGAAGCGGTGGAAGGTTTCAGAGAAAAATACATCGCTACAGCGAAGAATATTTCTGCGGGTTACCTGGTTAGTGCCCTTAATATCCTAAATGAAACGGAGATCAATTACAAAGCCGCTAGAAATAAACGTCTTCATGTTGAACTTGCATTGATCAAACTTTGTTACCTGCAGCAGGCTATTGAGTTGGTCAATGAAGATAATGGGGTATCTAAAAAAAAAGTAGGTGAAAAGGCCAAACCGCTTGCATTTAGAAAAATTGAACCGATAGAGATCAGTTCGCAGTCGGCAGCCATCCGTCAGAAGGGCAAGGCAAAATTATTGATTGAAACCAGTGTAAAGGAAGAGTCGTCTGCATATAACAAGGGACAAGAAACAAGGGACCTGTCTACCGGACAGGCAGCCAAGGAACAAGGAATAACAAATGCCGGGCAAGAGGATAGCCGTCTGGAACCGCAAACAGGAAATCGGAAACAGGAAACCGGCAACTGGAAACCAACAACCAGGTTTGCCGCTCTTGATAAGATACGCAGCCAGGTGCGTGGAAACGGGAACGGCGAAAATGGAAGTGTAGCAAAGGCTATCCAGTTGGAAGAATTACAACAGGCCTGGGATGAATATTCGGCTCAGTTGAAAAAGGAAAAAAATCCGGCCGGTCAGAATTTTGAAATGGCCGAATTGCGCGTGCAGGATGCAAATAGCTTTATCGCGGTTGTCAGCAATAATATCCAGTTGCGATTTATAGAACAGCAGGGATTGAAAGTCTCTCAATTTCTCCGGGAAAAACTATGCAACAGCCAGCTTCAATTCTATATCGTGATGCAGGAGAATAAGGAGGCAAATTCTTCCACAGAAACTCCATTGACATCAAGAGAACAATTTCAAAAAATGGTGGAGCAATATCCTTTGATTAAAGAATTGAAAGACAAGCTGAGATTGGAGCTTGACTATTGATCTCTTTTCCAAGAATGTCGGGGTGGTCCTATATTTTAATTTTCACTCCACCATTTACAACGAAACCTTCAGTATGTGTCCAGATCTCATCAAACGTCGGGGCCAGGTGAGAGCCGGTGACTACGTTTTTGTATTTACTTTGTCTTGTATCAGTGAAATTTTCAAAATTGATGAACAAAGAAAATTTTTTGAATATCTTCTCCGTCATGAAACCGCATTCTGAAAATGCGGGAGTTCGCGTTCCGTCACTTAAATATTGTTTTCCCGTAAAGTAAGCTTCGAGACCTAATTTTATTTTCCCTTCCCTCTCATAGATCAATGCGCTATTCAATTTATTTTTTGGAACCAGTGGCAGGAACCGGCTACCCGAAAGGTATTTTGCCGTTGCATGAGTGAAGGTGTATCCTAAGAAGAGCTTAAAATTATTCCTGTAAATGAATCTCGCATTTGTTTCGAACCCCGCGCTCTGCACCGGTTTTGTCGTGTTCACAAACCTGTACTTGTCGGCTACGTAGTTGTCCAACACGAGGGGATCGTGAATGTTTGTATAAAAAAACATGTGATTGAAAGTGAATGCAAGATCTTCACCAATCGTTGTTTTGAAATTTACATCAGCCGTTCCGCCATAACTCTTTTCCGATCGCACTTTGTTTAGCTGTTCAACGTTCCTGTATTGTATTGTTTCTGTTTCCTCGGTAAATAAGGTGGGCGTTTTGTAACCCATTCCAGCCCCGATCCTTGACGACCATTGGGAGTTGTATTTTATTAACAGTGAAACTCTCGGCAGTAGAAGTATTTCCGAGTTTGAATAAATATCATTGTTGTAGTTAGTGGCGTCGATCCTTAAACCACTTTCTAGTTGCATTTTCTTCGTTAAGTCGCGCGTATATTGACTATAGATGCCGCCTGTCCTGGCGGTGTTGTCTCTGTCATCGCTTGTGTCCTCTTCATTAAATCGATCGTAAATGAAATTAGCTCCTATTACTAAAGTTTGATTTCTGCGTGAATCTATGTAGGTGACGTCTGTATAAGTATTGTAAGCGATGCCAGCAAATAGGTAAGAGGGAATGCCAATAGATCTGTCAAAAATGCTAAGGCTTTGTTTTGCCATAAATCTTTTTCCATCACCTATTTTCCTGTCAAATTCCAAGGTACTGATGTTTCTAATGGTTTTATTTTTTTCGAAATATTGATGCAAGGAATCAGGTCGGTTTTTGATCACTTGCACATCTCCACCGGTTCTGACACCTGTTGTGAAACTATTGCCAATAATCATTGTTGTATTCCCGCTGGGAAAGAGAAACAATTTTGGGTGGAGGGTAAACTCATTGGCCTTTGGTATCTCGGTAAATTCATCTTTATCTACATCATATGGCTTTTGCCTGTTGTATAGGGCGAGGACCGTGTAACCAGCTTTTTTACCTCTTTGCGAGGCAAAACCTCCCACATTGCTTTGACCAATGTTAGATTGATTGATAAGGAAATTATATTCAGGCTTAAGTTTTGGCGTTTTTGAAATGAAATTTACTACCCCTGCAATAGCACCCCCACCAAACAAAGGAGATGCCGGTCCCTTAATTATTTCAACTTGCATAAGGTCCAATGGGGGAATCTCCAACACACTTAATCCGCTCGAAAAGTTTCCGAAGGTGGCAAATCCATCCTTTAATAATTGCGTGTATCTGCCATCGAGTCCCTGGATACGTATGCTTGCATTTGCTGATGTAGCAGAAGTCTGCTGTACCTGGATGCCAGTACTCTCATGCAAAAGCATAGCAACATTTCCCGGTCTCATATTGTTCTTCTCGTCAATTTCTTCCAAGGCAATTGTTTCAACCCTGGTGGGTACATTGGCAATTGTTCTGCTGGTTCTTGTCGATTGTACCACTACTTCCTCCATTTCATGCCCACTACTTTCCAGTTGTATCGTCACACTGTCCGAATCATGAGGGATAGCGATCTTTGTTTCCTTTTCTTCATATCCCACCGCGGTAGTCACCAAAGTGTAATCGCCATTTCCCGCAAATGAAATAATAGCGACACCATTGCTATCTGCCGGGTAACCTTTGGCCGTGCCTTTAATGATTATGGTTGCAGCCAAAGGAGTTCTGCTTTCTCCGCCCGTTATTTTAATTCGCAGTATTTGTTGCGCGTTAGTGCAAAGCCCGGGTAAGAATAATGAAATTATATAGATTAATCGCATGAGTTATTTTTAATTTGAACACTGTCAGTAACCATCAAACCGGATGATGGTGTTCAGCATTTATATGTTTTTGGTAGTCCTCTTCTTCTTTCGATTCTTTGAAAAAAACGTACAAAATGAAAATTCCCAATAAGACAAAAAAGATTATCCAGAGAACCATACGTATTCGCCATTTTTCTAAGGATGGCTTTTTGCCAAATGAGGAAGCCATAGTATTATAGAATTAATTGTTGCATTTACCAGAATAGCAAATGCTAAAGAGATTGTCTAAAGAAATGAGATCATATTTTGGGAGGCTGCCAGACGGGAAGTGATCTTTCGATAAGATTATCCGGTAAGAATGAAGAAAAACCGGTCAGGCTAAACAAATCGGGGGAATTAACCGTAGCTGTGTAATTATTAATGGAAAAACTGGCGCAGCACGTGCAATGACAAAACGGGGAACAATCATCCTGTTGCGGATCACCTTTTTGTTGGGTTGATTTTGTGATCTCCGTGTTTGCTTCATCATTTGCCGATGCATTGTTATCAGCACAGGGCACGATGCTCAATGCTAATACAAGGAGGGCCATTATGAAAGCAAACAATTTCATTCGGACAAAGATAATCAAATGATGCATAGCGACGTAATCGGCGGCACTGCCGACAATGGGATAAAACCTAAAATCTAAATTAACCTTGCCAATTGAAAACTAATTTTGATGGACATACTTAAATAATGAAGCCGCTACTTGTTTTATTGACCGTATTTGGAATTACTACAATCATTTCTAAAGTCTTTTATCACCAGTGGAACCTGGAGTTGAGTGGAAATTTTGCTATGAGCATCATGCTTTTCTTTACTGCGATAGGTCATTTTGCATTCAACAAAGGCATGGCTATGATGTTGCCGCCATTTATTCCATTTAAGAAAGTAATTGTATATGCCACAGGGTTAATTGAAATACTTGCAGGTGTTGGTTTGCTGATAAAGCCATACAGGCATACAACTTCTTTCCTGCTGATCATATTTTTCATATTGATCCTTCCCGCAAATATTTATGCGGCTGTCCATAAAGTAAATCATGAGAAAGGCAATTACTCAGGCAATGACGTAAAATATTTGTGGTTTCGCATACCACTTCAAATATTCTTTATTGAGTGGGTATGGTATTTTGGTATTTGAGTGCTCACCGATTTGAGCCCTATCTGCAGCCGGCCCTCTTTTACAACGGCCGGGAAGACGCGAGGATGGTAAGAAGCATTAGAATCACTAGCGACTTTCCTTCCCGGGGAAAAAACAATGCATACCCAAACTATAGCCAAAATAAATAAGCACCATCTGTGAGACCACTGAAATTCCCCATTCACCAAATTGCCTTAATTTCGGCGAAAATTTTCTCTGATTATGGCTGAAGCAATACTGATGCCCCGCTTAAGTGATACAATGACTGAAGGAGTGATCGCGGCATGGCACAAGAAAGTGGGTGATTCTGTAAAGAGGGGGGAACTATTGGCTGAAATTGAAACAGACAAAGCTACAATGGAATTGGAAAGTTATAAAGATGGAACCTTACTGCATATTGGCACAGACAAGGGTGGCAAATTGCAGGTGAACGATCTGCTTGCCGTCATTGGACAACCTGGCGAAGACATTTCAGGAATATTAAAGGGCAAGGCTTCAGGTGACAAGGCACAAGGCACAAGTGGCGGCAAGGGACAAGGACCAAGTGACCTGCCTACCGGACAGGCAGGCAAGACACAAGGAATAAGTGCAAAGGCACAAGGTACAAGTGGGAAAACACAAGCCGCAGGCGATAAAGGAGGTAAACCAACAACCAGTAACGAGCAACCAGCCACAAGCACGCAACCAGCAACCAACAAGATTGATATTACACAAATGGAAGAGGTAGTATTGATGCCTCGCCTGAGTGATACGATGACAGAAGGAGTGATTGCAAGCTGGCAAAAAAATGTAGGTGATGCTGTCAAGAAAGGAGACATACTCGCCGAAATAGAAACTGACAAGGCAACAATGGAATTAGAGAGTTATAAGACCGGTACATTATTATATATAGGAGCAAAGCAGGGCGAGAAGATCGCCGTGAATGAATTGCTCTGTATTATTGGTGAAAAAGGAAAAGTAGATGTGGACGCAATTGTTAATGCGGCAAAGGGACAAGGAGCAAATGACAAGGCACAAGGTGCAAGCGACCTGCCTACCGAACAGGCAGGCAAGGCACAAGGTGCAAGCGACAAGCAACAAGCAACAAGCAATCAGCAACAAGTAACCAGCAACGGCGAATTTGCCGCTTCTTCAAATGGAAGAATAAAAGCTTCACCACTTGCGAAGAAACTGGCTGCAGAAAAAGGAATTGATCTGCGCGACGTACACGGTACCGGCGACGGCGGGAGAATTACAAAAGAGGATATTGATAACTACAAGGAGTCTGGAGTTCAAGGTCGGGAGTCGGGAGTTAAGGAAGCTGGACCATCTAAATATATTCCTTCAGCACCTGTGGGTGAAGAAAGTTTCGAAGAGATACCTGTTTCGCAAATGCGAAAAACAATTGCAAAGCGATTAGCTGAAAGCAAATTCACTTCCCCGCATTTTTATCTTACGATGTCAATTGACATGGATAAGGTTGTTGAAAGTCGCACAAAACTAAATGAAACGAGCCCCGTCAAGATATCCTTCAACGATATTGTGTTGAAGGCTTGTGCTGTTGCATTAAAACAACATCCTGCAGTAAACAGCAGCTGGTTAGGCGATACTATCCGCCGCAATCATCACGTGCATATCGGCGTGGCTGTCGCGGTAGAAGAAGGTTTGCTTGTTCCTGTCGTAAGATTTGCCGACACAAAATCGCTTTCACAAATAGCAGCAGAAGTAAAAGAATCTGCACAAAAAGCAAAGAATAAAAAATTACAACCGAAGGACTGGGAAGGAAACACTTTCACTATTTCCAATCTCGGGATGTTTGGCATTGAAGAATTTACTGCAATCATTAATCCACCCGATGCATGTATACTCGCCATAGGTGGAATTACGCAAGTGCCCGTGGTGAAGGATGGACAGATCAGGATTGGCCACGTGATGAAGGTAACAATGAGCTGCGATCATCGCGTGGTTGACGGAGCAACCGGCTCTGCCTTTCTACAAACACTGAAAGCCTTACTCGAAGAGCCATTGAGAATGCTGGTGTGAAGAACGTGAAACGTCAAACGTCAAACGTGAATGCTGAGTTAAACCGATGACCTAACTGACAAATGACTCAATGACTCCTAACTCAATGACTCCCGACTTCAACAACCTTCTCTTGAACCGACGGCACTACAAGGTGATGTCCTTTTCTCAAAGCCAGGTAAGCAATATAAACACCAATTAAGATCAGGATTGCTCCAAGGAAAAAAGCTGAACCGGGGAAATAAAATGGAGCAACCGGTTCTGTAAAGTATTTGAACAAGTTGGTCATCATTGCGGGGCCGATGATTGTTGTAAGATTCATAAGACTGGTTAATGCTCCCTGCAATTCACCTTGTTCATTCTTCGGCACATTCGCGGACATGATCGATTGCAATGATGGCCCTGCAATTCCTCCGAGACAATAGGGAACTAAAAAAACAAACATCATCCATCCTTGTGTCGCGAAAGCGAATAAAAACAGTCCGATTGCATAAAAGATGAGTCCGAGGTAAACGCTTCGTTCATTACCTATTTTGGGATTGACGATTCGCGTCAGCACGGCTTGTACAAACGCAACGAGTAATCCAACAACGGCCAGGGAAACACCGACCATTTTTTCACTCCAGTGAAAACGGTACATGGTAAAATAATTCCAGTTTCCCTGCACCGCTTGTGCCGCCAGGTAAACCAGGAACAATGCTAACATCAAGCCACCAAGAGCTGGATATTTTTTTAGTTGCATTAAAGAACCCATGGGGTTGGCCCGCTTCCATTGAAATTCACGGCGATGTTGTTTATCTAGCGATTCAGGCAAAATGAAATAACCGTATAAGAAATTCAAAAGACATAAAATAGCTGCAGCATAAAAGGGTGCCCTTATGCCAAGCCCACTTAATAAACCCCCAATAGCAGGCCCAATGATGAAACCTAATCCAAATGCTGCGCCGATCATTCCAAAATTTTTAGCCCTCGTCTCGTTGTTACTTATATCCGCGATGTAAGCGGAAGCAGTTGTAAAACTTGCTCCTGTTATTCCTGCAATGATCCTTCCCACAAACAACCATCCGTACGAAGGAGCAAGAGCGAGGAACAAATAGTCTATTCCAAAACCAAGCAATGACAGTAAAAGCACCGGTCTTCGTCCATACTTGTCACTGAGATTCCCCAATATCGGGGCGCAAACAAATTGCATGATCGCATAGGCAGACAACAGCCACCCACCATATGAGCTCGCCTCGTTGACAGGTATTTTTTTCATACCAGCGATCAATGTTGGCATTACAGGAATGATAAGCCCCCAGCCAATAACATCAACAAATACCGTAACCAGGATGAATCCCAATGCTGCGTGTCTTGAATTTTTCATGTTTGAAAATTAAGGGTTTTTAGCGAGCGGCATCATAACTGCCAAGAAAACAAGCCATTAATTTTACTGGCCATTTATAAAATCGAAAGCTTTCATACCAGGCGAATTGTTATTATTTTGTTTGCTGTTTAACACACACTATGCGAGACAAAAATTTAGATACGGGAGACTCCTGGCCTATAGCTTTTTTCACAACAGGTATATGCTTTTTTATTTTTATTTCCTTTTTAAAGATCATCGATAATAGTTTCCCTCGTTATTTTCTTTGGATCGGCATTTCCTCCCTTTTATCAGGGTTTTTTTCTTTAGTAAAAAAAAATTCAACTGACAGAATGTAAGATCACACTTGAAGGTGAGCACTGACGCAACCAGATCTTTCACGCCTTCGATACTATGGGGTGATCCCGCATACTAGCGAAAAAATATTTAACTTTTCATTGTGCTGAAACATTCCACCATACAATTACTTCGGTTCCATTTTTCTTTATTCCTTCTTCCTGTTTATTTATTTGCATTAAGCCAGTTGGATAGAATAGACTGGGTTGATGCCGTTACAGTTTTTTTTATACTGCACGTCCTGGTCTATCCATCAAGCAATGGATACAATTCATACATGGATCGTGACGAAACTCCCATCGGCGGATTGGCGAAACCATTGCGACCAACGAAACAATTATTTTATGTGACCATCATTATGGATATTATTGCCATTGGTCTTTCGATGGTGATCAGTATTTACTTTGCAATGGGGGTGTTATTGTATATACTTGCTTCAAGGGCTTACAGCTATCGGGGCATCAGGTTGAAGAAATTTCCATTGACGGGATATCTCATTGTCATTATTTTCCAGGGTGCCCTCACATTCTTTCTATCGTATCATGGAAGTAGTGTTGACAAAACGCTTCAAATTCCCTTTTGGCCTGCGCTGGCTTCGTCTTTTTTGATAGGGGGTTACTATCCTTTAACACAAATATACCAGCATGAAGAAGACCTGAAAGACGGCGTAGTAACAATTAGTTATAAATTGGGTAAGAAAGGAACATTTGTTTTTTGTGGAATTGTTTTTGCATTGGCAACGGCGGCCATGTTTTTTACGTTTGATGAGCGAGGGCAGTTACAGTTCTTTTTCATTTTTGCAGTATGCATGTTGCCAATGATCTTCTTTTTCATGCAATGGATGGTAAGAACATGGAAGGATCAAACAAAAGCTGATTTCAAAAACAGCTTACGGATGAATTTGCTGGCTTCCGGTTGTACAACAATTTGTTTTTTGATATTGATAATAATGAAAGGCTTTGAGTAAGATTATTTCTATAGGGTTAGCTTTACCACCTTACAAGCACAAACAGGATGACATTTTAAAGTTCATGCAACTGGTGTATGCAATGAACAATAATGACAACCGTAAATTAAAATATTTATACCATCATAGCGGAATTGATCATCGCTATTCGGTTATCCCTGATTACAGCCTCGGAGTAAATGACTGGGAATTTTATCCGCAAACCGAGAACCTCGAACCATTTCCTTCACTTGAACACCGCATTTCTTTGTTTAATAAAACCGCCGGCACTCTCTCTGTCACTGCTATACAGGAGTGTATCCATGGCGCCGGTGACAATGAAATCACCCATCTCATTACCGTCAGTTGCACAGGCATGAGTGCACCCGGTCTTGATCTGCAGGTGATGGAACTGATGGATCTTCCCAAAAATATTTATCGTACGTCAGTAAATTTTATGGGGTGCTATGCGGCCATTCACGGACTGAAGATGGCAGACGCTATCTGCAATTCAGAAAAGAATGCAAAAGTGATGATCGTTTGCACAGAGCTTTGCACCCTTCATTTTCAAAAAGAGCCAACGATCGACAATATTGCGTCCTCTTTGTTGTTTGGCGATGGCGCTGCAGCTGTGCTGGTCACCGGTGATGAGTACAATAAAAAAGGGTTGAAGCTTGATCAGTTCTATTCCGAAGTGATCACTAAGGGAAAAAAGGATATGGCATGGGAATTATCATCAACAGGTTTTCTAATGACCCTGAGCGGTTTTATCCCAGAGTTGCTGGAGGAAGATTTCAACCCGCTTGTAACAAGGGCCTTGGAAAAAGCTGGCATCAGCAGAAATGAGATTGCCCGCTGGTGCGTACATCCCGGCGGAAGGAGAATTCTTGATGCGATCCATCGCAGCCTGTCATTTGCAAATGGCGACCTAAAGTATTCTTATGAAACGCTGAGCGAAGTCGGCAATCTTTCATCGGCGACGATATTATTTGTGTTGAAAAAGATCATGAATTCGGGTTTAACAACGGGTCAAAGAGTTTTTGCTGCGGCATTTGGGCCGGGACTTACCATGGAGACATTTGTAGCTCATGCTGATTAGGTTTTTTTGTTAGCCAGCTTATGTAATTCTGTCTAGCTGTTGTTGTGTCACTCCCTTGTACACCTCGTCCACTATTCCGCTATAAAATAATAATGAATAAAATTCGATGGACTTCTCAGTAAGATCATACCAAAAAGAATTATTGGACAGGGATGATATTCCATTTGCGGATATTAAGCAGAACATGAAGGAACTTGATTTTATCAATGCAAAACTTGGAGGACATAAGATCACACTGGAAGGAATAAAGAGTATGATAAAAAGGATGAAGAAAACGTCAAATGGAAATAATCAAAGACTTTCAATCCTGGAAATAGGGTGTGGTGGCGGTGACAATTTAAGGGTGATAAAAAAATATTGTGAGAAAAGAAATATTAACGTGCAGTTGTCTGGGGTTGACATCAACCCTCATTGCATTGAATTTGCAAGATCAAGAAAAGAAAATGAAGGGATTGAATTTATAAGCTCTGACTATAAACTCATAGATCCAATCCTCCAACCCGATATTATTTTTAATTCTTTGTTCTGTCACCATTTTACAGATAATGAAATGACGGAGATACTTACATGGATGAAGCAACATTCCACGGTCGGGTTTTTTATTAATGATCTTCATCGTCACCCACTCGCTTACTATTCTATAAAATGGCTGACGGGTCTGTTTTCGAAAAGCTACATGGTGAAAAATGATGCACCGTTAAGTGTGTTGAGGGGTTTCAAACGGGGAGAATTAGAAACGTTCAATGTTCAATGCTCAATACTCAATGCTCAACTAAAATGGAAATGGGCATTTAGATGGTTATTAATTGCATACAATGCCTGAAGAAAAAATAGCAGATCAGAATTTTCGAAACTCCACTTCACAAGGATTGAGGTCCTTGGATATTGCCATAGCGGGCGGCGGTCTTGCCGGTCTTGCATTAAGTATACAGTGCGCAAACGCAGGGTACCGGACTATTTTGTTTGAAAAGGAAAAATATCCTTTTCATAAAGTTTGTGGAGAATATATCAGTTTCGAAAGCTGGAACTTTTTAGAGGAGCTTGGTGTTCCTCTCAGTCAAATGAATTTGCCCGTCATTCGACGTTTGTTGGTTACAGCGGCGAATGGGAAGGAGCTCGAACAAAACTTGCCATTGGGTGGCTTTGGTATCAGCAGGTATAAACTTGATGCCATACTCGCGGAGATCGCAAGGCAAAAGGGAGTGGAGGTGGTGGAAGGTATGAAGGTGGATGATATCATGTTCAAAAATGAGATGTTTACTATTCAATCTTCAACGGTCAATGCTCAATGTAAAGTTGCAGTTGGCAGTTTTGGTAAAAGGAGCAATCTCGATGTAAGATGGAAGCGGAAATTTATTTTGCAAAAGCATAATAAACTTAATAACTATATCGGTGTCAAGTACCATATTCAAACAAACTGGCCGGAAGACCTGATAGCGCTTCATAATTTTGAGGACGGATATTGCGGTATTTCCCAGGTTGAGGAAAATAAATATTGCCTTTGTTACCTGACGACAGCAAAAAACCTGGAGCGGTGTGCAAATTCCATTCATCGAATGGAAAGAGAGATTCTTTGTCGCAATCCTCACCTGAAAAGAATTTTCGAAAATGCTGAGATGGTATCTCAATTACCCGTTACGATCTCGCAGATCAGTTTTGAAAAAAAGGAACAGGTGTATAACCATGTATTACTGGCAGGCGATGCTGCGGGTATGATCGCACCTCTTTGCGGCAATGGCATGAGTATGGCCCTTCATGGGAGCAAGATCGCGTTTGAACAGATCCATCTTTTTCTTCAAAACAAAATCCCACGATGGCAAATGGAGCAGGATTATGCTCATGCGTGGAAGAAACAATTTTCCGGTAGACTGAGAACTGGTAGAACTGTTCAACGTTTCTTTGGCAGCATCCTTTTATCTGATGTTCTTATCTCGCTGTTAAAGCCCTTCCCTTCCTTTACAGATAAATTGATCAGCCAAACACACGGTCAGCCATTTTAATAAAGTTTCAAAAACTTTTGAAAATTCGAAAACTTTGTGTTAGCTTAGATGTGTGAAACTGACAGAAGCTAAGCAACAGTTCATCAGTAGCTGGGGAGCCTTCGGCACTCATTGGGGCATCAACCGGACGATGGCCCAGATCCATGCACTCTTATTGGTAAGTGCTGACCCGATGACGCAGGACGACATTATGGAAGAGCTCAACATCAGTCGTGGTAATACGAATATGAACATCCGCGAGCTGATCAATTGGGGGCTTGTTGAAAGAGTCATCTTGCCGGGCGAAAGAAAGGAATTTTTTTCAGCTGAAAAAGATATCTGGAAGGTGATGAAGCAGATCGTAAAGGAGAGGAAGAAACGTGAACTCGAGCCGATGCTAAGGCTGCTTGATCAGTTGGAAGAAGTCGAAGGCGATAAAAGGGATAAGAGCATTAAAACATTTGTCGAGACCGTGAGCGGCATTAAGCGTCTGGGCAAACAAGCCGATAAAACCCTGGACGTAATGATCAGGGCAGAGGAGAACTGGTTTGTTGGTAGCTTGGTGAAGTTCTTTAAATAAAAGGCAGAATTAGGGGCTGTGTCGAAGTCGTCATTGCGAACGTAGTGAAGCAATCTCAAAAAAATCATTGTGCACTATTAAAAGGATTGCCTGCCTGTTAACGGAAAACAAATGTTTAGCTGGGTTCATATTGAAGACCTGGCGAGAATGATCGAATGGATCTACGAACATGAAGATGTTAAAGGAATTTACAATTGTGTTGCACCTGGCGCTATCTCGAATTCTTCTTTAATGAAAAGCCTGAGGCAAATAACCGGCCATAAGGTTGGTCTTCCTGCACCTACGTTTTTGCTTGAAGCAGGCTCCTACATGATAGGAACTGAAACCGAATTGATTCTAAAAAGCCGGTGGGTCATGGCGACGAAAGCTATGAACGAAGGATTTGAATTCAAATACAAAACTGTTAATGATGCTTTAAGAAATATCATTTCGTCCCTTCCACGTCGACAATATCATTTGTTTTAAACGGGTGTAATATTTGAATAGTTTTACATCATGAATAAAAAGAAGAAGACACTTGTCCTTGGCGCTTCGGAAAATCCTTCACGCTACAGTCATCTTGCTTTGCAACGGTTGCAATCACATGACCATCCCGTCGTGGCTATTGGAAAACATAAAGGAATGGTAGGTAGTGCAGTTATTGAAACAGAAAAAAAGGAATGGAGAGATGTTGATACAGTTACTCTTTACCTTAACCCGGTAAATCAAAAGGAATATTATGATTACATCCTTTCTTTAAAACCTCAAAGGATCATTTTTAATCCCGGCGCTGAAAATGAAGAATTGGCTAAGCTTGCAACAAATAAAGGCATTCAGCCTGTTGAAGCTTGCACACTCGTAATGCTCGCGACCAATCAGTATTAGCCATCAATGGACTGAAAAATTAGTTAAACAATAGGTTTTTTTACTTGCGATAACAGAACATTAATCCCTGCTCTGTTTGTTTATACAGGGTTTTTCTATAACTTAGAAGAACCTCTTTTTTTATGAAATGGAGAAAATTTAATGGCGACCCGATTGAATTACCCATTTATCAAGCCGTTGAAAGCGCTATCAAACGCGAAACAGCAAAGGGCTTCAGATTAAAGGTCTGCATTGGTACTGACTCCCAGGTTAAAGGGCAGGACACTGAGTTTGCTACGGTGATTGTTTTTCTGCGTGAAGGTCATGGTGGCTTTATGTTCATTCACAATGAGAAGACCCGGCAGAAATTTACCATCAAGGAAAGAATGTTGCTGGAAGTGGCAAAAAGCATTGAGATCGCTTATGAATTATGCAACCTGTTCACAATTTACAATGTGGAGATGGAAGTACATGCTGACATTAACACGAATCCTCATTTCAAGAGCAATGACGCTTTGAAAGAAGCAATGGGATATATATTGGGAATGGGCTTTGCCTTCAAGGCCAAACCAGAAGCGTTCGCCAGCAGCAGCTGTGCTAACAAGATCGTGAACTAACTCAACAATACGATCTGTATTCTACTTTTCCCGGTGCAACGGGAAAACGTCTCTCTTTTATTTTATGATATCAGCTGACCTCGGTGCGGCTGCAACCTTTGCCCTGGCCTCCGGCATGACAACCGGGAAATTTTTTATGGCAGTGCGTCCTCCATTATAAAGCTGTTCAATTTTTTTCGTTTCTTTTTCCGCGAAAGAGAAGATAATAAAAACCATTACGAATAAAACTATCACAATATTCTTTTCGGTCAAAAGTCCCTTCATAACTAAGAATTAGAATAATTAAAGCACAATATAATTTATAAATTTTATAATAGACAATGGGATAAACACGAGCCCTCTGGATTGTTTATATCATGTTGATACAATTCAGTATCTCATCGCGTCCTTCTTTTGTAAGGGCAGAGGTTATAAAAAAAGCGGGTGGCTCTGTCCATGTTTTCCGGAGCTCCTGCATAAATGAATTGACGT
>Ga0070684_100001203_pt1 | contig 18595 bp, 15 predicted proteins | sample KBSC723LmetaG_FD_65653 | JGI IMG/M metagenome (GOLD analysis project Ga0070684, IMG submission 65653) | Corn rhizosphere microbial communities from Kellogg Biological Station, Michigan, USA - KBS C7.2-3L metaG | ecosystem: Host-associated > Plants > Roots > Rhizosphere ...
GAAAGCTCCGCCAGGCCGTAGGTGGCGATGAAGAGCAGGACCGGCCAGCCGATGTAGCGGAACGCCAGCGCCAGGTTGGCGAGCAGCAGCCGTATGCGGCGGTCGAGCGCGGCGCGGAGGGTGTCGATGACCGTCTCGGTCACGCCCGTGGCGGCGGCGCCGGTGCCAGTGGGATTCGGTTTCTGCATGATGAGCGACTCTTGCGAATGGTGCTCATTCACGCCCTGCAACGCGCCCAGGCCACTGACCGTCGCCGTGAGCGCCAAAATCAGCAGGCCCAGCGGCAGATAGAGCAGCGTCTGGATCAGATCGATGAAGCTGAGCGTCGGCGGGTTGGCCGTACCTGCGCCTGGCGGGATGCATCCGCCAATCGGCCACGAGAGGGTGCAGCCATCGATGACCACCCCCTGTGGGTGGATGAAGAGTGAGATGATCTGCGGCTCGAAGATGAAGGAGAGCAGCAGCGCCAGCACGGCGGCGGCGATCAGGTCGCCAGAGATTAGCTCTTGCAGCGAGGGCATCTCGTTGTCGCGCGGACCCCGGCCGCTATAGGTAAAGCCGATATCCACGCCGGGATTGGGGGATTGTCCGCGGGCGCGACGCATCCAGCGGCGGATGGTGTCGAGCCAGAAGATGCCAATCAGAAGAAAGTTGACGGCTGTATAGGTCCACTGGTTCCCTGCGAGGAAGCGCAGGAACCGGCCCTGCTGCAGCAGATTGCGCAGTATATCTGGCAGCGACTGGTTAAAATAGGTGATGCCGATAAAGATGATGGCGAGCAGGCTCATGATGAGCGTAGCGATCAACCGCGCGCGCAACGAATGATGGCGGAAGATCGAGATTTGCAGCGTCACGAGCACCGCGCAGAACCAGAGAAACAACAGCCATGGCTGGCTGAGCGGCTCCGATTTGGTGTAGCCGAGGTAGCCGGTGAGCGCGATGATGGCGACGCCCGAGAGGCTCAGACCAAGAATGACCCAGATGGGATATTGGATGAGGAATGTTCGCCGCTCCACATCATAGAGATCCGTGATCGCCTGCTTGGGACGCTGTGCTGACGTAACCGCTGCATCTGGTGTATCTGGCATGTCGTTTTCCTCCACTCCGCCCGTGCCATCCCTATCCGCCGGTATGAACGTCCGGCGGTCCGCGCCAGCATCCGACGCGCTGTGTCAGAGCGCCGCCATCGCGGGAGGCCGCTTCAAATCGCCTATGATACCGCATGAATAAATGTGTGGCCGCCGCCACACGCTACGATCTACGATGCGCGGCCAGACAGAATACGGCATGCGATATGGTACGCGCGGTCCCCCGATGGGCAGCCGCGTGCCAGGGGCATGACCTCCCCCAACGATACCCCCTTACTATACACATAGGCTGCCAAGTTGGGAAGTAGGGAAAACACAAGGCGTCGCGATCCAGGTTTTTCGCGAGTCTTGCGCGGCGGGTTAGCGTTCGGTCTGGGTCGGCATGCGCTCGATGTGCGCGCCAAGGGAGCGGAGCTTGGCGTCGAGATGATCGTAGCCGCGCTCGATGTGCTCGATGCCATGGACGGTGGAGGTGCCGTGGGCGCAGAGGGCAGCCAGGATGTAGGCCGCGCCTGCGCGAATATCGGGCATGGTCAGCTCGGCAGCATGGAGCGGCGTTGGCCCGCGGATCACACAGCTATGGTAGAAGTCGCTCTCGCGGAAACGGCAGGGAATCTCGCCCAGGCAGCGGGTGAAGAGGCCGGTATCGGCGCCCATGCGGTTGAGATCCTGCGTATAGCCGAAGCGATCTTCGTAGATTGTCTCGTGGATGACCGACATCCCCTGGGCCTGCGTTAGCAAGAGCGCGAACGGCTGCTGCCAGTCGGTCATGAAGCCGGGATGCACGTCGGTTTCGAGGGCAATCGAGCGGGGTGGGGTGTCGCTGCCAAAGAAGGTGATGCCCTCGTCATCGACGGTAAAGTCCAGCTCGACGCGATAGAGTGTGTTGAGAAAGGTGAGCAGCATCCCCTGATCCGCGCCGATGACACGGATGTTGCCATGCGTGAGATACGCCGCGATGGCCAGCGAGACCGCCTCATTGCGGTCGCTAATCACGCGGTGGTCGGCGCCGTGCAGCCGCTGGACGCCCTCGACGACAATGGTGCGGTCCACGCGCTGCTCGATGATCGCGCCCATCTTTTGCAGGAATTTGATCAGGTCGATAATCTCTGGCTCGATGGCCGCGTTGGCGATGACCGTCACGCCATGGGCGAGCGTCGCCGCGATGACGAGCGTCTCGGTCGCCATGACACTGGGGAAGGGCAGCTCAATCGGCGCGCCCTTCAGGCCGTCGGTGCGCAGATGGTAGAGACCGTCGCGATAGTCCATCACCGCGCCCATGCGCTGCAAGCCATCCAGGTGAAAGTTGATGGGACGCGGGCCAATGCGGTCGCCGCCGGGAGCCGGGATCACGGCGTGCCCGGCGCGGTGCAGCAGCGGGCCGGTCGTCAGCACGGCCAGCCGGTTCTTGCGACCGAGCGCCAGCGGCACCACGGTGTTATCGAGCTGAACGGCGCGCACCGAGGCTGTGTTCTCTTCTGGCCAGGTGACCTCCGCGCCGAGCGAGCGCAACACCTCTTCGGTGATCGTGACATCGCCCAGGCCAGCAGGCATGTTACGTATGGTGCAGCGATCCTCGGTGAGTAGAGCCGCGACCATGAGCTTCGTCGCGGCGTTCTTCGCGCCACTATTGCGCACCTCGCCCCGGAGAGGAATCCCGCCTTCGATCTGGTAGCAGGCGTCCTCGCGGTCGCTCTCGTGGCCGCCACCAGTCCCAGCGCCCATAGCTGCCGTATCCATTTCTCCCGTGCCGCGGGCCACCCGCACGACGGTACGCTGCTGCCGTTGCGCGCGCTGGCGCAGAATATGCCGCTCCCTGGCTCGCTCCATCTCGCGTCCCTTCCCGGCATGGCTACCAAACAGCCGTTCCGCTTGTCCTATTGTCGCAAGAACAGCGCCGTTGGTGTTCCATACTGCCCTCTCAGGATATGCGGCAGGCACCACAGTGTCAACGCAATCCGCTCCTTTGGCCTATCGCGGCAAGCGCACATTGAGACAATTGTTACGAGCCGGGATGGGGTGGCGGCGGCGCGACCAGCCAGCGGAAAGCGCGCCGTTTCGGTGGCTTCGGCGGCGTATGCGGCGCGGGGATGGCGGGGCCGTCGAGCGTATCGAGCAGCGCGTTGACGCTCTGGGCCACGCCCTCCACCATCAGGTAGCCGGAGGGCTTGACCGCGTCGCCGACGAGATAGAGGCCCGCGACGCCGGTTGCTGGCGAGACATCCTCGCCCTGCATGGCGCGGTTGACCGGCCACTCGCCACGATACTGGCTCATCGTCAGAATCGTCACCTTCGTGCCAAAGTCGTCGCCAAAGAGCCGCCGCAGATCGGCGCGGGCCGCCTCGCGCTCCACATTCACGTCCTCCCCGCGCATGAGCTGGTGAGTAATCAGGAGATGCTTGCCCGGCGGAGCCAGGCGGCGGTCGCTATTGGAGGGCTGCACCACCCCCGCGATGCGCTCGGTATCGAGGCAGTACATGATGCCGCGATGAGGGATGATGGATTCGTCACTGAGCAGATGGACCTTCAGCCCGCTGGCGACGGCGCGTGGGACCGTGCTCTCCGTGCCGGATGGACCGTCATGCTCGCCGCCGGGCAGAGGGATGCGCTCGCGCGCCGCCTGTGCCGCCTGTGCCGCCAGCGCGCCTGCGGCAACCGCCGCGCCTTCGGGGATAGCCACCAGTCGGCGCGTCGCCCAGGGGCCGATGTTGCTGATGACCATCGGCGCGCGCAGCAGCGCCTCATCGCCGGTCGTCTTCGCGCGCACCCGCACGCCGCTGACTGCGCCATCCGCCTGCTCGATAGTGGTCACGTCGTGTTGCAGACGCAGGTCGGCGCCGCCCGCCACGACGCGGCGCTCCAGCTCGCCTGTGAGCGCGGCGCAGCCACCGTCCACGATGCCCGGCGCGCCGTAGCGGAACATATTCTTGGTCGTCTCGACGATTTCCGGGTAGAGCACGTCATCGAGGTCAACGCTGAGGGCAAAGTGGCAGACACGCTCGAAGTAGGCGTAGAGTTCCGGCGAAGTGGCCCGACTGATGCGGCTATCCAGCCACTCGCGGTAGGTCTGGCCGCGCTCCTCTGGCAGCGGCTGCCGCAGCAGCATCGCCCCGCCCAGCCGCACGAACTCGGCGAACTGGCGCGGCCCCAGCACCCGCGCCAACTGCAACACCGAGCGGCAGACGTACTGGCGTCCGCGCGCATGGAACGAGGCGAACACCTCGGAGTCGTGGATGTGGTGGGGGACGCCGAGCGCACGCAACATCGCGGCCAACTCGCCGTTGGTGCCGAAGGGCAGCATATGGACCGCGCCCGTGCTGACCTGCGCCCCGTGGAACGTCTTGGCGGTGAAGCGACCGCCGGGATGCGCCAGCCGTTCGACGATGGCCACCCGCTGGCCGCGCCGCAGAAACTGGGCGGCGGAAAGCAGTCCGCCCAGCCCGGCGCCAATCACCACCACATCATAGTCGCGTGTGTCTGCCATACATCCTCGGGGCCAGGAACTCTAGGCCAGCTCGTCCAGGCGCGCCTGAAGCGCCCGCAGCTCCTCCAGCGCGTTCTCTTCCGCGCTCGGCCGCGGCGGCTGGAGACGGTGCGCCTGAAGCGCTTCGAGCGCCTTCAATATCTCGCTCGCGTGTTCCGCCAGCCGCGAGACGTTCTGCAGGTGGTTGGGGTCAGCCGCGGCCTGCTGGCTCAGCGCGATCAGGTCGGTCAGATCGTTCAGATCGCCATCGTCTTCAGGCTCGGCGCTGCTCTGGTTCGATGCATTTTGTATGCCCGCCAGAATCGCGTGCAGCTCGTCGCGCGTCTCGGCCAGCGCCTGACGCCGCTGCTCGCTAAGATTGGTCTCCTCGGCGGCATGCTGCGCGACCACCTCGCTGGTGGCCGCCAGTTGCGCCAGTTGCGCGCGTAGCTGGTCCAGCTCGCCGCCCGGCTGGCTCAGTGCGCCGGAAGATGGCGCGCGGACCAGCAGCGGCGGGCTTTCGGGCGCGCTACCATTCTCTGGCTCGGCGGAGCCCTTCTCCACCGAGACCCTGGGCGATTTGGCCGTGTCGGAAATATCCGAGATATCCGCGATATCCGCGATGTCCGAAACGTCGGCAACATCCGAGACATCGGACACGTCGGACACCTCGGAGACATCGGCGATGTCCGACGTGTCCGCCACATTGGAGAGGTCTGCCACGGCGGCGGGCGCTGGCTCAACCTGAGTCATTACCGTCGCCATGTAGGCTTCGTCAGCCCCATTGGCGCCATTGGCGCCAGCGACTGCTCCCGCTCCACCGACATCACTGACGTCGCTCACCTCGGCTGCGGGGATCTCCTGTGACGCTTCCTGCTGGTCGGCTTCGGCGCGCACGGCGGGCTGCTCCCCGGTGGATGCCAGCGGCGAGGATGGCGGAGCGCCATTCAGGTCCACACCAGCGATTGGCGCCGCCCCGGCAACACTGGTCGAGAACAGCAATTCGTGCTCGCCGACGATGACGCGGTCGCCGTGGTTGAGCGGGGTGGCGTCGCGAATCTCGGTATCGTTGACGAAGGTGCCGTTGCTGCTGCCCAGATCGACAACGGTGTAGTGCGCACCATCGTAGCGAAGGAGCGCGTGACGGCGCGAGGTCAGCTGATCGTTCTCCAGCACAATCTCGCAGGAGGGCGAGCGCCCGATGGAGATATTCTGGCCGGTCAGCGCGTATTCGCGCGGCGCCTCGCCAGCGTCTTGCAGCGGGCGCACGACAACCTTCGCCAGCGCCCCACCATTCTGTTGCTCGACCGCGGTCGCCTGCGCATCATCCTGGCTCTCGGCGACTGGCGGCGAGGTGTAGACCGTATCTCGCCCGGAGATATCATCCTCCTGGGCGGCGAGCGGGAAACCGCAGAATTCACAGTTGAGCGCGTTTGCCTGCGACTGTCTGCCGCAATGTGAGCAGATGGCCATACGGATCCCCTCTTCCTGGATTCAGCATACTTGCTCTTGTGGCGCTGGTGGCTGATATCACGCCTGCACGGCCCATAGTATATCATCGCGGGCGGCGCTGCGAATACCATAGCACCAATAGTGCCGCCTGTCTGTTCAGCGCGCCACATCAACGGTCCGCTGCCGCAGCACGCCTCGGACGAGAAAGAGGACGGCGAACGAGACGAAGAGCAGCAGGAGGGAGAGTGTCAGCGCGTCGTTGAGATTTTGCTCGAAGCCGAGGTAGATGGCAAGGGGCATGGTCTGGGTGATCCCCTGTAGATTTCCGGCGAAGAGGATCGTCGCGCCGAATTCGCCGAGCGCGCGCGCCCAGGTCATCACCGCGCCGCCGCTAAGCGACGCGAAGGCCAGCGGCAGCGTGATGTAGCGGAAGATGCGTAGCGGTCCGGCGCCATCCACCGCGGCGGCGTCTTCGAGATCGCGGTGGACATCGCCGAATGCGCCGATGGCGGTGCGGATGTAGAGCGGCCCCGCGACGAACAGCTGCGCCATAATCACCGCCACCGTGGTAAAGGGCAGCGTGATGCCAAAGGCGGTCAAGACGCCGCCGAGCAGCCCGAAGCGGCCAAACGCCACCAGCAGCGCGATGCCAGCGACCGAGGGAGGCAGAACCACCGGCAGATCGATGAGCGTCTCCACCAGCGCATGACCCGGAAAGCGCCGGCGCGCCAGCAAGAGCGCCAGCGGCGTCCCGCCAGCCAGCGTCAGCGCCAGCGTGGCGAGCGTCGTCACCAGACTCAACTGGATCGCCTGCACGACCGCTGGATCCGTAAGGGCCGCCAGTGGGTCGCGCAGCGGAACGCGCAGCACCAGCGCCAGCAGCGGCAAAATGAAGAAGATGAGCAGCGGCAGGCTCGCCAGCTCCAGCGCCAGCCGCCCGACGAACCCTTTCAGGCCAGCGCCAGCATAGCGACGTCGCCTGAAGAGCTCGTTGGGTGCGGCACGGGAAGCGCCTTCGACATGGATCGCGGGTGATTTCTGCCTCATAACCTCTGCCTGAATAGCAGGTCAGCGCGCGTTACGCGGCTGGCGGGCTATACTGCTTGCCCTCACTCCCGGCGATAAAGCCGTATTTGGCGAGCGTCGCCTGTCCAGCGGACGAGAGCACGTAGTCGATAAATGCCTGGGCGGTGGCCGCCCGCTTCGAGGCTTTTACAGCGCCGATAGGATAGAACGCAATGACATTGAGCGCGTCAGGTATCGCGATGGTGACGACTTTGCCGGTCTCGGTGGCGGCGTCGGTGGTATAGACAATACCCGCATCGGCCTCACCAAGCGCAACCTTGGACAGCACCGACTTCACATCAGTCTCATAGGAGACGACATTCTTGAGCACGTTGGTCTTATAGCTGGCGCCAAACGATGGGTCGGCCGCCGCCAGTCCCAGGAATTGCACCACATACTGGCCCACTGGCACCGTGTTCGCCGCCAGAACCAGTTTCACCCCGGATTTGCCGAGATCCTGCAAAGTCTGGATATTCGCGGGATTCGCCGTCGGATAGATGACCACCAGCCGATTGTGCGCCATTGTCTTCACGGCGCTGCCAGCGATATTGCCCGGCGTGACGACGTTATTCATCTGGGTCGCGTTCGCCGAGGCGAAGACATCGGCGGGCGCGCCCTGATTGATCTGCGCCGCCAGCGCATCAGACCCCGCGAAGTTGAACATGACCGTCACGTTGGGATGTGCCTGCGAAAACGCCTTGCCGATGTCGGTGAATGCCCCCTGGAGCGAGGCGGCGGCAAACACGTTCAGCTTCATCGGCGCTAGCGTCGAAGAGGCCGTCGGGCCCGAGCCGCCGCAGGCCGCCAGCGACAGCGCGATGAGCATTACCGGCACAGAGGACAGCAGCAGCCGCTTGAGCGGTGAGGGTCGCCGGGAAAGAGGGGCGCGCGTCGTGGCAGGCATCTGATGCATGAGATCGTCGCTCCTTCGTGAACATTGGAAGAGTCCCGATGTCGTCGGTGGTCGGTGGTCGATGGTTGGCCTTCGCAGCTGGCCAGCTAACTCGGCGGCAGCAGCTCCTCTCCACAGCGCTCCAACCAGCTAAGGATGGCCGCGATCTGCCCCGCGCGAAACTCGAGGACGAGGCGGTCATAGGGCGGCTGGTTGGGGAGGGCGGCGATACGTTCGTGGAGGTCGCGCAGCCAGATGTCGCAGGTCTCGCGCTGGATGGAGATGAGCGCCGCGACGGTGGGCTGCCCCTCGCTGGCGGCGCAGGCAAGCTTCGCCAGGAACTCCAGCCGGAAGTCGCGCCCATGCTGCACCGGCGTCGTCACCCAGGCGGTATAGGCGGCGGTGCCCGCGTCGGTCAGCGCCAGCATCCGCCGCGGCGGGCGGGCGCCCTGAAGCTCAGTCACACCCGCGATCAGCCCCTGCTCCTCCAGCCGTGCCAGCAGCGCATAGAGGTGGCTCTGCTTGAGCTGCCAGATATGCCCCAGCGATTCGCCGCGCCGGAGCCGCTGGTGCATCTCATAGGCGTGCAGCGGCTCGCGCCGTAGCAGGCTGAGCAGGGCGTACTCCAGGCCATCGGGCGGTGTGCTCGGCTGGCGGCTGATGGCGTCCATCGCTTTCCTCACCCTCTGACTATTCATAGCATGAGCAGTTCCACCGCGAGTATCGCATGTCGCCTGGCCGCCGTCAACAGGAGCCAGGGCTTTCCACGTGCAGGTTTGTATTGGTTTGGCCTGAATGGCGTCGGGCGACGGCCCCCTCCCCAACCCCTCCCCTTTCAGGGAGAGGGGCTTGCAAACCTCCTCCAACGGTGAACCCCTTTGGCATCTCTCTCCCCCTCATGGAGAGGGGACCAGAGCCAGAACCAGAGCCGTCGCTCTCTGGCGCGACCGTACCATCAGCACCATCAGTCCCTCTCCCAGCGTCCGCTGGGGGAGGGTGGCCGAGCGCAGCAAGGCCGGGAGGGTGCCGCCCCCTGGCAACCGCCCCTCCCCAACCCCTCTCCCTTGCAGGGAGAGGGCAGGGTCTGCGCCAACAACCTCACCACGTGCAGGGCTACATTGCTGATGGCGTTATTAACAAAATGAATTGCTATATTGACTTTATTGATGGCCCATGTTATAAGTTACTCACCAGAGTAAGGAGGCATCATGACCACGGAGATCGCCGCCGATCAGCCCGCACGCCGCGCACCGCTCTACGCTCTCTATATCTCGAACGTTGTCTCGGCAGTCGGCGATGTGCTGATGTTTATGGCGGTGCCGTGGTTCGTGCTGCAAACCACCGGCAGCGTGGTACAGACGGGGCTGGCCGCCTTCTTCGGCACCGCCGCGGTCGCCGCATCGGCGCTGCTGGGCGCTCCCGTCGTTGATCGGCTCGGCTTCCGGCGCGCCAGTGTGGTAAGCGATCTGGCGAGTGCGATCTGTGTCGGGCTGATTCCGCTGCTCTATGAGACCGTGGGGCTGCCGTTCTGGGCGCTGCTCGTACTCGTCTTTCTGGCGGGCCTGCTGACAACCCCAGGCGCGACGGCGCGCGCGGCCATGGTGCCAGACCTGGCGGACCTTGCCCATGTGCGCATGGAGCGCGCAACCGCCGCCAGCGATGGCGCGACCCGGCTCTCCCGCTTCATCGGCGCGCCGCTCGCGGGCCTGCTGATCGTCTTTATCGGCTCCGGCAATCTGCTCTGGATCGACGCCGCCTCGTTCGCCTTCTCCGCGCTCGTCATCGGGCGCCTCGTGCCAGCAATCGCCTCGGTCGCACCGCCTGCGCCTCAGACAGACGCGGGTAGTGATACGACGGCGTCCAGGCGTTTTCTGGCGGGGCTACGGGAAGGGTTCGCGTTCATTCGCAGCGATCCGGTGCTGCTCTGGCCGATTCTGGTCGTGCTGGTGACGAATCTGCTCGACGCGGGCAATAGCGAGGTGATGCTTCCGGTCTTCTTCAAGCAGACCTACAATAGCGCGGTCTTGTTCGGCGCAGTGGTCGCGGCGACCGGCGGCGGGGCATTTCTGGGGACGGTGATCTTCGGGGCAATTGGACATCGGCTGCCCCGACAACTGACGCTCGGCCTGTGCTTCACACTGGGCGGTGCGTTTCGCTTCTTCGTGACGGTCGGTTTTGCCTCGCGTCCGTTCGTGCTGGTGGCGCTATGCGCGGTCTGCGGACTCTTCATCGGGGCGATCAACCCCATCTTCGATACAGTCGCCTATGAGCGCGTGCCCGCCGGGCTGCGGGCGCGGGTCTTCGGCGTGCTGACGGCGGGGGCGATGCTTGGCTCGCCGCTGGGCGGTCTCATCGCCGGGGCCATCGTGCCGGGCATCGGCATCATGGCGTCGCTGCTGCTCTTCGGTGCGATCTACACCGTTGCCACGGTGAGCCTGCTGGTCAACCCATCGCTGCGCGGGATGAACAAGCCACGCGCCATGCCCGCGACCGACGCGGCGTAGCATCGAAAAACCTCTGGCAGAAAACTGGCCACCTCTTTCTCAGTTTCCCGGATAGAATAGCCCTGGCTCCGCACCTTATCGCGCTTTACAGGGTATGAGCGCGGAACGCTGAGAGACGAGAGAAAGGAATGGCTCTATGCTTCGCGGCAAGAAAGTGACTCTGCGCCCCATCGAGCGCGAGGATCTCAAGCAGCTGCACGCGCTAACGCAAAACGTAGACCTGGTGCTGCTCAGCGATGGCGATTGGCAGCCAGAGTCGCTGGCTCTCTGGGAGAAGAACTTCGACAAAAACCTGGAGAATCACGACCAACATCAATTCGTCATCGAGGCCGATAGCAAGATTATCGGTTCGATTTCGCTGCATCCTCACGCCAACCGGCGCGCGGGCAGCGGCGAGCTGGGTATCTCCATCCACGAGCCTGAGTACGTCGGCCGTGGCTACGGGCGCGACGCCATCGAGACGTTTCTCGACTGGACGTTCCGTATTCTTAACTTCCGGCGCATCAAGCTCGAAACGCTGGCGACCAATGAGCGCGCGCTACGCTGCTACGAAGCCTGTGGCTTCCAGCGCGAGGGATTGCTGCGTGAGGATGAGTATACCGACGGCGCATACCGCGATGTGGTCGTCATGGGGCTGTTGCGGAGTGAGTGGGAGGCAGCACGCCAGCCGTGATATAGCGTAATATTGGGGTGATGGCGCACGTCGTAGCAGGTACGTGTAATGGCCGTGATACATCTCACGCTGGAGAAGTGATTGCATGGATACAACGCAAACCAACACCCCACCAACCCGACGCGACGCGTTGCTTACGGTTGTTGACCGCGCCCGCGCGCTGGAGCAGACGCTGGCGGACTTCTTCGACGAGGATGCCCGCGCCGCCATTGGCACGGTTGAGGTCTGGGCGCCGAAAGACCACTTTGTGCATCTCGCCGTCTGGCAGGCCTATCAGGCGCGGCGTCTGGAGGCAATCGCCACCGGCAACCCGCCTGCCCAGCCCGCGGATAACGACGTCGTCTTTCGGGAACATCGGGATGAGCCGTGGGATGTTGCCTGGGCGAACGCGATGCGGGCGCTGGATGAAGATGCGGCGGCCATCGCGCGCGTCTCCGACGAGGATTTGACCGACCCAAACCGCTTTCCCTGGACCAATGGGCGCTCGCTCGTCTCCTCGACCATCGGCAATATCTACCTCCACCCAATCGAGCATCTGGTGCAGATGCATGAGGAGCGCGGCGATGACGCTTCCGCCGAGCAGGTGCAGATCGAGTCGGTCACGTTCATTCGCGACCTCTTTGGCAAGGGCGAGGAATATGCCAACGCCGTCTACAACCTCGGCTGCTTCTACGCCAGGCGCGGGCGGGCGGCCGAGGCGATTGCGCAGGTACGCGAGGCGCTGGCGGTCAACCCGGAGCTGACTGAGTGGTCGAAGGTGGACTCTGACCTGGCCTCGCTCTACGACTTGCCGGAGTATCAGGCACTTTATACAGCCTAGCGGCCTAAACGACGATTGCCAGGGCCGCGGCGATGGCCAGCATCGAGAGCAGCATGCCCGCCAGGGCCATGCCGCGCCGCCGCGAGTTGCGGCCGAGCCAGCCATAGACGATGCCCAGGGCTGCTGGGAGCAGCGCTACGATGCCGCAGACGGGTATCAAGGCGACCACCGCGCTGATAATGCCGAGCCAGAGGCTGGCGCGCGCCATGCTTTCGCGTCGGCCCGGCGTCACGCGCGGACGCCGAACGGGAGCAGGCCTGACCCTCGATGGAGCTTGCGCTGGCGCTGGTATCTGCGTCGGCGCGTGCAGAATGGTAGACTGGTCGCCGAGCGGGTTCGGTCTCATCGGAGGAGGCGGATATGCCTGCTGGTTGGGATAGTGATAATCCTGCGTCGTGTCAGCGTATAAGTCATCCATGGCCGTGGGGTCATACTCGGTCGTCTGATTCGGATCGGCCCCACCAAATCTATACGGATCGTTCATAAAGTGACGAAACCCTCCCATCCACGTCCTCACGAGGCAGCCGACAGCGGTCGGAGAGACACCGGCTGACTGCATTTCCGAAAGCGTGCCAACAGAGTATACGGACTATCGCACCAGAAGTTACTCTTAGTAGTTCATTGGTTTTTCACGCACCCCTGCGCCTCCGCTTCCCTGGGCCTCCATCCTTGTTTGAGTCAGCGATTTTCTATCTCCGGGATCTCCGGCACGGTCGCGCGCAGAATATCAGCGAATGCGGCGCGCTCCTCGGCGAGGCCGACGGTGACGCGGATGCAACGGTCGAGTGGCGGCGCGCCGGGCATGCGGATGAAGACGTCGCGGCGGGCAAGCTCCGCGACCAGCGCCTTCGCACGCGCCGGACTCCCGGTGTCGAATGTGACGAAGTTGGTGTGTGAGGGCAGCGGCGTCAGCCCCAGTTCGCGTCCCAGCGCAGCATATTCTTCGCGTCCGCGCGCCACCTCATCCACGACATATGTAAGATAGGTGGTATCGGCCAGCGCGGCGAGCGCGCCCTCCTGCGCGACGCGATTGATGCCGAAGTGGAGAGTGATACGGTCGAAGGCGCTCATCATCTCCGCCGGGCCAAGCGCGTAGCCGATGCGCGCGCCCGCCATGCCATGGGCTTTCGAGAACGTGCGCAGCCGGATGCTACGCGGGTCGCCGATATCCAGCGGCAGCGCCTCGTCGGCGGGCGCGAACTCGATATAGGCCTCGTCCAGCATCAGCAGGCAGCCCTCGGGCAGGGCATCCTGAAACGCGCGAATCACCTCGGCGGCATACCACGAGCCGGTGGGGTTGTCGGGGTTGGCAAGGTAAACGATGCGCGCGTGATGCTGGTGGGCCGCCGCCGCCAGCGCCTCCAGGTCGTTGCGGTCATCGCGGTAGGGGACCCGCTCCAGCCGTCCGCCGTAGCCCGCTACATGGTAGTTAAAGGTGGGATATGCGCCGAGCGAGGTGACGGCGGTCTCGCCGGGGCTGAGATAGGTGCGCACCACCAACCCCAGCAGGTCATCGATGCCGCTGCCGAAGACTATTTCATACGTGGCGACGCCATGAAGGGCAGCCACCGCGGCCCGTAGATCATAGCTCTCCGGGTCGCAGTACCAGTTGACTCGGCCTGCCGCTTCTCGCATGGCAGCGAGGGCGCGCGGCGAGGGGCCGAAGTTGCTCTCGTTCGCGCCCAGTCGCAGCCGAAACGTCCGCCCGCTCTGGCGCTGCAACGCCTCAGGCGCGACAAACGGGACCGTGGCGGGCAATCCGGCGACGAGCGGTGTCGGTGGAATAGGATGGTGGGACATGGTTGGTTCTCCCTCGTTGCTAGGGCTTCGGGGCGAGATACTCCAGCGCGGCGCGGGCCATCGTCTCGACGCCGATGGGCAGGCATGCCTCGTCAATATCGAAACGCGGGCTGTGGTGCGGGGCTGTGATGCCGCGCTCTGCGTTGGCGGCGCCGACAAAGAAGTAACAGCCGGGCGCGGCGGCCAGGAAGGACGCCATGTCGTCGCTAGCCGAGATGCGCTGGTCGCCGCCGGGAAGATGGTCCGCGCCGACGGTTGCGATTGCCGCCCGCCGCACCAGCGCGGTCATCGCCTCGTCGTTGACGGCGACCCGACATCCAGCGCCCATGTGAAACTCGACCGTCGCGCGCATGGCTTCCGCGACCGAGCCAGCCATCTCGCCGATGCGGCGGATCAGGTAGTCGCGGTCCTCCGCATCGTAGGTGCGCAGCGTGCCCACCAGCTTCACCTCGTCGGCGATGATGTTGCCAGCGGTGCCGCCGTGAATCGAGCCAAATGTCAGCACGGCGGTATGCAGCGGCGCGATCTCGCGGCTGACGAGTGTCTGCAGCGCGGTGATGATCTGCGCCGCGACGACGACTGGGTCCACCGAGAAATGGGGCAGCGCGCCGTGGCCCGCGCGCCCGCGTACGGTGAGGAATAGCTCGTCGGCGCTCGCCATAATCGCGCCCGACTGTATCGAGATGTCGCCGACGGGGCCGGGCGACCAGACGTGCAGACCGATGACGCCGTCCACGTCGGGATTGCGCATCACGCCAGCCTCGATCATCGGGTCGGCGCCGCCCACCTTCTCCTCAGCGTGCTGGAAGGCGAACTTGACGCGCCCGGCCAGCTGATCGCGCCGCGCCGCCAGCACCTCGGCCAGTGTGAGGCCGATGGTGATGTGGGCATCGTGGCCGCAGGCGTGCATCGTGCCTGGCGTTTGCGAGCGATACTCGACGTCGTTCTCCTCGGTGACGGGTAGCGCGTCGAAATCGGCGCGGACGAGCAGCGTGCGCCCGTTCTCCGCGCCGGGGGCCGTGCCGGTGAGCAGGCCGACGACACCCATGCCGCCGACGCCCTCGGTCACTTCCAGCCCGGCCTCGCGCAGCGCGGCGGCGATTGACGCGGCAGTCTCGTGCTCCTCAAACGACAATTCGGGATGCATATGGTAGTGACGGCGACGCGCGACCATCGCTGGCACGCGGCTGGCGATGTCATCGTGCAGGTCGTCGTGGGTTGGGGCGGCTGCGGTGGGTGCGGTGTCCATCGGTTGCTCCTGCTGCTGTGAGGAATACGCCCGGCCAAGTGCGGTCGGTGCGGTCATGTAGCGCCTGTGGGCTATTCTACCAGATGGCGCGTGCCTTGCCATCGCCAACCGCGTACTCTATGGTGATATCGCCCGGCGTTACGACGTGAGATGTGAGATGCGCTGCTGGATAGATTGGAGCGTGCGGATGGCGCAGGAAGGAGCATTGCAGCATCGTTGGGATGTCTCGCCAGATGAGGCCATCGCGATCCAGCAGCGTCTGCGCGCCGAGATACCCCAGGCCGAGCCGGAGGAGCCTATCGCGCTTGACCAGATCCACACCGTCGCCGGGGTGGATGTCTCATACCGCGAGATCGGGCGGGCGGCCATCGCCGTCTTTTCGTTTCCCGACCTGGCGCTCGTCGAAGAGGTGACGGCGACCAGGGAGGTGAGCTTCCCCTATATTCCGGGGCTGCTCTCGTTTCGCGAGGGGCCGGTGGTGCTGGCGGCGTTCGCGCGGCTGAGCATCCAGCCCGACCTGCTGATGTTCGACGGACAGGGCTACGCGCACCCCCGCCGTCTGGGTCTCGCCCGCCACATGGGCGCTTACCTGGGCTGGCCCAGCATCGGCTGCGCCAAGTCGCGCCTGACCGGCAGCTATGACGAGCCGGGGCCGGAGCCAGGAGCGTGGTCGCCGCTGATGAGTGGTCGCGAGGAGATTGGCAGGGTCGTGCGGACCAAGGCGCGCACCAATCCGGTCTTCGTCTCGGTGGGCTATCGCATCACACTTCCGCTCGCCGTCGAGGTGGTCCTGCGCTGCACGCGGGGCTATCGCCTGCCTGAGCCAACGCGGATAGCTGATAAGCTGACGAAAGCAGGCGGTTAATGCGGTTTTCTTTTTCAAGAGGGACAGGCCTGGCGCCGGGGCTGGCTGGCGGTTAAACCGCGCCTGCTCGCTTCTCGCCTAACGGCTCGCGGGTCTGCCTTGCACGCTTCTCGCCTCGTGCCTCGGCTCGCGCGGCTGCCCTGCGCAGGTTTCACCAGATCGCTCGCCAATCGCTCGCCATCGGGTAGAGCGCTGGGGCGGGATCTGGGCAGTCCGCGACGGCGGACTTCGTGGCCGCAGGCCCTTCAGGCGCGACTTCAGTCGCCAGCGGCAAGCGGCAGCGTGACACTACACATCGTACCCTCGCCAATGTCGGAGCCTAGGGTGATATCTCCATCGTACGCCTGGGCAATCCAGCGGGCGATGGCGAGACCCAGCCCGCTGCCCGCGCGCTCGCTCGTATCGGCGGATGTGGCATCGGAATGGGTGCGCGAGACGTCGGCACGATAGAAGCGCTCGAAGACATGCGGCAGATGCTTGGCGGGGATTCCAGGCCCGTCGTCGCTGACGGTGAGGCGCGCCCACTTCGCGTTATCCTGCTCGCAGCGCGCCAAGTCCAGCCGGACACATGTGCCATCCGGGCCGCTGTACTTCAGCGCGTTCTCGACCAGATTGCCCAGCATGCGCAGCAGATAGAGGCGATCCGCGAACACCGTCAGGTCGGGCAGATCGCCCACCTCGACGCGCAGATGATGCTCCTGGGCCAGCGGCGCGAAACGCTCGGCCACTTCGAGGACAAGCTCATCGAGATGCACGATCTCGTGTCGCGCCCTGGCATGTCCGGCGTCGGCCCGCGCCAGAAACAGAAGGTCCTCCATCAGGTGGGTCATGTGCTGGCGCTCCTGCTGGATGACCGTGAGGTCAGCGCGCTGGCGCTCGGTCAGGTCGTCCTGCTCCAGCAGGCGGCCCGCCTTCAGCTCGATGATCGTCAGGGGCGTGCGTAGCTCGTGGCTGGCGTCGGCGGTGAACTGGCGCTGGCGGGTGAAGGCGCTTTCCAGCCGGTCGAGCATGTGGTCGAAGGTATCCGCCAGCTCGCCCAGCTCATCGCGCCGCTTGAGCGCCAGCCGACGGCTCAGGTCGCTCGCCTCGATCTGCTGGGCCGTCGCGGTGATCGCCTGCACCGGGCGCATTGCCCGGCCCGCCAGCCAGAAGCCGCCCAGCGCGGCCAGCAGTAGCACCAGCATGCCCACGATGAGCAAGGTCATGGCGAGGCTGGAAAGCTGGTGTGAGAAGCCATTCGTGGGCATGCCGAACGCCAGATAGGCCACCACGCGCTGCTGCTGCACAATGGACATGCCGACGAGGCCATAGTCGTCCGATTTTCCGCTGCTCGCCACTGTGAGCGTCTCGTCGGGCAGGCGGGACCACGCCAGCGGGCCGCGCGTCGTATCGGTCGCCGCTTTGAGCGTAAGGCTGACGATGTCGCTGACGCTCCTTGGCGTGAGGCCGCCGAGATTCTGCAAGACGCCGCCCTGGGGGGAGAGCAGCACACCGACCTCGTTGATATTCAGCCCGCGCGTGACAGTGCTGATCGTACCGATGGTCGCGGGCTTCTGCGGAGCGGTGGTCGCGACGTCGAGCTGCTGCGTTGTCGCGTTATAGGTGAGCGCGATCTGCTGGGCGCGCGTGCGCAACAGATCGTCGAACTGCGTTGTGAGGCTATGTTGCTGGGCGTAATAGACCGTCAGGCCGAACGCGCCGATGATGACCGCCAGCAGGGCGAGATACCACAGTGTGAGGCGAAAGCGCACGCTTCTGACGAAGCGGGATGGAGACCGCATTCCCATTACGGTGATCCTTGCTCCGGCGCGTCGGGTAGCCGGATACGGTAGCCGAGGCCGCGTGCCGTCTCGATCATCTTCTCCGGGAAGCGGTCGTCAATCTTGCGGCGCAGGCGGCGCACGTAGACATCGACCACATTGGACGCACATATGAAGTCGTAGTTCCAGATGTGGCTCTCGATCATCTCGCGCGTCAGGATTTGCCTGGGGTGGCGCAGCAGGCACTCCAGCAGGGCGAATTCGCGCGTCGAAAGCGTGATGGACTGCCCGGCGCGGGTGACGGCATGCGTCGCCGGATCGGCGCTGAGGTCGCCGAGGGTGAGCGCGCCTGTTTTGCTGGGCGCGTTCCGCCGCAGCAGGGCACGCAGCCGCGCCAGCAATTCGTGCAGCGCGAACGGCTTGACGAGATAGTCGTCGGCGCCGCTATCAAGCCCCTGCACGCGGTCCTCGATGGCGTCGCGCGCGGTCAGCATGAGAATCGGCGTGGTCAGGCCGCGGGCGCGTAAGGTGCGGCAGACCAATACCCCGTCACGTTTCGGCAGCATGACATCCAGGATGATGCCGTCGTAGGGCGCGGACTCGGCGAAGAGCTCGGCCTGCTCGCCATCGCCGACAGCGTCCACCGCGTAGCCCGCGTCGCCCAGGCTGGCGGCGAGCGACGCGCTCAGGCGAGCGTCATCTTCGACGAGCAAGACCCGCATGCGATGTTCTCCTTATCTCACCAGACCTCACCCCCCAGCCCCTCTCCTCGTAGGAGAGGGGAGTAAAGAGATAGCGGCGTTTCACTGGCGCAGCAACGGTATGACTTCCTGGACGAACAGGTCCAGCCCGGTCAGCGCCGGAAAATCGATGATACGGATGATCAGTCGCTCCACGCCGAGGTCTACGAAGGGATTGAGCTGCTCCGCCACCTGGCGCGGTGTGCCGATGATGACATCCTTCT
>Ga0070684_100001205_pt1 | contig 18583 bp, 10 predicted proteins | sample KBSC723LmetaG_FD_65653 | JGI IMG/M metagenome (GOLD analysis project Ga0070684, IMG submission 65653) | Corn rhizosphere microbial communities from Kellogg Biological Station, Michigan, USA - KBS C7.2-3L metaG | ecosystem: Host-associated > Plants > Roots > Rhizosphere ...
ACCCGAAGCATCATCCGTTTGGGAATAAGATTGTCGCGGTTGGGCAGGATTTAAGATGCGCACAGACTGTAGTCAATTTTGTGACAGGGGGAACCTCCTGAAGCCACAAAGATCAAAAGCTAATACGCCAACTTCACGGTGCCGATCTCAATTCGGCCAATCCCAACCAGTCCGCGGCCGGAAACGGAACGCGAAGTCGGCTTGTGTTAACGAATGAGTGGCTTTCGGTTCCACGATTCCGGAACGTTCGCGCCGCAGGCTCAGCGTTGAGATATAGCAACCTGGCAATACTCCACGTCGCTATCTTAAGCGGTCAGATCTGTCGCAGGGAGAGCTAACTGCGATGGATTCACGATATTTGCTGAGAAACGCTGCCCACCGATTTGCCGGATCGGTTGCGCGACGCTTTCCCGTCTTAATCAACACATTGGGTGGCTAGGTCTAAAGCTGAACAAGTGGCTATTGGGGTGCGGTCTCAAGCAGGGCTAGACTCTTCCCTAGGAGTTGTGACTCTATGAAGGCCTTGTGGACAGTCGCGCGCCTCCTGTTATGTGTCAGCGGGCTGTTCGGCGCCTCGGCGATCGGCCAGGCCGGAGAGAAGACGGCACAGACGCCATCCGGGCATGGCTCCAGCAATCCGGTTCTGGTGGAACTCTTCACCTCGGAAGGCTGCTCTAGCTGTCCGCCGGCGGATGAATTCGTGAGAAAGTTGGACCAGTTGCAACCAGTTGCCCATGCGCAACTCATCGTGCTCAGTGAGCACGTTGATTATTGGGACCACGAGGGATGGAAGGATCCGTATTCTTCGCCAGAGCTCACTGACAGGCAGGCCGCCTATGAACACGTCCTCGGATTGAACTCACCCTATACGCCGCAATTGATCGTCGACGGAGGCAGCGAAATTCACCTCACGGATCGGCAGCAAATTGAAAAGGCATTTCAGCAAGCTGCCGCAACACCCAAGATTTCCGTTCTACTGGATGGGGTGAGCATTGACACCGCGAATCCCCGGTTGCTCCGGGCGCACGTCGCAGCCGATGCAGATACCGCTAAAAATAGTGCCGACGTGTACCTAGCCATCGCGCTCGATCATGCGGAATCTCAGGTATTGCGGGGCGAGAATGGCGGCCGGCATCTGGTCCACACAGCAGTTGTGTTGCAATTGGTTAAAATCGGCAAACTCGAAAAGGGAAAGAACTTCGCGCAGGATGTGAAGGTTCGACTCAAGCCGGGGGTCGATCCACACATCCTCCGCGTGATTGCATTTGTTCAGACTCCAGGACCGGGCAAATTGCTTGGAGCGGCGCTGTGGAAGAGCGCACACTGAGGCGAAAGCCGGACGATTCTTCGACGCCGAAATGTTGTGAAGTGGCTGGTGCGCCGTGCCACCCGGACTCCGTTTCGATTACAAATATCGGCGCCGTTAAGTCCTATCATTAATGAGTCATAACGGAACAAGTCTCAGTCCTGTCTTTGTTATCGATCGCAATGAATCCAAGCCTCTCCATCGCCAGGTGTACGACGGCTACAGAGAGGCCATTCTGCGGGGTGATCTGGTTCCTGGACAGAAGGTTCCCTCCAGCCGGGAGCTGGCGTCGGAGATCCGCGTGTCGCGTTTCCCGGTTCTGCATGCCTACGCTCAACTGCTGGCCGAAGGGTTCTTTGAAAGCCAGGTCGGTTCCGGGACCTTTGTTTCCGCGGCGTTGCCTGAGCAGGTGACACCTTCGGACAGTCGTCACACCGAGGATGCGGAGCACGCTCCGTCCGGGCACAGGCCGATGGCCGCACGCAACCGCCTCTATCCAGCGTTTGCAAGAGATTCGCACCTTCGGACGGGCGGGTCCTTCGGGCTTCACCAACCCGCATGCGACCAATTTCCATTCAATATCTGGTCTGGACTTGTGAGTCGTCACAGCCGAAATCCGTGGTCGACTTCGTTACAAAGAGTCGACCCAATGGGGTTATATCGATTTCGGCAGGAGCTTTGCCGTCACCTGCGGACTGCTCGATCGGTGAAGTGTGATCCAGAGCAAATCATGATCGTGTCGGGATCGCAACAGGCGCTGGACATAACCGCGCGCGTCATTCTCGATCCCGGGGACGCGGTGCTGGTTGAAGAGCCGGGATACAATCTGCAGCGAACGTTGCTTGAGGCAGCAGGATGCCGATTGAAACTGGTGCCGGTTGATGAGCAGGGGATGGATATCGCGAGAGCTCCGCGGTGCGAAGGAGTAAAAGCGGCCTTCGTCACGCCATCCCATCAGTTTCCTCTCGGGTCAACGATGAGTGCAACCCGCCGTCTCCATCTGCTGAACTGGGCGCAGCGCGAGGGGGCCTGGATCGTTGAGGATGACTACGACAGCGACTTCCGTTTCGACGCCAGGCCGATTGCTTCCCTGCAGGGGCTTGATGTGAATGCGCGCGTCATCTACATCGGCACATTCAGCAAGATTCTGTTTCCTTCACTTCGTATAGGCTACCTTGTCATTCCACGCGACCTGGTGGGGCACTTCGAGGCGGTTCGATACGCCACGGATATATTCCCACCCTATCTATATCAGGAAGCCCTGGCGGACTTCATGGAATTCGGCCACTTGGCACGCTATGTTCGAAAGATGCGACGGATCTATGGCGAACGTCGCAATGCGCTGATCGAATCGATTCATGCGGAGTTTGGCGATTTCTTCCAGGTGCACGGCTCCTCGGCGGGCATGCACGTCTCTGTCACCTTGCCAGACGGTTTCAACGATGTTGAGATTTCGGCTCGCGCCTCATCGGAGAGACTGGTGCTTTGGCCTCTTTCCCGGTATTACACCGGGGAGCATCCACGCCATGGTTTCGTGCTTGGGTTCGGCGCCACTCCAACTCAGCATATCCCCAGTGCCATAAAGCGATTGCATACTCTAATTCTTGGGCCGGCGCGTGATTCGGCTTTCGATTACGCAGCCCGTAACTTAACGGTCGCAGACCATCTCTCCTTAGAATCGCGAGCCTCTTGAGACATTGAGAAGATGGTGCCTCGGCTCTGATTCCAGATACAGCGAATGAAATGGATGCGCGTTTGCAGCAGTCGAACCGCGCGGCATCGCTTCGTCTTTTTGCAATTGCGAAATCGAGCAGTGGTCATGGAGGAAATGTCGCAAGCGGTTATGGCAAGTGAACAGCATCGGCGGCACTCTGAGAGTTACGACGACGGCACGGTCGCCGGAGTCGAAATCCGATGCTGGAGAAAAACGAATGAGTTGTATGAAGGATTCACTTTTGGCCATGACGCCCGGGGTCAGACTTCGTGCTTTCGCGCGAAATCGGGTCATCCTGCGATTCACACTCCTTCTGCTGGCACCGCTGTTTGGCTTCTCCTTGTGCGCAGTTGGACAACAAGGCACCATTCTGGGCACAGTCACTGATCCTGCCGGCGCGGCGGTTCCAAATGCGAGTATCAGCATCACCAATCTCGCATCAGGAGTAGCGAAAGTCATTCAAACAAACAGTGACGGTCAGTACGTTGTGCCAGATCTGAATATCGGGCAATACACCGTGAAAGCTGAAGCGGCGAACTTCAAATCCGTTGAACACAAAAATGTGGCACTGCAGGTCGGCGACCGCACCCGGATCGACTTCCAGATGCAGGTGGGCGCAGTTCAGGAAACCGTAACCGTGGAAGCAGATGCGGTGCATGTTCAGACTGACTCCGGCGAGCAGAGCAGCGTCATCACCGGGCAGCAGATATCACAGCTCTCAGTGAGCGGGCGAAGTATGTACCAGCTTGCGGCCCTGGTGCCTGGCGCCTCAAGCCAGATCGGTGTCGGCGGCATGAGCTCGGGCGAAGTCAATACGCCGGTTGGCGGAGATTCCAGCGTAGAATTCAACGGCTTACGCCAGAATCACAACCTCTACATGCTCGATGGCGGGGAAAATGATGATCGTGGCGGCGCCGGCGGCATGAGCATCGCGCCCTCGAGCGATGCGATCGCGGAGTTCCGCACGCTGACTTCAAACTACAGCGCAGATTATGGCCTGTCATCGGCCGGAACGATGGCGATGGTTCTCAAATCGGGAACCAGAACTTTCCATGCCTCGGCGTGGGAGTTCAACCGGAACGATGCCTATGACGCGCGCAATTACTTCAACCCGGCGCCACAGAAGGTGGCCAAGTTGCGCCTCAACGTATTCGGCTTCAATGCCGGCGGGCCAGTCACGCTTGGAAAGTTCTACAATCCGGATCGGAAGCGCACCTTTTTCTTCTACAACCAGGAATGGCGGCGCCTGATTCAGGGTGGACTGACGAACCAACCCGTGCCGGACAAGTCTACCTACGGCGGGAACTTCGGCACCCAGACAATCAACGTTCCAAGTGCAGGCGCGGTGTCAGCCGGGGTTCTCGCGCGGAATTGCCCCGGTGACGTTCTGCCCGCGGGCGTCGTGCAAGGAAAGCCCTTTCCCCACAACACGATTCCGACATGCATGATCTCACCGAATTCCACTGCACTGCTGAACGCCGGCATCTTCCCGGCTTCGAACACGGTTGGGCCGGACGGGAAGCCGACCTTCATCGGAGGAAACGATTCCCCCACCAACCTGACAGAAGAAGTTGTCCGTATCGATCACAACTTCTCCGACAAATGGTCGGTCTTCGGCCATTTCATCGCGGAGCAAGTCTCGCAGGGATTCGGCGTGAGCCAATGGAGCGGCGCCAATGTGCCGACCGTGGGCGATACGTTCAGCAATCCTTCTTATAGCGCAGTGGCGCACCTGACGGAAACAATCCGCCCGGACCTGCTCAACGAGATTGCGTTCAATTACAACGGCAATCGAATCAACATCACTCCCTTCGCAGGCTCGGGATTGAAGAGCCTCTCGCTCCCCGAAGGATACGACTCGGCGCATTCACGGCTCTTCACGGGCCCAAACAATCTCGATCGCATTCCCAACATCGACCTGAATGGAACACTTGGGAGCCACTTCGAGATTTCAAGCTGGCCATGGCACAACGTAGCTGACGACTATCAGGTGCGGGACGATGTGTCGTGGTCAAAAGGCGCGCATCAGTTCAAGATTGGCGGAAGCTGGGCGCTGTACAAAAAGGTGCAGGATCTCTTCGGCCAAACCCAGGGCAATTTCAACTTCGACGGCACTTTCACAGGTAGCGACTTCGCCGACTACCTCCTCGGCACGGCGAAGAACTACAACGAACTTGCCGTTCAGGATCGTGGGCTCTGGAATAACGTTTCGTGGGGAACATACATTCAGGACAACTGGCGCACGAACAAAAACCTCACTCTGAACCTGGGGTTGCGCTGGGACGGCATTCCGCACACCTACGAAGCCAACAATCGCATGGGGAACTTTTATCCCTCGCTCTACAAGCAGGCTGATGCGGCCGTTCTTCTTTCCGACGGAACCATCAGTCCCAACAGCCCTGGGCTCGGCAAAAGCCCGAATCCCATTCTGGCCGGCGTTCCGCTTTACCTGAACGGCATTGGAATCCCCGGGCACAATCACGTCCCCAAGGGCCTGGTCAACAACAATTGGGCCACCTTCGGTCCGCGCCTCGGCTTTGCCTACGACATCATGGGCAATGGCAAGACCGTGATTCGCGGCGGATTCGGGATGATGTATGAACGGATTCAAGGCAACGACATGTACAACGCCGGCCCCAACATCCCCTTCAGCCTCAACGTGACGAACAGCAGCGTCACCATCGAGAACCCGAGCATCCTGCTTTCCAGCGGACAAGCTGCAGCCAAGCCCATCAACCCTGCCAGCATCACCGGTCTCGACCTTGACAATTACAAGCAACCGGTCAGCTTCCAGTACAGCGCCGGATTGCAGCGTCAGTTGAACTCTCGCTCGGTTCTGTCCGTCGCCTACGTCGCAAACCAGAACCGGTATCAGAACAACTATCGCCAGATGAATTTGCCGGATGAGAGCTACCTTCCGGAACTCATCGGCGGCGCCCAGTACACCACCGCGCCGGGTCTACCCTACCGCGGTTTCCAATCCATCAATATGTCAGTCAATGAAGCCAACTCGCACTACAACTCGTTGCAGGTTGACTTGAATTCCAAGATCCGGGAACTGACCCTGCGCGCGTACTACACGCTATCGAGGACGGTTGATCCTACGACTGGCGGAGGCGGAGGCGCCGACCTCGCCAACGTGTCCAATCCTTACATGGGTTGGAAGTTCGATAACGGGCCGGGAGGATATGACAGAACGCATAATGCGGCAGTGAACTTCATCTACGAGGTTCCGTTCTTGGCGAAGAGCCCAAACCGGCTCCTGGCGACGACGCTTGGAGGTTGGGAAGTATCCGGGATCGTGACCATGACATCCGGATTGCCCATCAACCCGCAGCTGACAGGCGGCCAAAGCAGTAACGGATTGCCGAACGCGACGAACCGGCCTGACAAGGTAGGCAATGTGTCCTATCCCCACAAGGCTGGCGAGTGGTTCGACACAAAGGCGTTCGCGCCTCCAGCCTTGGGACAGTGGGGAAATGCTGGTTTCAACTCTCTGCGCGGTCCTGGACGTGACAACTGGAATCTCTCACTGTTCAAGAGCTTCCGGTTCAGCGAGGACGGCCAGAGACGGTTCGAGTTCCGCGCCGAAAGCTTTAATGTGTGGAACCACACCGAGTTTGACCAGGTCAGCAACGGTCTGGGAGCCAGCAACTTCGGCCAAGTCACTTCGGCATTTGATCCGAGAGTATTCCAGTTCGGCGGAAAGCTCTACTTCTAGCTCTCCGGCGATAGCGGTACCTTCCTCCCGTCCGCAGCTACTCCGAGTGCGGGCGGGATTTTTATTGGCGCTGTGGCTCGCCAAAACCCATCCTCGGAAAACCGATTTCTGATACAACCTGAGGTCATCAGTACCGGATCGATATTCTCGATCTGAGATCGCTTTAATGGACACTCTCCCGGAAATTCCTGATGAGGATGGCATCTACCGTCTTCTCGCCCCCGGAAAGCGCGAGGCGCCCATTGCGAGACCATCGGAATTTGAAGATCTTGCCGGAAGTGAAATGAGTCACGGCTTCCTGAGGTCCCGCTCCCAGTGGCTGCTGCCAGATATTTCCCACGCCATTCACTTCGTTGATGAACCCGACAGCCCCGCCATCCGGAGTCCAACCCAAGGAAGAGAGGTGGGCGCTTGCGGGCAGTGGAAAGGTCTTCACCGGCGGCCCTCCCTCAAAAGGAATAATTACGAGGCGCGGCGGCTGGCCCGACTGCGGGCTGCGAAAGCAGGCGATCCACTTTCCATCCGGCGAGATCGACGGAATGTCCGCGTTAAATTCAGTGAGCCTCGTCGCCGGGCCGCCCTCGCTTGGGACCTTCATGAGAACGGACTGGTCGCCTTGAACGCTGCTGTACACAACCCACTTTCCATCGGGGTTGACGGCAGGATGATCGTCCTGCTTGCCGCTGGTCAGGCGCTTCATGCTCTCGCCGTTCTTGTCCATTCGCCAGATGTTGGCCACATCGTTAGCTGTCCATTTCGCAACCGCAATAAAGTCTCCGCGCGCTGATACGTCGGGATCGGAATATGGCGAGTGCGATTCGCCGTCAGTCAGTGAGTGTGATTCGGACCCGTCTCCGTCGACCTCCATGACATCCCAGCGGCGGTCCGATTCCGAGCTATACACAATTTTTCCCTCAGGGGTCCAGGACACGCCAATGTAACCATCGCGATTCTGATTCTCCTCGCGCAGCGGATGCTTCTCCGTTCCATGACCCGGTTCGACAATCTGAATGCTGCTCAGCACAAGGTCTTCAAGCGCCATCAGGGTTTGACCGTCGGCCGTAACTCGGACCTCAGCATAGTTCGCGAGGTCGTGGGTGATCTGCCGGGGCACTCCTCCGGCGAGCGATACCTCGAAGATCTGCGTGACCGTGGAACCCGGGGGCCGCCCAAGCACAATCAAATGGCTGGTTCCGGGCAAGGACCTCAGGTCGAATACCTCGGCCCATTTTTCTCCTGGAATGGCCCGTGTTTTGCCGTCATCCACGGAGATGGACATAAGATTCAATTGCAGGGGATAGATCAGCGATTTCCCATCCGCCGACCAGGTGATGCGATTGAGGTGGATTCCCGGAGCGGCGTACGAAGCCAAAACTCGCTCGCCCGATCCGTCAAGAGACGCGACCACAACGGCGTCCTGACCATGAGTGGCGAGTGTGCTCCTGACAAATGCCACTCTGCGGCCATCGGGCGAGACGGCAGGCGGACCGGATATTTCAGCCAAGAGCACGGTGGGTTTGCCGCCGAGGAACGGGACCTTGTCGAGTTCGCCTCCCGGCTGCTCACGGTCCTTCTGAGCAAAGTAGACGAAGTTGCCATCGGGAGAAAACGCCAACCCTAGGCATTCATTGGTCCCGAGTGACGCCAGTTGGACTAGGTGGCCGGTGGACAACTGCTTCAGAAACACCCCTCGCGACCCGCCATCCGCGCGCATAAAGGTCAGATAATTACCATCCGGTGAGATATCCGCGCACTCAATGTCTCCGCTGTCGGTAACGCGAGCGAGCCGGACGTCGGTTTGCGCCGCGGGCCGGTGAAAGGCAGATACCTCAAACAGGTAGAACGATAGGCCAGCTAGGACGACGACGGCCGATGCAACCAGGGGGACACGTCGGCGGCGGCGCGCGGGAGGCCGGGAATCCGAAATTGAAATCGCCACCGGCAGTGAGGTTAACTCCACCTCTTGCGCTGGAGGCGGAGCAGAAGGCTGCGGAGGCGCGGCGTCCGGCGTTGCGACCTCTTCGATGTTGGCCACAAAGCGGTAGCCGGCGCCGATGACGGTCTCGATGTATTTGGGCGAAGTTGGGTCATCGCCGAGCTGGCTGCGGAGGTGATTCACAGCGGTGTTGATGCCGCCGACAATGTCGACGCTCTGCGTATCCTTCCAAAGGCACGCAGCTATCTCGTCGCGCGTGACCAGCTCACCGCGACGGGTGACCAGGAGCAGCAGGAGTCGCAACCGTGACACGGGAAGCCTGATCCGCACTCCACGCCTGCGCAGTTCCAGCCGCCCGCGATCCAGCTCAAATGGGCCGAATTGAAAAACGCTGGCTTTCATCGCCAGAGCCTTTGCTGTTGTGATCTGCAGTGGTAAGCCGTCCGAGCATAAGTGTATCAGAATGAGGCAAATCCATCTTGAGATCGAATTGATACCGAATTGAGACTGCTGCTATGGCCTTTTGCAATCTGACCTGCATAGATTAGGCGGAACATTCGCCTGAGGTGCTTAAAGACAGGAAATTGGGCTCGCGCCCTTTCGCGGACACAGGATATCTTTGCCCTGCCAGGATCCCACTGTGAGGCGATGCCACGTATCCCCGGATTTGCCGATTCAGATTCCAGCGAGGGTTTTGCCATGAGCTTCCGGTCTTTGTTCTTCAGCGCACTTGCATGTGCCGCGGTTGCGGCGCCTTTTGCTCTTGCTGGCGTCGCCCAGCAGGAATCAGGCCCTGATGCGCATCGGTGTCCGCCCACCGTTCAGGAGTTGTCTCGAGTTCGCCCGCGAGGCCTTTCCTACCCTCGCCCGTATTCGTCGCGTGCGCTCAATCCCCCGTCGTGGGTCCGGGCGCTCCGGTCGTGAGCCGACACGATTCGATTTCTGATTCACGGGCCCGACTTGTGTACCGCTTTCCCCGGAGGCTCTATGGATTTTCCCGCCCTGGTTATGTCGTGTTTCACTCTCTCCTGCGCCGCATTCTTTCTATTCATCCGCAAACAGGCAGCCGCTGCCGGGCCAACTGCCGCCGCAGGCACGCGCTTCTCCGTAGTTCCAGTCATCATGGCATTGTGCCTGGGACTTCCTTCCATGGTTCACGCGCAAAGCGTGTTGTTCCTGGGACAGCAGATAAGCGCGTCGAACCTCGGCCTGGTTAATGCCGATGGCATTGCCATCAATGCATCGGGAACCATCGCTGTGGCCGACACGGGAAACCAGCGCGTCTTGAGAGTCACGCCTGCGGGCGCTGTAACTCAGGTTCTTTCCGGAAATTTCTACGGCGGCGTGGCCATCGACAACGCTGGGAATATCTACACCTCCCACTTCAATACCATGTACAAGATTGCGCCGGATAATACCGTCACAACCGTGACGCTCGGGATCAAGGGCGATATCGATGATGAGTGCGCACCCTATTCCTACGCGATTAGCCAGGCGGATTGTGAAAATGATGCGGTGAGTCGAGGGGCGGCGATCGACCTGCAGGGAAACGTCTACCTCAGTGAATACGAGGTGTACGGCATCGTGGTAGTTCCGGCGGGAGGGGGCTCGCCGTTTTACGCGGACACTTCGCCATTCGCCGATGTCGACGCACTCTCCATGGGAAGTACCGCGGCGGGATACATCTACATCGATGATTCGTTTAACGACCGCATCATCGTGCGCCGGCCAGACGGAACCTACTATGGCGTGGATCCGCCGGGACTCAATCTGCAGGGCAATCCCTGTTGCGGCCATCCAGGCCTTTACACAAATCAGCTCTCCTCGGTGGGGGCCGACCGCGAGGGCAATATCTACGTCGGCGGGTCGCAGCATAACGGCGGCGGCAACTTCATGTACCGGATTTCGGCGGACGGGCAAAGCTTTATCACGATGCCGCAAAGCGGAGGCGGGACCAACGGAATTGGCGGCGTGGACGCAGGCGATACGCTGGTCTACATCAACGAGAACGATCAGGTGGTGCGCTACTCGCTGAATCACGTCGATTTCGGCGCCGTTCCGGTGGGAACAACTTCCTCGCCTTTCACCATCTCCTTCTTGCTCTCCGGCGCCCAGTTCACGAACATCGATCTCTATTCGCAAGGCTACAACCCCGAGACGACAGGCAGCAATGCGGCGGAGTTTGCCGCCACCACGCCCATGAGCTGTAACGCGGCGAACCCTCAGACCTGTTCCATCCCTGTCACATTCACTCCGGCCGCGCCCGGATCTCGATCCGGTTACGTCGTTCCCTATAACATCGTTGGCAGCGGCGCTAACATCATCGCGTTCCGGGACGATATGGTTCCTGTTATCGGCAGCGGGACCGGCGCAAACCCCGTATTCGATCCGGCGGCAGGTCCCGTCGCGGTAAAGGAGCTCAATACCACCGTTCCGGGCGCGCCGGCGCAGGTGGTGATGGATGGAGCGGGATATATTTATGCGGCTCTGCCTAACTCGAACCAGGTGATTGCGCTGGCCCCCAACGGCACGTTCACCGCGGTCAATACCGGGAGTTATACGCTGTCGAAGCCCTCGGGCGTTGCCTTGGATGGAGCCGGCGATCTCTTTATTGCAGACACAGGGAACAACCGGATTATCGAGGTGCGGTTTGTCACCGAAGCTCAGTTAGGGACCAAGTATGCCGGTGAATCGGGACCGACCGTGGTGTCCGCGCCTGGCATTACTCTCAATGGTCCAACGCAGCTTGCGATGGATGTTCTGGACAACCTGTTTATCGCCAACACAGGCAATAACGAGATTGACGAGGTGAAGTTCAACGGTCCGGCCATCGGCACCGGAACTGGCAATGGGACCGCGGTAGTGACTGATGCGTCCGCGCCCACTGGACTGGCGGTCGATCCTTCGGGGAATGTCTACTTTGCGGTGAACAGCAGCGATATCTACGAGTATTCGGCCCTGCAGCATACGGTCACGAAGGTCCCCAATGGCGCCTCGCTGGGCGCATATGCCGGCCTAGCATTCGACGCCGGCGGAACGTTGTATAGCGCAAGCTTTTACCAGGGCATCGAGGAGCTGCATCCGGATGGGTCGATTAGCAATGCGGGCATCAATGTCTATGGAGCTGAGTCGATCGCGGTCACTCCAGCAGGAACTTTGCTGGTGGGTGTCCCAAGCGCGCCCTCTGGCTATTCGGGCACTGTGCTCTATGAGGTGCAGCGCTCCACGCCTCCCAGCCTGAGCTTCTCGACCATCCCCGTGGGGCAGACCAGCTCCGACAGCCCCAGGGAAGTGGACGTCAACAATGCCGGAAACAAGCCACTGGCTTTCTCGCAGCTGGCCTACCCGGCAGACTTTCCGGAGACCGGGGCAGATTCGACCGCCTGCACCGCCAGCACCTCGCTGACCGCAGGGCTGGGGTGCACACTGAGCATCGGATTTTCGCCCACCACAGCCGGTCCGCTGAGCGAGTCAGTAACCCTGACCACGAACACCATGACGGGCACATCGGCCCAAAAGGCGCTTCCGGTTATAGGCACGGGCAATAATGGGGGACTGAGTCAGACCATCTCAGGATATGCAGGATCTTCCACCGCCTTTACACGGTCGGCGACCTATTCATATTCCTTTGGCGGCACACTCGTGTATGCATCTTCGAATTCCGGGCTTCCGGTAACGCTAACAGTCCTCTCGGGCCCCGGAAACTTTGAGGGGTCAAACACGATAACTACCTCGACAGGTGGCACGCAGATAACCTTCACCGGGGTTGGCACGATTTCTCTATTGATTACCCAATCCGGCAACGCGACGTACGCGCCTGCCCCGTCGGTTATGTACTCCTTTCCCATCACGCCGGCTTCATTGACGATCCGCAGCTATACGGCGACAGAAGTTTATGGAACCGGAGTGGTGAAACTGACTGATGTTCTGACTCCGCTGGTACACAACACGGACCAAGTGTATCTGCAGGTAACATCGCAGGTGGCTGCGAACACCCCCGTGGGTACCGCGCCAATTACCTTCGGACTTACCGGACCTTTGGCGTCAGCCTACGTTCTCGGATCGAGTTACACCAACGGAACGGCGACAGTTACTCCGGCGCCGCTCACGGTGGCGGCCAATGACTCCTATATGCTTGCCGGAGGTTCGTTACCGGCGATGAGCTTTACACTGGAAGGTCTGGCCGCGGGTGACACCGCCGCCACCGCCGTTACCGGGGCTCCACAACTAAGCACCACGGCTACTGCCGCCTCACCAGCCGGAAGCTATCCCATTAATCTCGCTCTCGGAACGCTCGCGGCGGCCAACTACACCCTCACCGCCGCTAACGGCAATTTGAATATCCTCTCGCCCATCAGCTTTGGAACTATCGCGGTAGGCCAGTATGCAACCCAGACAATCAATTTCCAGGAAGGGCTCTCAAGCACATTGGGAAGCACTCTGGGCGTTACCAACGCTCTGGGAGCTAACGTCTTCAGCTCCGCTCCTGTCAGTTGCAGCGCAGGCAATTGCACCGCGACCTTGACGTTCGCACCTACCCAACCCGGCTCGTGGAGCGGCGCGCTCGATCTCTTCGATCAAAGCCAGCCGGCAAAGTTGCTCCTTTCGATTCCCGCCACCGGAAACGCCGCCAGTTCGCAGATCGTCTTTGTTCCCTCACTTCAATCGGTTGTGGGCGGCGGCTTGCAGTTTCCCACCGCCACCGCTGCGGACTCCGCAGGGAACCTCTACATCGCTGATGTGAACAACAACCGGGTTGTCGACCTTCCTGCGGGCGGTGGCCCACAGATCACCGTGGGAAGTGGCTTCAACGAGCCCTACGGCGTTGCCGTCGATTCGCTACGAAACGTGTACGTCGCGGATACGGGCAATCATCGAATTGTTGAGCTGCCTGTCGGAGGAGGCGCCCAGGTTGTGCTCGCCACAGGTTTCTCGTTTATATCCGGGATTGCCGTCGACTCCGCCACCAACGTGTACGTGACCGACAGTATTTCGGGAATCGTGGAGAAGATACCCGCGGGCGGGGGCGCGCCGGTCGCCCTTGGAAGCGGATGGGGCAGCCCTTTCGGTATCGCGGTGGACGGATCCGGAAATGTCTATGTGAGCGACACCAATTTGAATCGGATTGTCGAGTTACCCGCAGCCGGAGGGCAGGTGATACTTCCCATCAGCGGTTTGAACGCCCCTTACGGCGTTGCAGTTGACAACCCGGGAAATATATTTGTGTCGGATACCGTGCACCATATGGTCGTTGAGCTGCCCGCAGGCGCCTCCGCGACAATCCCCATCTTGACCGGCTTGTCCTACCCCTACCAACTTTCCATCGATGGCGAGGGAAATCTCTATGTCCCCGATTCGAGCAACAATCGCGTTCTCTCCATCAATCCGTATCAGCCGCCATCGCTCACCTTCCCATCCACGACGGTAGGCGCAACGTCAGCCAGTCAGAGCGTAACCATCTTCAATACCGGCAACCAGGCGTTGACGTTTGCCACCCCTGGCAGCGGGACAAATCCAAGCTATCCTTCCAATTTTCCGATGGATGCCGGCGCAACCTGCAACGGAACCACACTGGCACCCGGATCTTCCTGCGTGGTGTCCGCTCACTTCGCGCCAACCGTGGCGGGTAGCAACAGCGGCGCCATCCTGCTGACCGACAACAATCTGACCACCAGCACCAGCGCAAGCCAGTCCATTCCAATGAGCGGAACGGGAGTGCAGCTTGCGCCGAAGGCATCCGTCAAGCCCGGCTCCCTCACCTTTCAACCGCGTCTTGTTGGGGTAACAAGCCCGATGCTGACCACCACACTGACAAACGTGGGCACAGACGTCTTGCAGATCGCGAGTGTGGCAATTTCAGGCACCAATGCCAACGACTTCATGCTCACGAACTCGTGCGGATCGAGCCTGGCCGTTAACGCAAGTTGCAGCGCGGGGGTTACGTTCAAACCCACGGCGGCGGGATCGCGCACCGCGGCCATCACATTTACTGACAACGCCGGCAACGTAACAGGAGCGCATCAGACGGTGAATCTCAACGGCACCGGATTTACACCGGCAGCGGCTCCCACGTTCAGCCCAACCGCAACAATCTACCCAACCGCGCAATTGGTGGCCATCAGCTCCACGACTCCGGGTGCGACGATCTACTACACCACCGACAAAACGACGCCTACCACCGGTTCGAGCCTCTATTCAGCGCCTGTTACCGTAAGCAAGAACACCACGCTGAAAGCGATCGCCGTAGCAACTGGATACGGAACATCGGCCGTTTCCGTCGCGGCATACACGATTCGGGCAGCTCCTCCCACGTTCAGCCCACCCGCGGCGTTGTACCCAGGCGCGCAATCGGTTTCGATCAATTCGGCGACTGCGGGCGCGACGATCTACTACACCACCAATGGAACGACGCCCACGATTAGTTCGAGCGTCTACTCGGCGCAGGTGGTCATCAGCAAGAACACCACGCTGAAAGCGATCGCCGTAGCGACCGGATACGGAACATCGGTCGTGTCCGTCTCGGCATACACGATTCGGGCAGCTGCTCCCACGTTCAGCCCACCGGCGGCCTTGTACCCAGGCGCGCAATCGGTGACGATCAGCTCCACGACTCCGGGTTCGACGATCTACTACACCACCGATGGAACGACGCCAACGATTAGTTCGAGCGCCTACTCGGCGCCGGTGGTCATCAGCAAGATCACCACGCTGAAAGCGATCGCCGTAGCGACCGGATATGCGACCTCCCTGGTTTCGAGTGGGTTCTATTCGATCCGCACGGCGGCTCCAGTCTTCACGCCGCCAGGGGGAACATACTCAACTGCACAGTCAGTAAAGATCTCCTCAACCACTCCGGGAGCATCGATCTACTACACTACCGACGGGACAGTCCCGACGACTAGTTCCAATTTGTATTCGACGCCGGTTGTCGTAAGCAAGACCGCCACGATCAAAGCAATCGCGGTCGCCTCCGGATATGGCGCATCTATTGTGGGCAGCGCGAAATACACGATTCCCTGAGTGAATGGTGATTCATTCCGCCATGATCTTGATTGGCGCGCACCAGAATGTCGCTTTGCTGTCGGCAGGATCGAGCACCGTTACCTGGCAGTCGTACTCGCCCGGGGCAAGATGCTCCACATCGAAGCTGAGAGGCGTGGTTCCCAGGCGGTCTGATTGGATCTGGGAGGCGCGCCCGACCAGTTGGCGCCGCCGGTGGTGGAACTGGGATCGTTGCATTACCGGAGGATGGTGAGGCCGATTTCGCCCTTGTGCCTCGCCAAAATTGAATTCGCATGCAGGCCGCGATGTATGTTACATGGCGCTGGCGTTGCGAACGATGTTGTCGGAGTGAAATTAAGGTCTTTCCTTGCCATCGAAGCGATAGCGATACCACCAGAGGTTTGACGCGCTCGATTTGACCGCCAGACACAGCCCACTGCCATCGGCCAACTTGTACAGCTTGGCATTCCGGTCTTGCGTTGTCGATTTCCTGATTGTGAGCCTCATTCGGAGCCTCCAAAATGGCTCGCTCTTCTCGGTGCCGCTGAAGTCGGCGGGAGATGTGGTGAGCCGGCTTTTGAGGGGAATGTTCTGTCACCCCTTCGACTCCAGTGTTCCGAAAGCGAAGCCGCCCACCTTCTCTGACGTTTTACTCGGTCAGACGCCCGATCAGCAGAATCCAAATCCCCGACCAAACGCAGCCCCTTCCTACACCGCTGCCCTGCCTGGAGAATCAATGAGATGACTTGCAAAAGGAATCCTTATATCAACCTGTATGAGCCCGAATCTGTTTCCACCAAGGTTTCAGAATTGAGAAACGCTGCGAACGAAGCAATTGAAGACTGTGCCAGCGAAGGGGTTCACCCCAAATGGCTGTAGTCAAATTTGTAACTGCCAAATCCCCCAGAAGCCACGAAGGTCAATGGGTCCCAAAGGAGCGGGTGCACCCCGTTGAAAACAAAGCAGTTGCGATCTACTGATTTCAGGAGATTTCAATAATCGCTGGCACCTGGTTCGGGACCAGGGGGCCGGGTTCTAATTTGAACAGACCAAGTTGACGAGAAACGGCCATGTCTGACAAGTGCCACTTTGTCAGTTGGACGCCAACAGCCCAACTCACCTATGACGCGGTTTGCCTTGCCGGCTGACGTCTTTTCTTGAGGTTCTGAGCCGGTTGTCGCCAACAATTCCCTTTGGCCTTGCGGGCGAGCCCCATCCAGGGCTTTGCGCTGCAGGTTCGGGCACGTTCGGAAATGCGACATCCATCGCGCAAAAAAAATACTGAAGTATCCACTTGACAATCCAAACCGCCGGTGGAATAGTGAAGCTGTCGCTTCACTTTTCAGGTGAAAGCAATCCCAGGAGGGACATCATGATCGCAGAGAAAATCGAACCCAAGGTCATTCATGCCACCTGCGTAGTCGAGCGCAGCTTCCCCAAACCGCCGGCTGCGGTGTTCGCCGCCCTCTCCGAGCCGGATATGGTGCGCGAATGGTACGGCAGGGGAGAGCATCACGACCTGGTGGAATTCGCTCTCCGCTTCGCCATCGGCGGCACCCAGCGTCTCAGCTACCGGTTCCGGCCCGGCCACCCCATCGCCGGCAAGGTGCTGGTAAACGATGGTATCTTCCAGGACATCATTCCCAACAAGCGCATCGTCTCGGCCTCGACCATGACCATCGACGACAAGCGTATTTCGGCCTCATTGGTGACGTTTGAGCTGCTGCCCACGGAGAGCGGCACCGACCTGGTGTGCACGCACCAGGGTGCGTTCTTTGAAGGCGCCGGGCCGGAACCCGCGAAGATGCGCGAAGCGGGCTGGAACGCCCTGTTGGACCGCCTGGTGCGGGTGGTGGAGGGGCGCTAGGCAGCAGGATTAGGAATTGGGCATTAGCCTCAATTCTTCGCGGAGGATGCTTGGCAGAAACGCGCACTATCGAGATCGCCCGCCTGTTTCACGCGCTGGGAGATCCCACGCGGCGGGCGATCCTTGACCGCCTGAGTGAGCGTCCGCATTCGGTTTCGCAGCTTGCGGAGCCGCTCGGCATCACGCTCACGGCAGTCGCGCAGCATCTGCAGATTCTGGAGGAATGCGGACTGGCCCGCACCGAAAAGGTAGGGCGAGTCCGCACCTGTCAGATCGCTTCAGAAGGCCTGAATGCGCTCGAGGGATGGATTCGCGCGCACCGCACGACGTGGGAGCGGCGAATGGATCGGCTGGGGGAGCTGATCCGATCCGAACCGGAGCCGCCCCCGGGGCCCCCGGAGGGAGCCGTCGAGAATAGCCCAGGGTGAAACCCTGGGTATCATCCCGCCCCTCGTTCCGCCGTCCCGCAGGGCCGGCGCGAGCATATCGGTCGAAGTCCAATGAGATCGCCGTTTCTTCCCTGTTCTCTGTTCTCTGTTCCCTGTTCTCTGTTCTCTGTTCCCTGCCTTCAGCACACCTGTATCCACCATCACATACGCCGTTCCGCAGCCCTGCTACTGTTCCCATGCTCCTGGAGAATTCCGGAAGCTTACGTCACACGGGCCGGCGAAAACGAACTGAAAAATTTTTTTGTTGTTCTCTTTTCTTTCGCTTTTCGCTTTTTTCGCTCTATTGGCGTAACTAGTAATCGTACCAGCAGCTTAGAGCAAATCGAAGCCAACGGTGCTTCGACAAGAAAATGGAGATCGCCGCCGAACTGGCCTTAGCCACGATCGCGCGAAAGCCTCGTCTGTTCCCACTCACACATCACAGCGGAACCCGCCGGCGCGGCCGAACTCGGTATGGCGCCTACGCCGGCCGCGTGTATCGCTGCTGGTGCCAGGCCCAGGCGGTGCGCAGGATGTCGTCTAACTCGGTGTAGCGCGGCTTCCATCCCAGCTCGCGGATGGCCTTTTCGCTTCCGGCCACGAGCACCG
>Ga0070684_100001213_pt1 | contig 18518 bp, 11 predicted proteins | sample KBSC723LmetaG_FD_65653 | JGI IMG/M metagenome (GOLD analysis project Ga0070684, IMG submission 65653) | Corn rhizosphere microbial communities from Kellogg Biological Station, Michigan, USA - KBS C7.2-3L metaG | ecosystem: Host-associated > Plants > Roots > Rhizosphere ...
CCGGTCATAACTCCGGCCCTGGTCGGCGAGCATGGCTTGACGACCGGCGAATACGATCGGCTCGTCGCGATGCTCGGCCGGGAACCCACCTTCACCGAGCTGGGGATCGTCAGCGCGCTGTGGAGTGAGCACTGCTCGTACAAGCATTCCCGGCCGGTATTGAAGAACCTGCCAACGACCGCCCCATATGTGCTGCAGGGGCCGGGAGAGAACGCGGGCGTGATCTCGATCGGCGACGGACTCGCCGTCGCCTTCAAGATCGAGTCCCACAACCACCCTTCCGCGGTCGAGCCTTACCAGGGCGCGGCGACGGGCGTCGGTGGAATTCTACGAGACGTCTTCACTATGGGCGCGCGTCCGATCGCGATGCTCAACTCGCTCCGCTTCGGCAGCCTCGACGACGCGCGGGTGCGCTACCTCTTTGCCGGCGTGGTGAAAGGCATTGGCGACTACGGGAACTGCGTGGGAATCCCGACCGTCGCCGGCGAGATCGTGTTCGACCGGCCCTATGGGACCAATCCGCTTGTGAACGCCATGTGCGTTGGCTTGATGCACGAGAGCGATCTGATTCGCGCCAAAGCACAGGGTGTCGGCAATCCGATCATGGCCGTTGGGGCGCGCACCGGCCGCGACGGAATTCACGGGGCCTCGTTCGCGTCTGAAGATCTCTCCGCGGCAAGCGACGCCAAGCGTCCACGCATTCAGGTCGGCGATCCATTCACCGAGAAGCTGCTCCTCGAGGCGAGCCTGGAGCTGATCAAGAGCGGTTCGATCGTCGCAATCCAGGACATGGGCGCCGCCGGCCTCACATCGTCGTCAGCCGAGATGGCCGAGCGCGGTGATGTCGGTGTCACCATCGACGTAACCAAGGTCCCGACCCGCGAGAGCGGGATGACCCCATACGAGATCCTGCTCAGTGAATCGCAGGAGCGGATGCTCGTGGTGGCGAAGAAGGGTCATGAGGATGCCGTGCGCGACATCCTCACCAAGTGGGATCTGACGGCGGCCGTCATCGGCGAAGTCATCGCTGAGCCAGTCTATCGAGTGACCGAGGGAACGAAGATCGTCGCGGAGTTCCCGGGATCACGCCTCGTCACCGATTGCCCGGCCTACTCGCCCGAAGCCCTCGAGTCCCCGGACGTCCGTGCACTTCGCGACATCGATCCACTCACGATCGCCGAGCTCCCCGAAGAGGCTGATCCCGCCTGGACCCTCGAACGACTGCTTGCCGCTCCGACGATCGCGAGCAAGGCGTGGGCATATCGGCAGTACGATTCGACCGTGAGGACCAACACCGTCGTCGGACCCGGTGGTGACGCGGCGGTCTTGAGAGTCCGCGGCACCAACAAGGGAATCGCCGTGAAAACCGACTGCAACGGGCGGTACGTTTATCTCGACCCGCGGGTCGGTGGCCGCATTGCCGTCGCGGAAGCAGCGCGCAACGTGGCTTGCACTGGTGCGCGACCGATGGCGATCACCAACTGCCTCAATTTCGGAAATCCGACGAGGCCGGAAGTCTTCTATCAGTTCCGCGAGGCAGTCGCGGGAATGGGCGAAGCCTGCCGCGCGCTTGGAACTCCAGTCACCGGCGGAAACGTCTCTCTCTACAACGAAAGTCCGGCGGGCGCCGTCTATCCGACTCCGGTTATCGGAATGGTCGGCATCATCGACGATATCTCCCGCGCAACTCGCTCCACGTTCCAGCAGGATGGTGACGCCATTCTGTTGATCGGCGACCCAGGCGGTGAGCTCGGAGGCAGTGAGTATCTCGCGACCATTCACGACACGGTTCTCGGCCGGCCACCGTCCTGCGACCTGGATCACGAACGGGCAACGATCGACACCGTGCTGGACGCGATTGGGGAAGGTCTCATTACTTCCGCGCACGACTGCAGCGACGGCGGCCTGGCTGTCGCCGTCGCAGAGTGCTGCATCGCAAACCGCGATGCTCAGGCTGGCGCTGAGATCGATCTCTCCGACAACGCCGGCAGAAGCAACCGTGAGCTCCTGTTCGGCGAGACCCAGGCACGAATCATCGTTTCGACCGCGAACCCCGAGCGCGTGAGTCAAATCGCGGCGCGCCACCACGCGCCGGCGGAGCGTATCGGAGTTGTACGAGCGGCCTCCGACAAACTCGAGATCAAGCTGCCGCGCGGAGCGCTACGCGCCCCGCTTTCGCGCCTCAGCGCGGCTTACCACAACGCAATTCCGACGATCATGGCTCGAACGCCCGAACACGCCACCTTCGACGAGCTCGCGCCAGTGGCGGCGCACTAGCATGTGCGGAATCTTCGGCGTCTACGGTAACGACCACGCTGCGGCCCTCGCGCATCTCGGGCTGTACTCGCTCCAGCATCGCGGCCAGGAGTCGTCGGGCATCGTTGCCGTAGACCGCGAGACCGGCGCGCGCGCGATCAAGAGCATGGGGCTCGTTTCCGAAGCCTTCACCGCGCCCGACGTGCAAACCCTGCGCGGCGACATTGCCATTGGCCATACGCGTTACAGTACGGCGGGATCGTCGACGATCGAGAACGCGCAGCCGGTGCTCGCGCGCTTTCGCGATGGACACATCGCGCTCGCGCACAACGGCAACCTCACCAACGCCAGCGAGCTGCGGCGCGAGCTCGAGGACGCCGGGTCGATCTTCACCTCGACGATGGACTCGGAGGTCCTGGTCCATCGCATGGCGCGCTCGAGCTCCGAGAAGCCCGAAGACCGGCTCGCTGACGCGCTCAAGGGCGTCGAGGGTGCGTTCTGCCTCGTTGTGGTAGTCGGCAACACCCTCCTCGCCGCCCGCGATCCGCGCGGCTGGCGGCCACTGGTGATGGGGAAGCTCGGCGACACGACCATCTTCGCGTCGGAGAGCTGCGCGCTCGATCTTCTTGGCGCGACGCTGGAGCGCGAGGTGGAGCGCGGTGAGATTATCGCCGTCGACGAAACCGGCATGCGCTCGATCTTTCCGCTCGGCAAACAGGACGCGCGGAAATGCGTCTTCGAGTACGTCTATTTTTCGCGGCCCGACAGCTACGTGTTCGGTGGCTCCGTCGATCGCGCGCGTCGCGAGCTCGGACGTCGGCTGGCAAAGGACTTCCCGGCACCAACTGCCGACCTCGTGTTCAGCGTTCCCGACTCGTCGAACTCCGCCGCACTGGGCTTCGCCGAGGAATCCGGCTTGCCCCTCGAGCTTGCGCTCATTCGCAATCACTACGTCGGGCGAACTTTTCTGCAGCCGACCCAGGCTGGCCGCGACGCCAAGGTGAAAGTGAAGTACAACGCGGTGCGCGAGGTGTTGCGCGGGAAGAGTGTCGTGATGGTCGACGACTCCATCGTTCGAGGTACCACGACCCGCGGTCTCGTGAATATGGTTCGCGCCGCCGGCGCGCGCGAAGTTCATCTGCGGGTCAGCTCCTCGCCGGTCACCGGGCCTTGCTACTACGGCATCGACACGCCGACGCGCGAGGAGCTGATCGCCGCCAACCTCACCATCGAGGAGATCACTCAGGAAGTCGGCGCCGACACCCTCGGCTACCTATCTCTCGAGGGGATGCTCGAATCAGTGCCCGACGGGCCAGCAGGATTCTGTCACGCCTGCTTCTCGGGCGATTATCCGACGCCACCTCCCGCCGACCCGGAGAAGCTCCGCTTCGGCTGCGGCTGCTGAAGCAAGTGGCACAGTCGGTCTTCTTCTTCGGCAACGGAGCGGCCGAGGGCACCCGCGACATGAAGGCCGTCCTCGGCGGCAAGGGCGCCAACCTCGCCGAGATGACGAACCTCGGTGTGCCGGTGCCTCCCGGCTTCACCATCGCGTGCGCCGAGTGCATCGAGTATCTGAGGACCGGTAAATACTCCGACCGTCTGCGCGCCGAAGTCGAGGGGAACGTCGCCCGGCTCGAAGAGGCAAGCGACAAGAAGCTCGGCGATGCCAACAACCCGCTGCTGGTCTCGGTGAGGTCCGGCGGTCCGGTTTCGATGCCGGGAATGATGGAGACCATTCTCAATCTCGGGTTGAACGACCGGGCTGTCGCGGGCCTCGCATCGCAGAGTAAGAACGCGCGCTTCGCCTACGATTCCTATCGGCGGTTCATCCAGATGTACTCCGACGTGGTACTCGGCGTTTCCGCGCACGACTTCGAGCATCTGCTCAAGGCAAAGCGCATGACCGCCGGCGCGGCGTCCGACGCTGAGCTCGGCGAAAACGATCTGCGCAATCTGGTCGAAGAGTACAAAGCGCTGGTCCGAAATCGAACGGGCGAGGAGTTTCCGCGCGATCCAGTCGTCCAGCTGTGGGGCGCGATCGAGGCCGTCTGGCAGTCGTGGAATCTCAAGAAGGCGAAGGACTATCGGCGCGTGCACGGTATCGCCGAGGATCTCGGTACCGCTGTCAACATTGTGGCGATGGTGTTCGGCAATCTTGGCGATGACTCGGGAACTGGCGTCGCATTTACCAGAAATCCATCGACCGGCGAAAAGCGTTTCTACGGGGAGTTTCTCGTCAACGCTCAGGGCGAAGATGTGGTGGCTGGGATCCGTACGCCGCTCGACATCGAAGACATGGCGACGAAGTTTCCGCAGCCTTACGCCGAGCTGATGGACACCCAGGACCGGCTCGAGCGCCACTTCCGTGAGATGCAGGACCTCGAGTTCACGGTTGAGCGCGGCAAGCTCTATCTCCTGCAGACTCGCACCGGCAAACGCACCGCCGCCGCTGCCGTGCGCATTGCCAGGGACATGGTGTCGGAAGGTTTGATCGACAAGGTGGAAGCGGTGCGACGCGTCCCCGCCGGCCAGCTCGACCAGTTGCTGCATCCAATCATCGACCCATCGGTCCGCGCCGATCCACTCTGTCTGGGATTACCTGCAAGCCCGGGCGCCGCGAGCGGTCGCGCGGTGTTCGATCCGGACACCGCCGAGAAGCGCGCCAGTGTCGGCGACAGCGTGATCCTCGTTCGTGACGAGACGACTCCCGAGGATTTCCACGGCATCGTCGCTGCGCGTGCCGTGCTCACCGCGCGCGGTGGGATGACGAGCCACGCGGCAGTCGTCGCTCGCGGGATGGGCAAGTGCGCCATCGTCGGCTGCAAGGACATTCAGGTCGATCTCGAGCACAAAGCCTTCAGCGTCAACGGCACCCACATCGCCGAAGGCGACTGGCTGACGCTCGACGGCGCGACGGGACGCGTTTTCGCCGGCGATCTTTCCACTGTGCCGAGCGAAGTCGTGCGCGTCACCAGCGGCTCAATGCCCGCCTCGCAGGCGCCTCTCTACCAGGCGTACGCCCAGCTGCTCGATTGGGCCGACGAAGTTCGAACCCTCGGCGTCCGTGCCAACGCCGAGACGCCGCGTGACGCGCGCATTGCGAGAGCGTTCGGCGCCGAGGGAATCGGACTCTGTCGCACCGAGCATATGTTCTTCGAGGGCGATCGCATTACCGCCATGCGCGAGATGATCGTCGCGCGGGAGCCGGGCGGCCGGCGACGCGCGCTCGACAAGCTGCTGCCAATGCAGCGCACGGATTTCGAGGGAATCTTCACCGCGATGGACGGCTTGCCGGTGACCATCAGGCTGCTCGATCCCCCGCTGCACGAATTCCTTCCGCACGGCGGTGAAGAGACGAAGCTGCTGGCGCGCACTCTGGACCTGCCCCGCGCCGATCTGAATCGCATCATCGAGTCGCTGCGCGAGACCAATCCCATGCTCGGCCATCGCGGCTGCCGACTCGGGATTTCTTACCCCGAGATTACAGAGATGCAGGCGCGCGCCATTCTCGAGGCGGCGGTGCGTGCCATGAGGCGCGGGATAGTCGTCAAACCGGAGATCATGATCCCTCTCGTCTCAACGGTGAAGGAATTCGAGAATCAGCGCGCGATAATCGAGGATGTTGCAGAGCGTGTCCTCGGAGGAATGGGTGAGCGTCTTCCCTATCTCATCGGAACAATGATCGAATTGCCGCGTGCAGCGCTGACCGCGGCACAGATCGCGCAGTCTGCCGAGTTCTTCTCTTTCGGAACAAATGACCTGACTCAGACTACAATGGGCCTCAGCCGCGACGATGCGGGTCGGTTCCTTCCGTCTTACATTGATCGGGGTATTTTTTCGGACGATCCGTTTCAGGTTCTTGACACCGAAGGGGTAGGAAGACTCGTAAGGATTGCGGTTGAAGACGGGCGGCGGGTTCGTCCGAACATCAAGCTGGGGATCTGCGGGGAGCACGGCGGCGAGCCGCGCTCCATTGCTTTCTGTCACTCACTCGGTCTCGATTACGTGTCCTGCTCACCATTCAGAGTTCCAATCGCGCGCCTCGCCGCCGCACATGCCGCCCTTAACGCGTAAGCTCTCGCACGCGCGGCGCCTGGAGCTCATGCCGACAGGCTCGCTCCCGATGGCGCGCATCCAGCACGCGCGGCCGCTCCGCATCGCGCTGGTCACCGAGTACTACTATCCGCACCTCGGCGGGATCTGCGAGCACGTCCACTTCTTCGCCCGCGAAGCGAGACGGTACGGACACCAGGTCGACATCATCACGTCCAACATTCCGGGCGCGCGCGACGAGCCGCACGTTATACGCATCGGCAAGAGCCAGCCCGTCTACGCGAACGGATCGCAGGCGCGCTTCACGTGGGGAATCGAGCTGAGAAAGTCCCTGCGTCGGGTATTCAGCCTCGGCCAGTACGACATCATCCATGTCCACTCGCCGCTCTCACCCGTGCTTCCGGTGCTCGCGATCGAGGAAGCCAATTGCCCGGTGGTGGGAACGTTCCACACGTACTTCGACCGGTCATTCTTCTATACGATCGGCAACCGCTACTTCCAGAAGCGACTAGATCAGCTCCACGCTGCGATCGCCGTCTCTCACTCTACCACTATCGCTCTCAACCGTTACTTCGAGGCGAACTGGACGATCGTTCCGAACGGCATCGACACCGACGTCTTCCATCCGCACGTCCCGCGTCCGGCTGCGCTGCGCAGTGACGTCCCTGTGATTCTTTTCCTCGGAAGATTCGATCCGAGGAACGGACTCACGACGCTGATCGAATCGTTCAAGAAGGTGCGCGGCCGCAATCGTGAGGCCCAGCTGGTGGTCGTCGGCGACGGCCCGCTTCGGAAGCACTACTATCGCGCCGCGGGCGGTGACCCCGACATCACCTTCGTCGGCTCGGTGCTCGGCGAGCGGCCCGGATACTACGCACACAGCGCGATGTATGCGTGTCCCACCACCAAAGCCTCCTTTGGTATCACCCTCCTCGAGTCCATGGCCTGCGAGACGCCGGTTGTCTGCTCCGACATCTACGGCTTCCGGGACGTGGTGAAGCACGAGCGCGAGGCACTAATGGTGCATTGCGGAGATACGGAGGCCCTGGCCGATTCTCTGGTCAGGCTCCTGGACGACGAGACGCTCAGAGCGCGACTCGGCAAGCGAGGCCGACAGGAGGCGGAAAGGTACTCCTGGAGCAGAGTGACCGAGGCGGTGCTCGACATTTACACCGCGGTATTGGGGCGAGCGACGCACGAATGATCTGGTCGGCAGCAGTGGGAGTATCGGTGATTGGCGGAGTGGTGCACGGGGCCTTTCACCGGAACAGTCCAATTTTTGGGCGGGCACTCGGCAGAATAGACAGCGACCGCAAAGTCGTTGCGCTCACCTTCGACGATGGGCCCAACCCCGATGCGACTCCGCGCATCCTCGACACCCTCGGTGAGAAAGGCGTGCGCGCCACCTTCTTCGTGCTCGGAAGTCACGCCGAGCGCTGGCCAGAACTGGTGCGAAGGATGTCGTCCGAAGGACATCAGCTTGGCAATCACGGCTACTTCCACCGCAAGCTGCAGTTCAAGAGTCCGTTCTACGTGAGCCGCGACATCAGACTCGGCATTCGCGCGATCAGGCGTGCAGGCGCTCCCGCTCCGCGATATTTCCGGGCCCCGCACGGTTTTCGCAGCCCGTGGACGACACCGATCGCCAGCTCTTACGGCGAGCGGACGGTTGGATGGTCGCTCGGCGTCTGGGACAGCGACAGGCCCGGCGTCAACGAGATCGTGCGCCGCACCATCGAGGGAGTCACGCCCGGCTCGATCGTGTTGCTCCACGATGGCGACGGCTACAACCCGGATGGCGATCGGATGCAAACCGCCGCCGCCCTGCCCCACATCATCGACCGCCTGACCGATCAGGGTTACGAGTTCGCCACTCTGCCCACTGAATGAGCCCCAAGCTGAAGAAAGGGATTCGCTGGGCGATTTCCGCCGCGATCCTCGTCTTCCTCATTCTCTTCGCACGGACGATCAACTGGCACATCGCATGGAGCTCGATGCGTCACGCGTCGATGCCGCTCCTTGCCGCCGCGATCGGAGTCAACTTCCTGTCGGTGTTGATCAAGGGAGTCCGGTGGTGGCTGTTTCTGCGGCCAATCGGCGTGACATCGCTTCCACTCGCGATGCGAGCGACGATCGCCGGCGCGGGTCTCAACAACGTTCTGGTCGCCAGCGGTGGGGACGCGGCGCGCGTGGTGTTCGTGTCGCGGGTGAGTGGCGTACAAAGCTCGACGGTTCTTGCATCGATGGCGTTGGAGAAGCTGTTCGACCCGATCGGATTCGTCTTTCTTCTCGTCTACGGCGTCATCACCTTCGAGTTGCCGCACCAGTTCGAGAGGTGGAAGTTTCCGGCGGAGATACTTCTCGTCGTCATCGTGGTCGCGCTGGTTCTCTTCGTTTACGCCGCGCGTCACATGAAACCGGAACATGTTCCGGAAAGGCGCGCCAGGCCGCGAACTGTCTGGGGCCGGGTGCGGGCGTACTTCATCAGCTTCGGTCAGACCGCCGGTCGCTTGGCGACGGGACCACGGTTCATCGCCGCGATTCTGCTATCACTCGGCGCGTGGGCGTGTCAGTTATGGACCTTTCAGCTGGCCGCTGCCGCGGCGCACGTGTCGATTCCCCTTGCCGGAAGTCTCGCGTGCCTGCTCGGCATCAACGTCGGCTTGATTATCCGGGCGACGCCGGGCAACGTCGGCTTCTTTCAGTTTGTGTACGCGTTGATGGCGGAACAGTTCGGCGTGCGGCCCGCCGACGCAATCGCGGTCTCGCTTCTCATTCAGACGCTGCAGATTTTGCCGCTGACGCTGCTCGGAGTTGCGCTCGCTCCGGAGTTCATTTTTCGACGCGGGAAGAAGGACAAGGAGACCGAGCAAGTCGCCCGCAAGATCGAGGCGGCAAGAGCGGAGCACGGCGGACCGCTGTCGACGGCGGAAGAAGTTCTGCAGCGCGCCGACAAGGCGGGCGTCGCGCCGAAAACCCCCTGACTACTGCGCCGTCGCCACTTTGGGAGCGCGCGCGTTTCGGAGGAACGAGATGAACTCGGCCGGCTCGCGGGTGAGGCCGCTGAAAGTTGCGCGCACCGAACCCTGACCATCGACGACAGCGTACAACGGAAGCGCGACGGTTCCGAAGGTGCGTTCCTGAAACGACTGCTGTCGCTGGTACAGCTCGCCATCCCCGTCGGTGTAAAGTCGGGCTAGCACGAATTGACCGAGCTCCGCACCGACGTCGGGACGACTGAAGATGTTGGCCTCCATCCACCGGCAGTTGGTGCAGGTGTAGCCGGTGAAGTCGATGAACACCAGCTTTCCGGATCTGCGGGCCTCGTCGAGCGCGCCGCTGTAGTCATTGAGTATCCAGCTCGGAGTGGTGCCGGCGGTCGACGCCAGAACCGTTGTCGCGGGCGGTGGCAGGAACGCCTCGACCTGACGCAGCGGCGTGCCGGTTATTCCCGATGCGAGCCATAGAGAGACGAGAAGCGCACCGCCGGCGGCAGCGAGTCCTCCGAGTCGCAAGGCACCGACGCCGCGATCCTCGCTCAACGCACGGCGTGCAAGGTACGCTGCGCCGAACAGAGCGAGCATTGCCCACAGCGTCAGGACCGCAGCGCGTGTAAACACGCCCCAGCCCCAAACCAGGTCAGCATTCGAGACGAACTTGATTGCGGCGCCAATCTCGAGAATTCCAATCAGGATGCGCACGGTCTGCATCCACTGGCCTGCACGCGGCAGTCGCGCGACAAATCGTGGCGCAATGGCAAGCAGCACAAACGGCACTGCAAACGCCGTCGAGTAGACGAGCATTCCGATCACCGGAGTCGTCCAGGTGCCTTGCGCTGCGAGGACGAGCAGGGTTCCGACAAACGGGGCCGTGCAGGTCAGCGATGTCATGGTGAAGGCAGCACCCATGAACAGCGCGCCAAGCGAGCCGCGTTGCTGCTGTTCTGCTGCGCGGTTCGCTGCCGTGAGCAACCGCCACGGGAGCTGGAAGTTCAGCCATCCGAACAGGGTCGCTGCAAAAATCAGGAACAGCGCGGCAAGAAGGAGATTCACGTACGGGTTGGCGGCGAAGCGATTGAGCCCCGCCGCACCAAAGACGGCCGCCAACGCCAATCCGAGAACCGTGAAAGTGGCGATGATGCCCGCGCCGAACAAAAGCGCGCGGCGGATGCCGGCATCGTTTTTTTCCGGCGCGGAGAAGTATGCGACGGTCACTGGAACCATCGGGAATACACAGGGTGTGAGCAACGAGAGCAGTCCCGTGCTTGCCGCGAGCCAGAGGAACCCGCCGCTCATCATGGTCGGGCGAGCTTAAGCGTCACGCCGACGCTGTCGGTGCGGGGCGGAAGACACAGCTTGTCGCTGCAAACCTGATAGCGCGCCGCAACCTGAACCTTTCTCGTTCCGGTCGCCGCTTTGCCGGGCACGCCGACAGGAATGGTGAAACGCGGGCTGCCCGAATAGAGCTCGGTTTCAATGCCGAAGTTGTTGTCGAAGAGTCGCTCCGGCTTTGGCGCGTCGATCAGGCCGCGGATGATCACGTCGGGCGCGCCAAGGAGTTGGATGCGCAGAGGAATCGGACCGCCGGGCTTCTGATTGAGCGAGTAGATGTGCCAGCCCTTTGCAATATCTGCCTGGACGGTGATTGGAACCGCGCGACCAACCGTCATTCGGCGGGTGCGCTCTCCGACGAGGTTCCAGTGCACAGGTCGCAGCGATGCCGCTGGATGTGCGAGGGCGGCGCTCTCCGGCCAATCGATCGCAGTCGGAAGAGAAGATCGCGCGTGGCTTGCCGATGCCAGGGGGAGCAGCAGGAGATAGACGAGTTTATTCATCTCAACTCAAATATACATCCTGTGCTGGGCGCGATCCCTGCAACACGCGGACGGATCCCGCACGGACGGCCGAGAATGCCCGAGCACGCGCCACTCTTTTTCGACAACTGGTTTTACGTCGGTCGCGCGGCGGCACTCAGCGCTCTTGGATTCATCGCGATGATGATCATGTTGCGCGGCTCGGGCAAGCGAACGCTATCCAAGCTCAACGTCTTCGACTTCGTTTTCGTCGTCGCGTGCGGCTCAGTGCTGGCGGCGACCATCATGAGCAAGGATACGACGCTCGTTGAAGGCATCGTCGCGCTGGGCGTGCTCGTCGCGATTCAGGTGACGCTGGCAAAGATCGCAGCCCATTTCCCCGCCGCGGAACGGGTCATAAATGGAGAGCCGACGCTTCTGCTTTCGAACGGGAAATTCATCGATTACGCGCTCAAACGGGAGCGCGTGACGCGAGAGGAAGTGCGCGCCGCCATCCGCGAGGAAGGCGTCACCCGCGTCGAGGATGTGACCGCCGTAGTACTCGAGAACGACGGCACGTTGACGGTCGCCTGGGATTCTCATCATCCGGGCACGTCTGCGTTGGTCGATGCAAAGGTGCCCAAAAAGGAGAAGGCGCACCGGAAATCCTGACGCATCCCACCCGCGTCCGCCAAGCTCAGCCGCGTGGTTTAGCTTTTGCGTTTATTAAGGGCAATCAACCGACCATTCTGGTGCAGACTCAAACCTCGAAAAACACTGGATATCGAACCTTTCTGGATCTCCGCGGACGCCGTTGGGAGGTCTGGATGGTCCATCCTTCATCCATCGAGCGTCGGAAGATGGAACGTCGCACTCCGGTCGAGAACGCGGTGAACCTCATCGAGCAGCGGGTCCTCGGCGACAGACGCAACAGCCCGGGCGCGCGGAGCGCGGTCGCGACCGAATACAGCGCCGGGTGGCTCTGCTTCGCCAGCGACGGTGAAAAGCGCCGGCTCGCGCCTGTTCCCGTGAACTGGATGAGCGCCAATGACATGCAGGTTGCCGAGTGGTGCCGGATTGCGAAGCGAGTGCTCAAGTGCGGCCCCACCTGGGATCCCGCCGACGAAGTGGAGATCCCGCGATCCAGCCAGGGCGGCGATGAGTCGGAGGAAGAAGAGGCGCCGCGATCGAGGCAACGGCGCGCTGACCCCGACCGGGATCGCCCCGCAAGATAGACCCTCGCCGCTAGCCCTAGAGGATCGTCCTCGAAGGCCGATCCCCTCAGGCCCGTCAGTCGAGTGTTGCGCCGACGCCACGGTCTCGGCCGGTGTTGCAGACGCGACACATCTCTCGGACCCGCCGACCCGACTTTGAGGGCGACTACATGCCGACTACATATGGTCTTCGACTTGCCCCCGGGTTGGCCGGCGCCCTACCGGTCACAGCGCCACCGCGCAATGCGTAACCCGCCCGCAAACGCCGGGAAGCACGACCGTTAGAGGACAGAGTATGGCCGACCCCGCAATTGGCATCGACCGTGGCACCGATACCGCACCCTACTCGCCATTTCCGAGTGGTGGAGGGCGCTCAACGGGCCAGCCCGCTGACCCCTTTGCCGCTCAGAATGAGCTGGCGGGGCTGATCCAGCTCGGCACCGAGAAAGTCGACGCCGGCGCTGATGCGGAGGCCACAGAGTGTTTTCAGAAAGCGCTTGAGATCGGTGAAAGCGTGCTCAGCCCCGACAATCCCGACCTCGTCCTCCTGCTCAACGATCTGACCCGGCTGTATCTGAAACAGTCCCGGTACGCCGACGCCGAGCCGCTGCTGCTCCGGCTGTTCGAGATGAAACGCAGCAAGGGAGAGGATCATCCCGAGGTCGCGACGGTGCTGGCGAGTCTCGCTGCGGTGCGGCAGGCGCTCGGCCAGCACGAATCGGCGGAGCAATTGTGGCGGCGGGTGCTCGACATCCGGGAGCGCACCCTGGCGCCCAATCATTTCGCGATCGCGACCGCACTCGAGGGGCTCGGCGAGGCTTGTGCGGCCCGTGGCAATAACAGCGAAGCGCTTCCCGCTCTGCAGCGCGCGCTCACGATCCGGGAGCGCACCCTCGGCGCAGGCCATCCGAGTCTTAGAACCTCCAAGGAGCGTATCGCCGATCTCCAGCTGCAGTCAGCGGAGGACCCGTTCGAGTCAGCGGGAGGCAGGGACATCGTCCCGTCGAAGGAGAAGTACCGGCTGCTTTCCGGCGAGCATCTGCGACTCAGCGCGCCCGCGCAGTTGCCTCCTGTCGCGATTGTGCGCGATGTAGCGCCGCCGGCTCCGGCCCCGGCGAGCCGCGACCTCGCGACCCAGGTGACGAGCAGGCAGACCAAGGTAATCCTGCAGCTGCCGCCATCCGAATCAACGATGCCCGACGTGATTCCGGGGCGCGAGCAAAGTGTGGAAACGCAGTCGCTCGTCACTGACGTGCCCTACCGCGACGCGCTGGAAAGCATTCGCACCGAGCTCGAGGAGTCGCAGACGACGGTTCCCCTCACCGCCAGACTCAGCGCAATGGTGCAGAGAACCACCGCGTTTCTCACCAGACGCGAAGTAGTCGCTGGAATAATCGTCGCCGTGATTTCAGGGTTTTCGGTAGCAGTGGCGAAAACCAATCCGTCTGGCGATGCCGAGCTGAGCGGTGCCAACGCGACCGCAACTCAGCCATCTTCGCCCGTAACGCAAGCCGCCCCCACGCTCACCGCCGCCGCACTCTCGACACCCGTCCATGAGTCAGCGGTGAACGCGAGCACGACGAAGTCGCCCGTCAAGGCGCACACGGAAGAGCATTCCTCGACCAAGAAGTCCGATGATTCGAGACCCGAAAACCGCAAGCTGACGCTCCCGACGATTTCGACAGCGGTGATGTCGAACCTCGATTCTGTCGCCTCAAAAGCGGCGGCGAGCTCCGCGGGTCGGTCCGAGCCGGTTATCAGCGTGCCGACTTCGACGTTCGGGACCGGTCGCGCCAGCTTCGATCTCGGCTACCGGAACACCGATCCCATCCGCGCGCGGTTGATCGGAGAGCTCCCGACGCCGCAGGTCCCCGAGCGCGTAGCTGACGTGGAGGGCGAAGTTCGGGTCCGGTTCAGCGTCGACACTCAAGGCCAGCCGGTGATGTCGAGCTTCGCGGTGGTCCGCTCCCCGAATCCGCTGCTCACGGCGGCGGTGCGCAAAGTGATTCCGCTGATGCACTTCGTTCCGGCCAGCACCGGCGGTTCTGATCCGAAGGCGATCGCCGATGTTGTCGAGACTTCATTCCGGTTCGCCCGGCAAAATCGCTAGAGGAGTTTAATGAAGGCAAAGCAAAAGGGCTGGCTCAAAGAGTCAGCCGTTTTGCTTTTGTAGCAAACGGCGTCGCAAGCAGACTGACGGTAGCTCCCGTGATATGGTGTGGACAAGCTCAGCTTTAATTAATGCCGTACAATGCCCGCTGACCGATACACCTTAAAGGAGTAGCTCGTGCACGCACCGTCGGGCGTCCCGCGCGTTGCTTCCATTTGTGTCGGTCTGCTGCTTGCCGCTTCCGGTTGCGACTCGCCGACCGGGCCGCGAGACTCCAACCTGATCTCCTTCGGCACCGTCTACACCGGCCACCTCGCCGCCGGCGAGGAGAAGCGCTTCGACGTTGATGCGAACGCGGGACAGGGATTGGCGGCGTACGTCGAAGTCACCTCGGGGTCGCTGCGGCTCGCGTTGCGCGACTCCACACGGGAGATCAGTCACCTGGACCTGTACGCAGGCTCGACGACGCAGGTCAACGGCCTCGCCGTAACCGCCCGCACTCGTACACGCTACACGATCGTCCTCTCGGCCCCGGTGCCGACCGACTTCACGCTGCGCCCAACGCTCATCGACATGGCACCGGAGCACGTGCCTCAGTCGATCAAGCTGGGCGCCGTCATCTCCGGAGAACGCATCGATCACCCCTTCGACCAGGACGAGTTCCTGGTCGACATTCCCGCTGCGCAGGAGGCGGAGCTCTATTTGAGCTCCGACATCGGCGAATCCTTTTACGTCACGGTGGCGCGCGTGGGCAGCAGTGCAGGCGCGTTTAACGACTTCATCCGGCCACCTGCAGGTTGGGCGGATCTCCAGTTGGGCGCATCGGGGCGCATCGCGCTCGACGCCGGTCGCTATGTCGTGCGAATCGGCGGAGCGGCAGGGAGCGCGTTCAACCTCCAGCTCCGCACTGTGAACCCGAAGCCCGAACGCGCAGCGGAATTGCTGACGGTCGGCGACACGGTCGCCGAGTCGATCGACTACGTCGGCGACTACGATGACTTCGTGCTGCGCGGGACACCAGGCGCCGACTACGAGTTGTTCGTGAGCGCGGGCGGTACCGCCCCGCATCAAGCCCAGGTACTGTTGCTGGGGCTGGGCGAGAACGCCGGCCCGTTCGCTTCCGCGGAACCGGGCGGTGCCCTCCTCGATTCGCCGACTGGGCGCTTCGCGATGCCGTCGACCGGGCAGGTGACGGTTCGCGTGAGGGATTGGTGGGACAAGGCCGGGGGTCTATATCTGGGGCCCTATCGCCTCGTGGCGGTCGCCATCGACCGCCGGCCGGAGGGGCTAGCCGACGTCATCGCGCCGAGCCGGAACGTGATTTCGAGCGCGCTCGAGATCTACGGCGACATCGACGTGTTTCACTTTACCCTCAATGCGCCGACACGACTGGCGCTGCGCTGCGCGCCGACCGCCGACGGAGGATGCAGTGTCTACAGTGCTGCAGTTTATCGGGACGACAAGCCAACAGAACCCGTAAACCTCGAACCCCCTGTCACACCGGCCCCCGTCCCGGGCGACGGGTTGCCGTTGCTGGCCGCGGGATCGTATTCCCTGAGAGTGGAGTCGGGGCGTGGCCTGCAATCGTCGCCGATGTATCGCGGCCCATACCAGCTTGTGCTCGCGCCGGTGGACACGGTCCCTGAGGACGTCGCACCCACGTTGTCGATCGGCACCACCGTCACGGAGTCGATAAGCTGGCCATCGGACATCGATACCTTCACGCTGGACGTGACGGCAGCGGACACCCTGATCGTGCGTATCGATTCCGTCAGCCTGATCGTGACGGACATGATCTCGGGGCGCCAACTAGGCACCGACGCATTCGACGGCCCGGCGAACCGCCGCATCGACCCCGTACCTGGGCGCTACGCTGTCTCCGTGAGCGCCTCCACGACGGACTGGCAGCCCGACGCGGCGCGCAGCTATCGGCTGGGGATCGAGCGCGTGAGTGCGGCGCCCGAAGGGCGTGGGGTCGCGGTGGCGGTCGGCGACACGGTTCGCAGCAACTTCGACTTCAATGGCGACATCGACGACTACGTTCTCACGGGCGTGCCGTTGGAGTTGGTGGACTTCACGGCGATCCCCGAGCACGCGAGCACTCACGGAGACATGGAGGTCGTGACCGTCGACGCCATCGATCCGGCGTCGGGCACGATGATTGGGTTCACGCAGAGCTTTGGCCGCTACGGACCGTTAACGGGGGTGCCCGTAGAAATCCCCGCGGGGGGCACGCTGAGGCTTCGTGTGTGCAACTTCTCCAATTGTGCGGTCACGCAGTACACGGGACCGTACACCTTCAGCGTGAACCGCGCGAACGGCGCGCCGGAGTCGCGGCCGGCCGCGTTCGCCGTCGGCGATACAGTGACCGAGTCACTCGAGACCGGCAAAGACGTTGACGATTTCACCTTTGACGGCAACGCAGGTCAGATCGTTGACCTCGTTGGGCTCGTGGCGCCGACGACGCCCTACGGCACCGCCGGCGCGATCGTCGAGGTGATCGATCAAACGACCAACGATCGGATCGGGCAGCTTTCCCTCCGCGCAGCAGAGGTGGGGACGATGAATGCGACGCTGAGCGGTCTGGGTCTGCCGCACACCGGGCGTTACCTCGTCCGCGTGCGATCGGAACCGACTGCAGCGTGGGATTACGCAGCCGGTCCCTACCGGTTCTTGATCACGCCGCACTGAGCCGCGGCGGTTGCCGCATTCCTTTGATGGCGGCGAAGCATTTTTCTCCCGGGCACGAACGAAAAGGCGCCGTCCTTTCGAACGGCGCCGAATCGCGAAGCGTGAGTTTTTCATGGAGGCGCGGGGATTCGAACCCCGGTCCGAGACAAGATCGACCACAGCGTCTACGTGCGTATTCCATTGATTGAGGTCTCCAGCCGCTGGCCAATGGACAGCCCACTTCTGGACAAGTCTTCTAGAGCTTCGCCGACTGACGGAAGACGCACCAGCCGACTATCCCGAATTTTCGATACCCTTAGAACCGCCTCGGGCGGGCTTCCCTAAGGGCAGGTGCAGTAACTCCTAAGAGTTACGCAGCCAGGGCCAAGTTGTTGTTGGCAGTTAAAACAATTCCCAGAGGTTTTACCAGGACCTGAGAAACCTGGGCACGCGGCCACAGCTTCACTAACCCCGTCGAAGCCAGTCGCCCCCGTTCACGAAGTATACGGACTTTGGACCTCGAAGTCAACCAAAAGTCACCTGCAAATGTACTTTAGATCGCCGGCGTAACTGCAATCCGCATAGCTGGTTACTGGCGGTCGCCTTAAGCTGCCACCGAGGGTTCTTCGATGACCTCCGAATCGTCCCGCCTGTCGCACGAGAGGTAGCCGGCAAAGATGTCTTCGACCTCCGAAAGGCTCGTCACCGCGTGCAGCTTCATGCGCAGCTCACCCGAGCCCGGCAGCCCCTTCACGTACCAGCCGAGGTGCTTCCGGAACTCGATCGCAGCACCACGCGGGTCCGGCTCGTAGGCCTCGGCCATCCGCGCATGCTCCAGCGCGATCTCGAACTTCCGCTCGACCGACGGCGCGGCCGGTTTGGGCTTCCCTTCCACCAACGCCCTGGTCTGATCGAAGATCCACGGTTGGCCAAACGATCCGCGCGCGATCATGATCGCCGCGCATCCCGTCTCCCGCTGCATCCTCACCGCATCCTCGGCGGTCTTGATGTCACCGTTTCCGATCACCGGGATCTCGAGCGCCGCCGAGACCATCGCGATCTCCTCCCAGCGTGCGAAGCCGCTGTACATCTGGGTGCGGGTGCGCGGGTGCAGCGCGAGGGCGCGGGCGCCAGCGTCCTGGCAGCGCAGCGCGATCTTGACGGGATCGCGGGTGTCCTCGCTCCAGCCGCTTCTGATCTTCACCGTCACCGGCAAGTGAGTGCCCACGGAGACGGCGCGAATCACCGACTCGACGAGTGAGAGATCCTTCAGGCATCCCGAGCCACCGTTGCGCTTCACGACTTTCTTCACGGGGCAGCCGAAGTTGATGTCGATGAACTCGGGCTGGAACACGTCGGTGACGAGACGCGCGGCCTCGCCCATCGCCGTCGGATCCGCGCCAAAGATCTGCACCCCGATCGG
>Ga0070684_100001215_pt1 | contig 18504 bp, 14 predicted proteins | sample KBSC723LmetaG_FD_65653 | JGI IMG/M metagenome (GOLD analysis project Ga0070684, IMG submission 65653) | Corn rhizosphere microbial communities from Kellogg Biological Station, Michigan, USA - KBS C7.2-3L metaG | ecosystem: Host-associated > Plants > Roots > Rhizosphere ...
ATCCATTATAATACGAGTTATGAATTTTACTTGTAAGCATTTGCTCAGGTGTCGATTGCTCAATTGCTGATTCAAACGTTGAGAGAAATTGATTTGTATTTTTTGATGAAGGTGAAATGATCAAACCTGGATTTGTACAAAATTGCCCGGCGCTTAATGTGTTTGATGCCGCTAATTTATTCGCAACATCAGCGCCATTTTTTTCAAGCATCTCAGGAAGAATAAAAACAGGATTGATGCTTCCCATTTCTGCATACACAGGAATGGGTTCTTCTCTTTTTGCAGCAGCATCAAACAACGCTTTACCTCCGGCAAATGAGCCCGTAAAACCAACAGCTTTTATTAATGAATGCGTGACAAGGTTGATAGAGGTTTCATAATTCACTCCTTGCAACAAAGAAAAAATTCCTTCAGGCATACTTATTTCACTTGCTGCTTCAATGATTAAGTTACCAATCATTTCTGAGGTTACAGGATGACCCGGGTGTGCTTTATAAACAACGCTGCAACCTGCAGCCAGTGCAGATGCTGTATCGCCTCCTGCAACTGAAAAAGCCAATGGAAAATTACTTGCACCAAAAACAGCAACAGGGCCAAGTGCAATTTGTATTTGTCTTATGTCTGGTTTTGGTAATGGTTGTGCAGTGTCGATGATTGCATTTACCCAGGAGCCTTCTTTTAAAAGATTTGCAAACAATCTGAGTTGATTGATCGTTCGCTGCATTTCACCTTGTAATCTGCCTGAAGATAATTTTGTTTCCTGTTCTGTTATTGGTAATATTTCATCTTTTGATTCAGAAAGTTTTGCAGCGATTGCCTCTAAAAATTCGGCTTTCCTTGTTCCTGAAAAATTTCGATACACAAGAAACGCCGCATGAGCTTTTGTAACTGCTTCGTCAATTTCTTCTGTGCTTGCTTCGTAAAATTTATTTGTTGAAATATTTTTTACAGTTCCGCCTAAGCCTGTAAATGTTTTATTATATTTTGCTGAAACAGTATTACCAATTAAATTTTTTCCAGTGATGTTCATAATATTGCATTGAAGCGATTTTCAAATATAGTTTTTGAAAAAATAATTTGCATAAACTTTATTCAATCCATGTTTATAAATCTCTTAAAGCTTGTTCAAGATCTTGTAATATGTCTTCAATATTTTCCATGCCGGTGCTCATTCTTATCAAACCATCAGTGATCCCAAATTGCAACCGCTCTTCTCTTGACACACCGTAATGACTCATTGATGCAGGATGTGAAACAAGTGTATCAACCGTTCCAAGTGAAACGGCACGCACACACATTTGCAACCGATCAATAAATTTTTTTCCTGCTTCCAAACCGCCTTTTAATTCAAAGCTCATCATTGCACCGGGATGGAGCATTTGTTTCTCTGCAACTGCATGATCAGGATGTGATGCGAGTCCGTTATAGTTTACATGCGCTATTGCTTTGTGCTGCGATAAATAATTGGCAACTTTCACTGCATTGCTGCAATGCCTGTCCATTCTTATCTCCAATGTTTTCATTCCCTGTATCAACAGAAACGCATCAAAAGGATTGCTGTTGCCGCCAAGTAATTTATACCACTTGTATGCTTTATCATTCATAAAGGGAATATCTTTTCCAAGCAGCACACCACCGATTGCAGTACCATGACCATTTAAAAATTTTGTAGTGGAGTGCATCACAAAATCTACTCCATATTTAAATGGTTGCTGAAGATATGGTGTTGCAAAAGTATTATCAACAGAAACAATTTTATTGTACTGCTTTGCAAGTTTTGTTACCGCTTCGATATCTACGCATTGAATCGTTGGGTTAGCAGGCGTTTCAATGTGCACCAATTTTATTTGCGAATGTTGTTTGAACGCATCTTCTACTTTATTTAAGTCACGCATATCAACGATCACGGGTTCAATGCCGTTTTGATGAAGCACTTTATGCATCAATTCGTGAATGCCGCCATACAATGAGTAATGCGATAAAACTTTATCTCCCGTTTTTAAATTGCACATGAGCAATGTTGTCATCGCTGCTTGCCCGCTTGCATGAAGAAATGCTTTTAGTTGCAAAGGTTTTCCCGTTTCATCTTTTAATTTGAAAGCTTCAAGCGCAGCAATCGTTTCTTCTGCAACTTTGAATGTTGGATTACCCCAGCGGCTGTAAATATACCCTTCCTGTTTTCCTGAAAAGCGCTCCATACCTTGTTCTGCAGTGTCAAAAGTAAAAGTGGAGGTTGCATAAATAGGTATGAGGTGTGATGAATCAGAAAAATTTTTATTGCCTGCATGTATCGCTACCGAACTTATTCCGTTATAAGAAAAATCATTGCTCATGAAAAAATAATTGTTGAAATTGATGAATACAAATTGGAGTCAAAAGTAACAGAAAAACCAAGAAGGAAGTTTTGCAGTAATATGCATCATACAATTACAGTGATAATATTTATGAACTAATGTTCAAAAAATTCCAACCACAGATTTATCGGTTAGTCAAGAAGAAAATGGCTGTTTAAATCTTTGAGTTTGTTTTTTGTTGAATAAAGTTCAGAACGCAGAAGTGAGTGACACAACAGGCGATGAGGAATGTTACAAATGCCCGGCAAAAAAAAATTAAACACAACAATTCATCATACAACTTCTTCTTTTTTTCTTCTTTTTTTGAAAAGCCGGAAATAAAATTCTTTGTTGAATAATTGCGAATCACGCATTGCTTTGTAAGTAAGAAAAATGCCGACAGGTGCAAGCGCTAAAGTGGAGAGCCACATGCCAATGAATATACTTGTTACTCCTTCTTTTGCGAACTTTTCGCCGAAAGTATTAAGCGTATTAAAGAGTACGAAAAATGCAATAGCAAAGATCAGCGGAGTGCCGAGACCGCCTTTGCGAATGATAGAACCCAAAGGCGCTCCTATCATAAACAAAACAAGACATGCAACAGAGAGAGAAAATTTGCGATGCCACTCAATCCAATGCTTGCGTACAAGCGATGACTTGGCAACGTAATCTATGCTTAAAAGATTGATGAGGCTTTGCGTGCCGGTGATGGCCGTTAAAGAACGATTGTAAACATCAGTTTTAACTGAATCAGGAATATACTCATTAAATGATTTGATTTTTTTTAGTTTCATTTGATTTATCGAAGGCCAGGAGCTGTCTGCGAATTTTACAAACTCGAAGTTCGGTGCAAGTTCTTTTTTTGTTCTTGTGAAGGCTGAAGTGTTCACATCACCTAATGAATCAATTGCTTTATCAAGCTGGCGAACGCTGAGCATTTTTGGATCGTATCTAAAAAGGCTGTCTTCTGTTCTGTTTAGTTTAAAACTGCTTAAGTCAAATTCTTTTTTGTATGTTTTAAAACCAAGGCGAATAAATTGTGTGTTAGCTGTAAATCGTGGCCCGCTTTCCTGGTAATTCCATCCGTTGTGCAATTCAAATTCAAGAAAGCGCTGATCAGGTGTAATGCGCATCACACCACTTTCTGCTACCATAAAATTGTCCTGAAGGTTATATGTCTTTTCGTAAATAATTACATTGTGAATAGTGCTGTCATCTTTATCTTTCTTTCCAACCTTCATTACATAACCTTCAATCTTATCATAGAACACACCTTCTTTTATATCAAACGCCGGTTTCTTTACAATAATATCATACTTCAGCGCATTCAATTTTAAATTGGCAACAGGAATAATATTATTTGCAAACAAAAACGCAACACAACTGAGAAAAATAGTAACAATAAGCAACGGTTGCATAAAACGCACCAATGGAATGCCCGAAGATTTTATTGCAACCAACTCAAAAGTTTCGCCAAGGTTACCAAAAGTCATGATCGACGAAAGCAATAAAGCAAGCGGTAATGCAAGCGGCACCCATGTTACAGCAACAAGCCCCGTTAAATAAGCGATGGTAGTAAGATCTAAACCTTTTCCGACAAGATCATCAATGTACAACCAAAAGAATTGCATGGTCAACACAAATAACGCAATTAAAAAAGTGGCAAAGAAAGGACCAACGAAAGAGCGAAGAATGAGTATATCAAGTTTTTTTACCACTTTGCAATTCTTTAAAGGAATTTTATGATGAATGCAAATGTAAAGCTTTCGCAAAGTGAATTACAGTTGGTATGCGATGAACAATTTATTTTAACAAAGAACAACATAATTAATAAAGTGTATTTATTATTTGGCACATTGAGCGATGTTTTTTTGCAACAAACAAATACCGATCAAAATTTTTTTCCTGATGAAGTTTTAAAAGCGTCACCAAAAATTTACAGGGGAGAAAATTATAGAGGCCTGCCTTATGTAATGCTCGATTACCCGCGATACTTTGTTAAGGATGATGCTTTCTCCGTTCGTTGTTTATTCTGGTGGGGAAATTTTTTCAGTTTCACCTTACATCTTTCAGGTAAATACGCTAAACATTATGCGGAGCCAATATTTCAAAAATTATTGAAAGAAAATAATTCATGGTATGTGTGTATAAACGAAGATCAGTGGCAGCATCATTTTAATGCAGATAATTATTCTCTGCCCGATAAAAAATTATTGATGCATTTGCATGAAAGAAAATTTCAAAAGATCGCAAAAAAAATTTCTTTGCAACAATGGAATGAAGCGTTTGATTTTTTTGTGAAGAGTTACGAAGAAGTGATCGAACTGTTGAAGATTAAGTAATATTTTTTATTTGTAGCCAACCATACTGCTACTATTAAACTTTGTTGCGTCGCACACTTCAGCGCCTGCAACATTCTCTGCAATTATAGCAAAGAGCGGCACGATAAAATTTTATCGCAAAATATATCTTTGTTTGATTTCAATAAAGTGTTAGTTGCCCAATCTGTGAAATAGTTCTTTGACCTGGTAATCCCAAAGTTGAGATTGATCCTTGATTTCATTTTTTTCTGCAAAGTCTTTTATAACAAGTATGGTTTGATTTGAGATTTCTGTTTTTTCAATTCTGAATTCAAAATATTCATCTTTTGGTGCAGTAAGCCAATGATAACGTATAAACTTGTCTTGTTCCTTATCTACCACTTCAGCTTTTTCAGTTGAACCATTCCATGAAAACAAAAAAATATGATCGCGCTCGTCCACTTTGTCAGCAAACCATTCTTGCAAACCAGCCGGTGTCGAAAGAAATTCATACAATATGATCGGCGAACACCTAACAGGATATTCAAGAGTAAATAATTGTTTTTTAGCCATATTCTACATTTAAACTACCACTCAAACTTTTGTGCGGGTTGCAATAATATTAAATTATTACATCCCCAAAAAATTTTTAAAAATAAGGTGTTGTTTAACGGTAAAGCCTCAAAAAATGAACGCAATTTTCCTGCTTTGATTTCTTTAATCAAAAAGTTTTTGGAACATATAGGAAGGATGTGTTAACTTAGTGTATTCCAGCATATTTCCTTCTCAGAGAAAAAAAATCATTATGTAGCCAAAAATTTTATTCGTTCACCCTAAAAATTTATCTCATGGCAATGCGTCAATTGAAGATCACGAAATCAATAACCAATCGTGAATCTCCAAGTCTAGAAAAGTATTTGCAGGAGATTGGAAAAGTTGAATTAATTCAACCTGAGGAAGAGGTTAAGTTAGCAATGCGCATCAAACGCGATGACCGCAAAGCGTTAGAAAGATTAGTAAATACAAACCTTCGCTTTGTAGTTTCAGTTGCTAAGCAATACCAAAATCAGGGGCTCTCATTACCCGATCTTATTAATGAAGGTAATCTTGGCCTGATCAAAGCTGCGCTGCGTTTTGATGAAACACGGGGTTTCAAATTCATCTCTTATGCAGTTTGGTGGATCAGGCAAAGCATTTTACAGGCTCTCGCAGAACAAAGTCGCATTGTGCGGTTACCTCTTAACAAAGTTGGTTTAACCAACCGGATAAGTAAAGCCTACCAGCAATTGGAACAGCAATTTGAAAGAGAGCCTACACCGGAAGAACTTGCAGAGGCGCTTGATATGGAAATTGATGAAATATCTTCAGCCATAAATGTTGCTACAAGACATATAAGTATGGACAGTCCTTTGCTTGACGGAGAGGAAAATACGCTTGTTGATGTGCTTGAAAATCCAAACGCCGAAAAAACTGATTTTAAAGTTGACCATTGTGAATCTTTAAAAAAAGAAGTGGAGAGATCACTTGACACTTTATCACAAAGGCAAAGGGAAGTAGTTCAATATTTCTTTGGAATAGGTCTTGACAATCCTTTGAGTCTTGAAGATATTGGTCATAAATTTAACCTCACAAGAGAACGTGTAAGGCAAATAAAAGATAAAGCGATAAACAAATTAAAATCAACTCACAGGTGCAGATTGTTAAAAGTTTACCTGGGATAATTTTATACAATAATTAATGTGAACCCATGTTTGAAGCATGGGTTTTTTATTTTCAAACACTTACATTTACATGAATCCCTTATTATATGAAAAGAACTTTATTGGTATTGCTTTTATTGCCGGCTTTTGAAGTGATTTATGCCCAACATTCAATGGTTGTTGGCGACTGTACCGTTACTTATAAAATATCTGGTACTGATGCGGCAACAAACAAAAATCTTTCCGGTGCAACCAAAATATTTTATGTAAAAGGGAAAATGGCAAGAACAGATATAATCGGATCAAATTATAACCAATCGGTGATTTACGATAATGCCTCTGGCACGGCAGTAATACTTAAAGAAATAGGAAGCGAAAATTATATGTCAACGCTAAGTACAGAGGATTGGAAAAAACAAAATAATCGTTTTGAAGGGCAAACCATTAAGCTTGATGATGATGTTAAAACCATACTCGGTTATGAATGCAAAAAGGCAATAGTTAAGTTAAAGAATGGAAGTATTTATAATATGTATTATACAACTGCTATTATACCTTCAGCAAGTGAAAATCCTTTTGAGTTTAAAGATGTTCCGGGTTTTGTTTTAGAATACGAAACAGGCGGGAATAAAAGTTCTAAAATAACATATACTGCCGTTCAAATAAATTTTGATCCGGTGCCGGCATCAAAATTTAAAATTCCAACTTCAGGCTACAGAGTTTTGGAATGAGCATTCGATGCTGCGATAAAAATGGAACGTACAAGGGAGTGATACTCTAAAGAAGTCCTTCGGACAATAAGTGATGCCATGAAACTATTATGCCAGTAAAATAATTTTTTTAAAAAATAATAAAAAATCACGAAAATTAACGAACTGAGGGGGCAACCGGAGTTTTAAACTTAGGAACTTTTACAGTGTACTTGTAAGGATAAACATAGGTAGTATTACCTTTCTCTAAACGAATCATTGATTGTACCTGTAATTGACTATCATTATTTTGCCGGGAAAGATTTAATGAGCCGGAATAACGAAAAGCACTCAGGTTTAAAGAAGATAAAGAATATACTTTACGATTTGAATTATTCAGATTTTTAAGACTGAATTTGTCTCTATCATCGTTCGTTCTGCCGCTGAAAGCGCCAAATACTACTTTCACCACTAATAGTAACATTGCGGCGAACAAAAATTTGCTGAATGTATAACGCTTTTTCATTTCAGATACAAAGTTAAATATTTTAAATTCCTTAACAAAGTTTTTTATTTATATTATAACGTTTGATGGGTAAAAATTGTTACACAAAATGTTGGAATTTTCAATTTTCTCGACTACTTTACAGCAACCTGATATATTATGCAAGACCACTTGTCAAGAGACGACCGGGATGAATTGAATGAATTACTTCGGCAATACGAAAATTTACGAAAAGGCAAAAATCATATTTTCCTTGATGAGGAAGCTTTTGAACGGGTAATTGATCATTTCGACGATAAAGAAGATCTTACTCATGCATTAGAAGCTGCAGAAACCGGTCTTGAATATTTCCCTTTCTCTTCACAATTACTTATTAAAAAAGCAGATTTGCTGATAGCTACGAGGCATTATAAGTATGCACTTGAAATATTAGAGCAGGCATCTCTGTTTGACAGCAAGGATATCAACATTTATATTCTCAAAACGGATGCATATCTTGCTCTTGATGAACCCGGAAAGGCAGTAGAATTGTTGGAAGACGCGCTTCATTCGTTTGATGGAGAAGAAAAAATTGATCTTTTATTTGAACTGGCTGATGTGTATGATGATTATGAAGAGTTTGATAAGGTTTTTGATTGCCTTCAACTTATTCTTGAACAGGAACCTACCAACGAAGAGGCTTTATATAAAATTTGTTTCTGGACAGATTTTACCGGCAGAAATGAAGAGAGTATAAAATTGCATCAGAAAATAATTGAAGAGCATCCCTACAATGAACTCGCATGGTTTAATTTAGGTGCGGCTTACCAGGGTTTAAAACTGTACGAAAAAGCAATTGATGCCTATCAATATGCCGTTGTAATTGACGAAAAATTTGATTACGCTTACCGTAATATGGGGGATGCTTATATCAGGTTGCGGAAATACAAAGAAGCAATCGAAACGTTAGAAAGGGTGCTGGTTTTAACGCGGCCTGAAGAGGTAATTTATGAAGCTATCGGACATTGTTATCATAGGTTAGGAAAATATGCCCAGGCAAGATTTAATTACCGGAAAGCCTCACACATGAACCCGGACGACAGCAAGCTCTCTTACAAAATCGCGCTTACTTATATTGGTGAAGGCCAATGGCAAAGTGCGCTAAAACCTCTTGAACAGGCATTAGGCATGCATCGTCATGTGCCTGAATATAATTTGGCTATCGGAGAATGTTACATGCAATTGCAAAAGTATCGCGAAGCCATTCAACACTTTAGCATTGTTGTTCGAGGCAGGCCACGCAATATTAGCGGATGGGAATCTCTCATTCGTTGTCTTTACAAAGCCGGTTATTTTGAAGAAGCTGCTCGTCAGTGCGAATCTGCTTTGCATGCTACCGATTATAAACCCGTTTTCTATTATTTATACAGCGCTGTTCTTTTTGCATCAGGAAAAAATAAACAAGCGCTTGCACATCTTGAAACAGCATTAAACGGTGCTCCTAAACTGGTGAAAAAGTTTATTGACATGAATCCTGCTATTCTTCAAAACAACAATGTAGTGGATTTGCTTGCGCGGTATAAAAAAAGAAAAAAGATTTAAAGAATTTTGTGTAATCTAATATAGGTTCAAAAAGATTATTCCCATTAGGTATGATTATTTACCGGTTCAACAACTGAAATTCCCGTTACATAAATTTAATCTTCTCAACCAATGGAAAATTGAAAAATAATTAGTAAACTTTGAAGCAAATTGTAAGCTTATGAAAAAAATAATTTTACCTTTTTTTATTAGCATTATTTCTTTCGCAACAATTACAAGCTGTAAAAAAGAAGCAAAAGTACCGACTGCTACAAATGCAAGTTCAGCTACAGGAAAAACGCCAACTACAAACACCACCACTACTACCCAAACACCTGGTCAACCGACAACTCAAAGCGGTCATTCAGGTTGCCATAATGGAAATGGTGGTCATGGCGGATATGACGGCGGGACTCATTAATTCAGCAATTACCGTTTACCTGCAGGGTTTTTTAATAAGTGAAGTAGATTGATGCAGTCTGAAAAATTTTATTACAAAGCTGCTCAAAAATTCATTCAGTTGAAGCGTGCGATCCTTCGACAAGCTCAGGATAAACCTCAGAGATTATGCCATGAAAAACTGCTGCCGGTAACCTAATTATTATTCAACAATTTACTTAGAGAAACTTTTCGAAGAACTTTTCTCTTATTTTATTTTCGGCTTAACGTAGTTGTTTTAAAAATTCTCTCTCCGTTTGCTGAAATACCTGTTACAGTTACAACGTAGGTAGCAGGTATATCTGCTGTGAAAAAATTTACAGAGGACTTTCCATCTTTATCTGTAATGATATCGCCGTTCCAGTAAATGGTAGTTCGCAGGTCCGGGCTCTTTGAATTTTTTATTTCCTTTTTGCTGTAATTGGGCATATCAAAAGGCTGAGGAGCATAAAAGCCTTTTGGATAAACCATTTTTAACCCGTTTCCTAAAGCATAATTGGAGGCTTTGCTTGCTGTATGAATTTCGATAACTCCATGCCCCCCTCTTACTCCATAAATTCCGGCTTCATTTCCTGATAAAACTTTAATATAGTCTATTTGTTCTGCAGGTACTGTTTTTAAAAAAGTAAGAACAGGACTTTTTTCGATATTGTCGGTAGAAACCGAAACTTCCTGTCCGTCCATAAATACTTTTGGTTCATCTGATTCTGAAGGAGCGAAACCATTGGGACCACCCTCCATCATATATCCACTTACCAAATGAAATCTTCCCGTCTGCAATACAGCTAATCCTATGTTATTAAAACCACTTTGCTCCAGCATTTCCCGGGTAATTACATTTGTTTGTATGTTGTTTTTTTTCTTCTTATCGCTTTCATTAGTGCTCACCGTTACCGGTGTCAGCCATCCTTTAGAGGAGCCATTAAGTATTAGTGAATCAACTGAATGATCTTCTATCCTGAAAACAACTGAATTGTCTGTAAAAAATTTTTGTTTCAATGAAACAGGAGTTGCAAAACGAGGAAAATAAACCGGATTCAAAATAACGTCGTAATCTTCTTTAACGCCCCTCAGATCGGTTACCTGTAAACTAAATTGAGAGCCATCATTGTAATCAGGCATCGTAAAAGAAAATTTTCCTGTTGCATCAGTTGTGTCCTGCAATACGAAAGGGTTTTCGCTATGCGACATAAACATTACAACATAATTTGGCATTGGCTCCTTCTTTTTGTTGACTACTGTTCCTCCTATCATTAATGAAGTATCACTTATTGTTAATGAGCCTGATTGGTTATTGAAACTCATCCAACCTTGTACTTCCGGCTTTTGGGTAAGCATAACAAGATCGGCATCGGCAGGTGAAAGATCACTAAGTGTATCCCGTTGAAGATTATTTATTGTATCAGCTAAGCGGCTATCAACCACAGAAACTGCAAGCGCAGCCAATAAAGGTTTACCATTTACATCTGCTACACTAATGTCTAATTTTGCATTTTCTCTTGCTGCATAGTTTGATTTATCCGCAGCAATATTTACGTTAACAGGTTTTTTATTAATGTAAATATTTCTTTCACTGATCACCTCCTTTTTTCCATTAAAAAGAATAAGTTTTGCAACGCCGGCAGGGAAATTAGAAAGAGGAATATTCAATTCATACATGCCCCTTCCTACACCAGCAAAACACAAACTGTCCTTACTTAAGCCAAGTATATAAGTTGTATAGTTATCGGTATAAACCGAATCTTCAAGCATCACTCTTATTTTCACTGATTGTTCATTTTGTTCTTCGACCGCAAGCTGCCCTGCATAAGGATTTACGCGAGGTATTACGCCAACTGAATCGTATTTTTCTTTATTAAATACAAACACTTTATACTTTCCATACCACGTAGGAGAGAAAGTAAATTTCGCCAACCCGTTATTATTTGTTGTAAATTTTGCAACGACTGTATCCCTGTTATCTTTTACAATACCTGAAGCAAAAACCGGATTATTATTTTCATCATGAAGTTTTAAAGCAACCAAAGAGTTAGTGCCTGATATCAACCATCCTCCTTCCGGATAAACATCAGCAAAAATTTTGGTACCAGTGGTGGCTGTTGCATTCATAGTTGCAACATCATCGGTTTTATTTTTGCTTTTATTATTCGCCACATACACGCGTTGCAGCCCTATGTTATTAATGTTGTCATCTATCATTTTTCGGGTGTATGCTCTCAGCCAGTAATAACCTTGCAGTGATGAATCACTTAAAACAATACTCCCGTTAATGCTTGTTTCGTCTGCATGCAGGAGCAATTCACTGATCACACTGTCTTTATCATTCACAAGATCCACATACAAAATTTTATTGTTGTATGTCACCCTGTTCTTTAAAGAATCAACAATAAAAGCTTTAAACCATATTGTTTCTCCCTGTGCATATATCTTCTTATCCGTTTGAAGAAGGATATGTTCCTTATCTTTTTGTCGCAGTTTTGTAATCAAAGAAGCAGTGATAGATTCCACATCTGCAGTAGTATTTTCCTGGGAAAAACAGTAAGAAGGGATTATTATGCATAAAGTAAAAAACGTTCTAAGTAGTTGCATATAAAAAGCGGTTTGCATATTAAAATAAGAAGCTCTCTAAGCTAATGAAGGTAATAATTTGATACGCAATTTTGCGACGAAGGACTAAAAAAGATATACAAAGTATTTTTTTTACCCGACAACATTAACGCAGATTGAACTTCCGTTGCGTCGCACTCTTATACTGAAAAACTTTAATCATCAATTCAATTCAGCTTCAGCCAATATTTTCAACTTTATATTTTTTCAACTTCTGTTAAAGGTTTCACTTCATAAATCGGGCTAAAAAGATAAACAAGGTTTGTGTGTGTTTCACTGCATTTAAAACGTTTGCGCAACTTTTCACCTTTTTGAAATATTCTTCCATCTTTTATTTTAAACAAAGAACCATAAGGCAATTCTTCAAGAAAACAAACACCATTTTTTCTTTCGTCGTATTTACGAAGTATGCGCAATACTAACCCTGTCTTGTCTTCAAAACGACTTCCATACACCATCCACTTGCCATCTTTTGAAAGCACAGGTGTAAATGCGGAACCATATCTCGATGTCACATAATTCCATTTACCTTTTTCCCTGTCGTAGCAACCAACCTGGTATTGCGGAAGTATTGCATTATAATTCCACGCCCTGTTTCGCACGGAGAAATAAATGTATCGCCCATCTGCACTCACTGCAGGATCGATCGTTTTTAAATCCGAAGGAGAATCTATCAATTGCGCGCCACCACCGCCTTTGCGATACACCATATACATTTTTATATTGCGGCGTCCTTTTGTGTACACAACATATTCACCATCCGGTGTCCAGCATGCATCAGGAAAATATTGGTTGTTATCATTCGTAAGTTGAACCGTATCTTTTTTCTCCATGTCGAAGCACCAAACATTATCAGCGCCGCTGCGGTCAGAAATAAAAAGAATTTTTTTACCATCAGGACTGTAACGCGGGTGCACATCATACGCCAAACCCTTTGTAAGCCGCGTTGCATTACCGCCCGAAACAGGAACAGTGTACAAATCTCCCATGAGGTCGAATGCAATTGTTTGCCCGTCTGGACTTACATCAACACTCATCCATGAGCCTTCATTTGTAGTGAAATTTATTTTGCGTGCGGGCTTTAGCGGTAAGCTTTTGTACTCCTCATATTTTGCGGAATCTTTTTTTGTTGTATCAGCAAGCGGATGTTTAAAAATTGAAATTTTTGAAATGCGCATTTACATCAGAGAACATGAAGAAAGAGAAAACAATAATAGGAAGTTTACCAATGGCAAACTGTTTACAATATCTCATACCAGTGTGATTTGAAAAGTAAATTATGAAAGTTCAATGTATGATACTAACATCACACAAAATAATTTTATGAAAGGTAAAGTAAAAGGTTATTATGAGCCCGGCTGCATTGCTGCTATTGAGCTTTCGTTGCGCCTTGCCTTCGCCTTCGGTCGTCGAAGGCTTGCCGCAGGTGAACCGAAGCGACGCGAAGGCATAGTCGTACTCGTGTACGTTCAGATCCTTTTTTGAGCAACAACATACATACGTAAACATTAATTGTTTTGTGTTTACAACATTGCTCTTTACTTTCTTTGCCTTGATGCAAAGAAAGTAACAAAGAAAAATCAAGGACAACCCGAAACCCTCCGGGCGTTTGTCCGGCTCACGCCACACATCTCGCTTCAAAAAAATGAATTTGCACCCTCAAAATGATATGCGAATTTGAAATTATGAAGCGTTCACTAAAGTTCTATCGCAGAAGTCACAATAGCACTAAAGCCCAATCAAGGCGCCAGAAAGAAAAGTGCTGTATATCTTTTCTTTCTTGACTTTTTGGTTCTTTTGGGTCAAGCCAAAAGAACATAAACTCTCATTCAAAATCTAATAAATTTTTCAACGGAATTTTAATTCATTCGCTATATGAAGCAGATAAAAAACGGAAGGATTGATTCTGCTTTTTTCTAAACGGTTTAAGCTTTGCCTGTCTTAGCAATGTTGTTATTAAAGTGTCACTCGATAAAATTGCTGAATAACTTTTGAAAGTACAAGTGAGTGATCCTTCGACAAGCTCAGGATAAACTGCTATGCTCAGTGCCCATGAAAGTGGAACTTTGAACTGAGCGTAGCAACAGGCGTTCAATAGTGTTGCTACAGTTCACAACCAAAAAAAATTCAAAAACATTTATTTCATCAAGTCAACAACCTGTTGAAACGATCTTTCATTAGAAGGTTCATTCAATGCAGCTTCGATATCGATTTTTTCCGATGCGGTTAAATGAAAGCTGAGAGCAGCATTGGCATTGGTTTTTGAAGGGACATACTGAAATGAAATTTTAGAAAACTGCGGACCGAATGCTTGTGCAGCATAATTCAATTCATCTATCTGAAAATAATCCTGCAAACGATACCAATTGTTTTGCAAAAGAAAAATCGGTTTCGTTAAAGGACTGAAAACACTACCCGGCTCGTAAGGTCTTTCCCAATCGCCAACAGGTCTGTCGCGAATTTGTATCAGCACAACCTTGCTTGTATTTTGCTGCAGCCAATCTTTAAAATTATTGATGAAACGCAAAGAAGTTTGCTGCCCGAAATTATCGCGGAGACCTGCATCCATTACATCGATAACGGGATTTGTTGGCAACCAAACATTCGGCAATACATAAGGAAATGTAGCGTTCATGCGCAGTGCAGAAAGTACACGAAGATTAAGCGGATTTTGTTTTTGAAAGAATGAAGTGAAATCAATTGCGTCAGGATCGGTTAATCGCATGTGTTGCGAATCAATTAAGGGCTGCATAAGAAATCTTGCGGGATGTGTGCTTATTATCATTTCCCTTCCGTCTCTTGTTATCACTGAATTGAAAAACATTACAGGTATGGCTGCATGCTCTTCAGGAATTTTATAATCACCAATCGTTTTATCAAGAACGCCTCTTGTGTTATCATTTAATTTTTCTTCAAAAGCATAACCTCTGTCGCGAATGTAAGCGCCGCCATTTATTTCGACTTCTCTTACCGGACCTAAAAGATCTCTTGAAACCAGTGACGAGAATAAAGGATTAAGAAGATCACGCGAAATATTTTTTTCATAAGAGTTATCCTGCAAATGAATAGAGGAGTCCTTTAATTTTTTCCAATATAACTCTCTGAAATAAGCTGCGCCAAGAAGCCCGCCCGATGCTCCATTCATTAAAAATGTATGCGGCATTAACTGACCATTCGTAATACTATCCAGCTTTTGTAAAACATCCAAGGTAAACGTTGCGCTTCTTGTGCCGCCACCGCTTGAATTAATGATGAATAAAACCGGTTTATCAGTCGTTTGTTTTCTCTTCCAGTTTTGCAGCATGTTAAGAAAAGCCTTTTTATCAGCTTCAATATTTTCAGAAGAGGTCATTTTTTTTATTGCATCGCGACTATACAAAGGGCGCTGTGAACGATTGTTATAATTCAAACCATACGCTTTGTTGCGGGGGTCAATAATATTTTGCTGATACAAAAAATTTAAAACAAGACCTGCTGCGATGAGTGCGGGAATGCTCCAGTTACCAAGATACAATGCAATAGCAGCCGCAACCCCGATGAGTATGCCAAAGAAAACGGTGATGCTTGCTGCGGCGGGTATCTGGAAAATTTTATTGTCCGAGAAATAACCTATTATCAACAAAAAAATAAATGAAAGCAATATGGCAACCACTGCTGCAAAATGATGACGTTTAAAAATACTGTCAAGAAATTCCTCGCTGTAATGCTGAACGTTTCTTGGTTTGCGCAAACCGAATTTTGCGCTTAAAAACCAATCGCAACGTATCACTCCTTTTTCCTGGGGTCGTTGTCTTCTGCGTATTGATTTTTCATAGCGCTTATTTTCAGAAACAATAACATGACCAATACGGCGGTAAATGTTTATATCGGCACTAAAAAAATATATGAAAGAAATAAAAACACACAGGATGAATCCACCAAGAAAACCACTCAAAAGAATAATAATATCAAACGCGTTAAGCAATTCAAGGTTTAAGTTGTAGTTGATGAAATAAACAAAATAAAAAATAAGAAAGAACAAAGGAAGCACTGCATTGTTGATACAAAACTTTAAAAAAGGTTGCGCTGTTGTCGCAAGAAATTTTATGTGTTTCGTATGCAAAATAAAAGTGGTGATGTTCCAGCTCATTATAAACACACCTACTGCAAAACCAACAATAGCCATGCTTAGCGCATTTACATTGGCAAGATATTCAGGAGCAAGAAAGAGAGAGTTGGCGCCGTAAGGTTGTAAGAAATGACCGCTTACTGTTGCAAAAAGTATGTACCAGAAAATAAGCAACACCTGGTAACGTCTGAAATGTAACAGCAGCAGTTGAACAGGTAATGAAAAATAAAAACCAACCAGATATTTCTTCATCGTATGCTTTATTTGTCGAATATGCTTTCCCGCATCAATTAATGTTTTTTGTTGTTGAGACGATCAAGAATATCATTCATCATGTCAACCTGTATTTGTTGTATCTCCATTAATTTTTCCTGCTGATTAATAATTAAGTGATCAATTTTTTCGTGAAGCAACCGTATCTCCATTTCAGATTTTAAATTGATCATATAATCGTTCTGTGCACGTTCACGATCTTTTTGTTCCTGCCTGTTTTGACTCATCATGATGATGGGAGCTTGTATTGCAGCAAGACATGAAAGAATAAGATTCAATAAAATAAAAGGATAAGGATCAAAACTTCTGTTGGCAAGAATAATTATATTGGTGAGCATCCATACAAGAAGAAAGATTCCAAAGATAGATATGAAAGTCCAGCTACCGCCGAAGGATGCTACTTTATCCGCAAGTCTTTGCCCGTAAGTAAGTTTATCAGATTTGTCTTCACTGAGTTTATCTGTGATCAGTTGATCATTCTGTAATGTTTGTACAACCTGCTTTTCAAGATCGGTTAATGTGCCAAGCTCTTTGGCTAGTGAATTTTGAATATACAGGTTGCGATAGTGATTCACCTCTTCAAGTGAAAGAAGATTATGCGCATTAAAATCAGGATGTTCTTTTTTTATTTCATCAGCAATGCATTGCCTTACTGCATTCCCTGAAATTTTTTGGGTTACAGGAAACGTTTTTCCCGAGAGATCGCTTTTAAAAAACTGCATAAAAAAATTTATGCAGAAAAGTTAGTACAAAAATGATTCTTCAACATGCAATCTTGTTCACACGTTTGTTAATATGAAAATTGAATTAAAATTTTATCGCGCTGACGGTTTTAAAATGTATAACACGGTAAGCATACACAATAACAATAACATTCCTGTTAATTGATGCAATTCTGCAAGCCATTCAAACACGCCAAATTCCCCTGCTACAATTGATGTACTGCTGATCACAGTAAGGATGCCAAGCGTAACCTGTACTATCACGAGCATGAGCAACCAGTTCTTCGCATTGTTGAATGCGGAAGAAATATTTTCTTTTCTTGCTTTCCACCACCAAACGATGATAAGAACAAAAAGTATGTAAGCCAGTGTTCGATGAATAAATTGAATGGCGATAGGATCATGCAATGCGTTTTGAATAAAATTATCTGAAAAAATATTTGCAGGAGCAAAACTTCCATTGATGGAAGGCCACGTTGGCGCTGTGTTTGCAGCTTTAAGTCCCGCCATAAATGCGCCATACACAAGTTGCAAGGTGAGCAACACAATAATGAAGTATGCAAAACTTTTTAACGAAGAATTTCTTACACGTTGCTTTTTTGGTACAAGCAAAGCAAGTGCAAAGATCAAAGTGTAACCAATCAATATCATTGCCGCGATAAAATGTATCGCAAGACTGAAATGTGTTACATAAAGATTCTGATCATTCAAACCCGTGCTTACCATAATCCAGCCGATCAGTCCCTGCATACCGCCAAGTACAAACAACATAACAAGCGGAACTATCATCCATTTTTTAAAGTAACCTTTCAGTAAAAAATAAATGAACGGAATTAAAAACACAACGCCCATCAATCTCGCCCACAAACGATGAAACCACTCCCAGAAGAAAATAAATTTAAAATCGCCCAGCGTAAAGTTGTTGTTCAAATATTTGAACTGCGCAATTTGCTGATACCCGTGAAATGCCTGTTGCCACTGTGTTTCATTCAACGGAGGTATGACGCCCATTATCGGGTCCCACTCGGTTATCGAAAGTCCCGAACCCGTTAATCTTGTTATGCCGCCAAGCAACACCTGCACTATCAACATGCCTACACCAATCAATAACCATCTTGCAATTATGCGATTTTGTTTTTCCGCGCTGATCATTTTTAGTTTATACTTTGTAATTATTTTTTGTGTACCGGGCTGCATTGCATCTATTAAACTTCGTTGCGTCGCACACTTGTACTGCAGTGTACAGAGCAACTTTCGTGAAACATCAAA
>Ga0070684_100001216_pt1 | contig 18497 bp, 14 predicted proteins | sample KBSC723LmetaG_FD_65653 | JGI IMG/M metagenome (GOLD analysis project Ga0070684, IMG submission 65653) | Corn rhizosphere microbial communities from Kellogg Biological Station, Michigan, USA - KBS C7.2-3L metaG | ecosystem: Host-associated > Plants > Roots > Rhizosphere ...
CGCGCTCGTCGGCGCGCTGACCGGCACGAGCGGCGACGAGTTCGCGCGCCTGGCGAGCGACCTCGCGACGAACGAAGCGCTCCCGCGTGGCGCCGGTCCGCTGCTCGCCGCGCTGCCCGCCAGCGACCCGCTGCGCGCGCAGCTGCTGAACGCGATGGTCGGCCGCGCGCGGCTCGACGACGGCATCGTGGGCGTGGCGACGCAGCTCGATGCGCGGAGCCCCGCGCTCCACGCCGCGGTGGCGCAGCTGCTCGCCGGCGAGAGCGTGCTCGGCGCGAGCGCGCTGCCGCTCGCGAAGCGTGGCGCGCTCGACGCCACGCTCGATCCGGCGATCCGCGCGTCGCTCCTCACGGCCATCGCGCAGGCCCCCGGCCAGCCGGCGCTCGACGCGGCCACCGAGGTGTTCGCGCAGCTCAATCCCACGGCGCCCGTGGTGGTGACCGGCACGACGACAGCCGCCGCGGCCGCGGCGCCCGCGGCGACCCCCGCTGCGGGGAGCGATCCGGTGGAGGCGGCGTGGCGCCGCTTCGTCGGCGACCGTCGCCGCATGACGGAGCTGGACTACTTCGCCACCATGGCGAAGAGCGGGGCGCCGGCGCAGCGCACGCTCGCGTACGCGGTGCTCCTCCAGAGCATCCGGTCGCCGCGCGCACCGGCCGCGGTGCGGGAGAAGGTGGCGCCGGTGATCGAGGCGGGATGGAGCGACGCCGCGTCGACGCCGAGCCTGGTGCAGGCGGTGAACGTCATGCACCTGGAAAGTCAGTACGGCGACAAGCTCGCCGCGCACGGCAAGGGGCAGGGCAAGTAGTGCGATCCGATCCCCGGCCACGACGGCGGGGATCGGCGCTATCCGTTCATTCGTGCACCGCGGGCAGGCCGATTGCGCGCTCATTCGCCCGCGGTGAGCTTCAGCCGTCACACTTCGAGGAGAGCCGCACGTGTCCGAGCATGACGACAAGAAAGAGCTGAACCGTCGTACCTTCCTCTTCCAGCTCGCGGCGATGACCGCGAGCGGCAGCCTGCTCGCCTCGTGCGCGCGCGCCGGGGTCGGGACGAGCACGGCGGCCACGGCGACGCGCAGCGCGACGAGTCCCAACTTCATCGGGCTGCAGCTCTACACCGTGCGCGATCAGCTCCAGGCGGACTTCGAGGGCACCCTCGCCAAGGTCGCGCAGATCGGCTACAAGAACATGGAGTTCGCCGGCTACTACAACCGGACGCCGGAGCAGGTGCGCGCGACGCTCGACAAGCTGAATCTCGTCTCCACCAGCTCGCACATCGGCGCGCCGCTGATGCGGCAGGACGCCGCGGGGCAGATCAAGGCGGCGAAGACGATCGGGCAGGACTACATCACGCTGCCGTCGTACAGCTTCGGGAAGGACCTCGCCGGCTGGCGGAAGGGGGTCGCGGAGTTCAATCAGTGGGGCGCGATGTGCCGCGACGCGGGATTGAAGCTCGCGTACCACAACCACAACTTCGAGTTCGCCCCGCTGGATGGCACGACCGGCTACGACATCCTCCAGAACGAGGTCGACCCGAAGCTCGTCGACTTCGAGCTCGATCTGTACTGGGCGAACTTCGCCGGCCAGGATCCCCTCGCGCTGTTCGCCAAGCATCCGGGCCGGTTCACGATGTGGCACGTGAAGGACATGGTGGTCACCGACGACAAGAAGGGGATGTCCCCCGTCGGGAAGGGCACGATCGACTTCAAGAGCTACTTCGCCCACGCGCAGCAGTCGGGGTTGCAGCACTTCTTCGTCGAGCACGACAGCGCCGCGCAGTATCCGGGCGGCTCGCTGGCCAGCATCGAGGCGAGCTACCAGTACCTGCACCAGCTCCTCGCCTAGGAGCCACGATCATGACTCTCTTCTCCTCTCGTTCGCGCCGCGTCGGCCGCGTCGCCGTCGCGTGCGGCCTCGCCATCGCCGCCGCGTGCGCCGGCGCGACCGCCGGCGGTCCGAGCGTCGGTGCGCAGGTCGCCACCGCGCCGCGCGCCGCCATCGCCAGCGCGCCCAAGTCGGACTGGATCCAGATGTTCAACGGAAAGGACCTTTCCGACTGGGACATCAAGTTCGCCAAGCATCCGCTCGGCGATAACTACAACAACACCTTCCGCGTCGAGGACGGGCTGCTCAAGGTCCGCTACGACAAGTGGACGGCGTTCAACGGCGAGTTCGGGCACATCTTCTACAAGCGCCCGTTCCGGTACTACCTCGTCGCGGCGGAGTACCGCTTCGTCGGCAACCAGGTCACCGGCGCCGGGCCCAGCCTCGCCTGGGCGAAGCGCAACAACGGCATCATGATCGACGGCCAGTCGGCGCAGAGCATGGGGCTGAATCAGGACTTCCCCATCTCGCTCGAGGTGCAGCTCCTCGGCGGGCTCAGTGACGGCAAGCCCCGCTCGACGGCGAACCTCTGCACGCCGGGCACGAACGTGCACTTCGGCGACTCGCTCGTCACGCGCCACTGCATCAACTCGACCTCAAAGACGTACGACGGCGATCAGTGGGTGCGCGTCGAGGCGCTCTCCCTCGGCGATTCGATCATCAAGCACATCGCCAACGGCGACACCGTGCTCGTGTACCGGAAGCCCGAGATGGGTGGCGGCTCGGCGAACAACACGAATCCCGGCGTGCTCGTGCCGGGCCAGCCGATCGTCGGCGGCTCCATCTCGCTGCAGGCCGAGACGGCGGAAATCGACTTCCGGAAGGTCGAGGTGCTGAACCTCGAGGGGTGCATGGATCCCAAGTCGAAGAGCTATCGGCCATACTTCATCAAGCACGACCCCGCGGCCTGCAAGTAGGCTGATCCCCCACCAGGCATCTCACCCCTTCGGTCATGCGATCCCTCGGTCCGCGCCTCAGCGCGATGATGTTCCTCCAGTTCTTCATCTGGGGAGCGTGGTACACCACCATCGCCGTGTACATGAGCAACCACGGCATGGGCACGCTCACCTTCTGGCCGTTCACGGTGAACCCGATCGCCGCGATCGCCGCCCCGTTCTTCGTCGGGCTCGTCGCGGACCGGTACTTCGCCACCCAGAAGGCGCTCGGCGTGCTGCACCTCATCGGCGGGCTCGTGCTGCTGGCCACGCCGCGCATGGCGGGGAACCCGACGCTGTTCATCGTCCTGCTGCTGATCTACAACCTGTGCTACATGCCGACGCTCGGCCTCACGAGCTCCCTGGCATTCCATCACATCGAGGATCAGGAGCGCCAGTTCCCGCGCATCCGCGTGTGGGGGACGATCGGCTGGATCATCGCGGGGCTGGTCATCAGCTTCGTGCTGACCCGCCTGCTCCCGGCCGGGGTGACGGCGGAGCAGACGGCGTGGCCGCTGAACCTCGCGGCCGTCACGAGCCTCCTGCTCGGCGTGTACAGCTTCACGCTGCCGCACACGCCGCCTTCGGCGGCGGGACAGCCGGTGTCGTTCCGCAGCATCGCCGGCCTGGACGCGATGAAGCAACTGGGGAGCAAGTCCTTCTGGGTGTTCATCATCAGCGCGCTGCTGATCTGCATCCCGCTCGCGGCGTACTACAACTACACGCAGCTCTTCCTCGAGGCGGCGCAGGTGAAGAACATCGCGGCGACGCAGACGCTCGGGCAGATGTCCGAGATGCTCTTCATGCTCGCGATGCCGCTCATGTTCCGGCGGCTCGGCGTGAAGTGGATGCTGGTGCTCGGCATGTCGGCGTGGGTGGTGCGCTACGGGTTGTTCGCGAGCGCGGCCCCGAACGGGATCTTCTGGATGATCGCGCTTGGCATCCTGCTGCACGGCATCTGCTACGACTTCTTCTTCGTCACGGGGCAGATCTACGTCGACAAGAAGTCCACGCCGGCGATCCGCGGGCAGGCGCAGGGCTTCTTCGTGCTCGTCACGTACGGCGTCGGCATGCTCATCGGCGCGCAGATCGCCGGCAAGGTGTACAACAGCTTCCTCGGCACCGCGCAGGGACTGACGCTCGCGCAGTGGAACCGGTTCTGGTGGATCCCGGCCGCGTTCGCCCTCGCGGTCACGCTGTTCTTCACGCTCGCCTTCCACGACCGCGTGGACGAGGCACAGGAGGCGGTGAAGTCGAAGGCAGCGTAGAGCGGTGAGTCGGTGAGCTGGTTGGTGCGTTTGTGAGTTGGATCACGGCCTCGGGGCGTTCCGACTTCCCGAGGCCGTTATTCTTTCTCGCATTCCCTCATTCGCTCATTCCCGCAACCGCACCATTTCTCCCGAACCGGTGTAGCACCAGCACCGTCCGTCGCACGAGCCGATCATCGAGTCAGACGTCATCCATCAACGACCGCCAATGCATCGACCCGTTGAATCTCGTTCTTTCCGTCGCGCCGCTCTGCTCACTCTCGGTCTGGTGACCGTGGCGAGCGTGGCCACGCTCCGTACCTTCTCGATCGCCGACGCGCGCTCGGCCAACGACGTCCCGGGGCACGCGAACAAGCCCGCGCCCAGGACGTCGAAGACCGCGGCGAAGCCCGCTGCCAAGGCGGCGACTGCCAAGCCCGCTCCGCACGCCGCGGCGCAGGGCCCCGACGGCAAGGTGGTCTATTCGACGACCTGCGCCGCCTGCCATCAGGCGACGGGCGAAGGGGTCGAGGGCACCTATCCGCCGCTCGCCGGCAGCGAGATCGTGAACGGCGACGAGGCGAAGGTCATTCGCATCGTCCTCGGCGGGCTCACCGGTCCCGTCGAGGTCGCCGGTGAGACGTACTCCGGGATGATGCCGCCCTGGGGCGGCGTGCTGAAGGACCCGGAGATCGCCGCGGTGCTGACCTACGTGCGCAGCACCTGGGGGAACAAGGGCGCGCCGATCACTGCGTCGAAGGTCGCCGCCATTCGCGCCGCGACGGCGTCACGCACCACGCCCTGGACGGCGGCGGAGCTGGCGAATGTGAAGTAGTGAGTGCAGAGTCTGCGAACGGCCTCGGGACGCTTCGGCGTGCCGGGGCCGTTCGCTTTTTTCAACGACGACGGAACGCGGATCTGGAACGGCGATGCCGCGGACTACGCCGGATCCCCTTTCAAGGGGGTCAGACTCCTTGACCGATCAAGAGGGTCAGCCCCCCCTGAACGATCAAGTGAGTCTGACCCTCTTGATCGCCTGCTGACGGTGTTGGCTGACCGCTGATCGCTCGCCGCTGTCCGCTCGCCGCTAGACCTCTCAACCGCTCATGGCTCACGGCTCGCCGCTCTCAGTTCAGAGGTGCGGATCCCTCGACGCCAGCGGATGACGATCCTTCGACTCGCTACGCTCGCTCAGGATCTGCGCTCGCTCGGGATGACAGTTCGTTCACGCTGCGCCAAGGGATCAGACACCTGCGGTGTCTGACCCCAACGCTCGCCGCCGCAGTAGCTGGATCCCGATCCACAGGTACACCAGCGCCAGCACGAACCCCAGCGTCGGCTCGAGGTCGACCCAGTCGAACGGCTTGCCGATGTAGACGATCAGCACGAGCACGGAGACCGCGAGCTGCACGGCGCCGAGTGCGCGCCAGCCGGTCGTGCGCACGAGCGTCAACCCGGTCAGGGTGAGCCAGAGCGCCACCAGCACGTCGGAGATCAGACGGAGCTGCAGCCCGAGTCCCCCCGCGATCTCGCTCTGCAGCCACACGCTCGGCAGCAGGGTGGGGGCGAGGGTGACCGACGCCTCGGCGAGGGGGGGCGCGGTAGACGCATTGACCTGTGCGGCGATCATGCCGACCACCGCGCCGGAGATTCCCGCCACGGTCGCCATGCGGATCGACGCCCGTTCTTCGCCGACGATGACGGCGAGCCCGCGCGGCGCGGGGAGCAGGCAGAGGAAGTGGAGCGTGTAGATCCACCAGAGCCCGACGAACGCCACCGTGTTCGCGTGCACCCACGGCAGGAGCTGCGCGGGCACGTTGAGCATGTCGGTGCTCAGCCCGCGCGCGAAGAGAAAACCGAAGGTGTAGGCGATCGTACCGAGGAAGACGATGCCGGAGAGCAGGGCGCCGAGCCCGCCGACACGCACCGCGTCGGCCGCGCGATCCAGCGGCGCGGCGGCGGGGCGGGTCGGGGGCGACGCGTCGGGCACGACTACTCGCGCGCGAACGCGGAGTCGAACGCGGCGTGCGGCGGCTTGAAGTCGACGGCCTTCACGAAGGCACAGGCCTCCTTCGCACCGGCCTCGCGATCCATCCCGATGTCCTCCCACTCGATCGAGAGGGGACCGTCGTAGTGCGCGGCGTTCAGGTGCCGGATGATCTCCTCGAACTTGATCTTGCCGCGGCCGATCGAGCGGAACTCCCAGAACCGGTCGGGATGTCCGAAGTTGAGGTGGCCGCCGAACACTCCCGAGGGGCGCGGCACGTCCGACCACCACACGTCCTTCATGTGGACGTGATAGATGCGATCGGCGAAGCGGTCGATGAAGCCGACGTAGTCCACGCCCTGGTAGCCGAAGTGGCTCGGGTCGTAGTTGAAGCCGAACGCCTTGCGCCCCTTCAGCGCGTCGAGGGCGCGCTGCGCCGACGAGACGTCGAAGGCGATCTCCGTCGGGTGCACCTCGAGGGCGAAGCGCACGCCCACCTCGTCGAAGGTGTCGAGGATCGGGTTCCAGCGCTTGGCGAAGTCCGCGAACCCGGCGTCGATCATCGCGTCGGGCACGGGGGGGAAGCTGTAGAGCAGGGGCCAGATCGACGAGCCGGTGAAGCCGGCGACGACTTTCACGCCGAGCTTGGCCGCGGCGCGCGCGGTGTCCTGCATCTCCTTGGCGGCGCGCTGCTGCACGCCCTGCGGATTGCCGTCGCCCCACACGTGCGGCGGGATGATCGCCTTGTGCCGCTCGTCGATGTTGTCGCACACGGCCTGACCCACGAGGTGATTGCTGATCGCGAACACCTGGAGGCCGTACTTGGCGAGCAGGTCGCGGCGGCCCTGCGTGTAGCCGTCTTCCTTCAGCGCGCGCTGGACGTCGAAGTGGTCACCCCAGCATGCGAGCTCGAGGCCGTCGAAGCCGAACTCCTTCGCCTTCTTGGCGACGGTCTCGAGGGGCAGATCGGCCCACTGGCCGGTGAACAGGGTGACAGGTCTCGTCATTGATGCGCGCCTGGATGAGGGAATGGGGAAACGGCCGAACGTTATGCAGGGGTCGCGGGAGCCTCAAGGCGGGGAAATGGGGAATGCGGGAATGGGGTAATGAGGAACGACACGGCCTCGGGAGGCCAATGCTTCCCGAGGCCGTTTCTCATTCCCGCATTCCCTCATTCCCTCCGCGCAAGCTCCTCCGCCGTATCCTGATCCGTGATCAGCACGTCCACGATGTCCGCCTTGAGCGCGGCGTGGATCGCGTCGACCTTGCCCGGCCCCCCTGCCACGGCGACGACGCGTGGGACGCGGCGGAGCTGCTCGGTCGTGATGCCGAGAATGAGCTCGTCGAGCGCCGTCTTGACGACGGCGCCCTGGGCGTCGAAGAAGCGCAGCGCGATGTCCCCGACGGCGCCGGCCTGCACGACCGACTCGAGCGTACCGGCTGGAAAGGAATGACCATCGTTGAGCACGGGGTTCGTGTCGATCCCGCCGATGCCGACGTACACGGTGTCGAGGCGGTCGAAGTAGCGGAGCGCCGTCTGTACGTGCGGATCGTTGCGTAACACGTCGCGAACTTCCGTCGTCGCCACCACGCCGGGGACGGGGAAGAGCACGGGCACCGCGCCGAGGAGCTGCGCCAGCCGGCGAACGAGCTCGGCCGCGTACGCCTCCGCCGCCGGCGGGCCGATGCCGCCGAGCGTCTGCACGACGTGCACCCCCTCGGTCGCCATCGGCGCCATCGCCTGGACCATCGCGCTCAGCGTCGTCCCCCACGCGAGGCCGATCGTGTCGCCCGGATGGACGGTCCGGGAGAGGAAGGCGGCCGCCGCGGCGCCAATCTGGCGGCGGAGCAGGTCGGGGCTCGTGCCAGGCTCGGTGGGCACGATCCGCACGACCCCCAGCTTGAACTGCTCCTCCAGCCGCGATTCCAGATCGATGTGCAGCCCGCGCGGTGGCGAGATGGTGATCTGCACGATCCCGTGCGTCTGAGCGTCGCGCAGGAGCCGCGAGACGGCGGGCCGCGACAAGCGCAGACGCTCGGCGATCTCCTGCTGCGTCTGATCGCGCAGATAGTAGAGCGTGCTGACCTTGCTCAGGAGATAGAGATCGGGGGCGGAGCGGGGACGTGGCATCGCTGCCAAATTACCATCGGGCAGAGGGCCGGCAACCGCCACCGCCCCCATGCGACGGTCAGCGAGTCACACGATCGCCGCGTAGCTTGACACCACCCGCTGCCGGGATTCTTCTAGCGGTCCGGGGCTCGTCCCCGCTCGACGTCCATCGCGTGCCCGCTCCTATGCGCATTCGCCGCACGACCGCCCTCGCACGTCGCACGCTTGCCGCGTTGCTCGCCACGCTCGCCGGCGCCGCGTGCGCGTCCTCCTCGTCCTCCGTGCCAGGCGAGGGGCCGGCGCCCCTCAATCTCATGAAGGCGCAGCGGTACCTGTTCTCGTACTTCAAGGGGAATGGCGAGGATGGACTGCACCTCGCCTATAGCGAGGACGGCTACGCCTGGCGCGCGCTCAACGACGACAAGCCGTTCTTTCATCCGTCGGTCGGCAAGGAGAAGCTGACGCGCGATCCGTCGATCGTCCGCGGTCCCGACGGGATGTACCACATGGTCTGGACGGCCGGCTGGAACGAGCAGGGCTTCGGCTACGCCGAGTCGCGCGACCTCATCACGTGGATCAACGAGCGCTACGTCCCCGTCATGGCGAACGAGCCGACGGCGATGAACACGTGGGCGCCCGAGATCTTCTACGACTCGCTCAAGACGCGCTACCAGATCGTCTGGTCCTCGACGATCCCCGGCCGCTTTCCCGGCGACAGCACGGGCGGCGGCGGCAAGTACAACCACCGCCTCTACTACACGACGACGAAGGACTTCCGCACCTTCGCGCCGACGAAGCTCCTCTACGATCGCGGCTTCAGCGTGATCGACGCCGACATCATCAAGGACGGCACGCGCTACGTGATGTTCCTCAAGGACGAGCGGGAGAAGCCGGCGCAGAAGAACATCCGCCTCGCGTACGCCGAGCGCGCCGAGGGACCCTGGTCGCAGGCGACGCGCCCGATCACCGGCAACTATTGGGCTGAAGGTCCAACCGTGTTGCGCGTCGGCGACGAGTGGATCCTCTATTTCGACCGCTACACGGAGCATCGCTACGGTGCGCTCGCGTCGGACGACCTCGCGAACTGGGACGACGTGACGGCGTCGCTCGCCATGCCCGACGGGATGCGCCATGGCACCGCCTTCGCCGTGCCGCGCGTCGACGCGGAACGGCTTCTCGCCAACGAGCGCAGGATGACGCCGTGATCCGGAAAGCGTTCCGCATGGCGGTGAACCCGCAGGAAGCGATCGAGTACGAGCGCCGCCACTCGCCGATCTGGCCGGAGCTGCAGGAGGTGCTGCGCGCGCACGGCGTGCACCACTACTCGATCTTCCTCGACGAGACGGACGGCAGCCTGTTCGCCTACGTGGAGATCGAGGACGAGGCGCGCTGGGACGCGATCGCGCAGACGCCCGTCTGCCGGCGGTGGTGGACGCACATGCGCGACATCATGCCCACCAATCCGGACGACAGCCCGCGCAGCGTCCCGCTGCGCGAGGTGTTCCATCTCCACTGAGCGGCTCCGGCCATTGCACCGTCCACGCACATCACTGCTGTTCGTCGCACTCACCCTCGCCTGCGCCGGACAGTCCGCCCCCGCGCGCCGAGGAAGTGCGGATCCCTCGACGTCGCTCGGGGCGACGGCAGCAGGTCGCCCCGAGCGCGCGACCACGTTTGACGTGCGCGCCTTCGGCGCCACCGGTGACGGCACGACGATCGACAGCGACGCGATCAACCGCGCGATCGACGCCGCCGCCGCGGCGGGTGGCGGCACCGTCGTCTTTCCCGCCGGCACCTACGCCAGCCACTCCATTCGCCTCAAGAGCCACGTCGGGCTCTTCCTCGATCAGGGGGCCGTGCTGCTCGCCGCCGACACGGGCGCGGGACGCGGCTACGATCCCGCCGAAGCGGGGGCCGGCAACGCGTACCAGGACTTCGGCCACAGCCACTGGCACAACAGCCTGATCTGGGGCGAGAACGTCGAGGACGTCTCCATCACGGGGCGGGGTCGCATCGACGGACGCGGCTTGAGCCGCGGCCTCACCCCGCGCGCGGCGGATCTCGACACGCGGCCCGGCCAGGCGAACAAGGCGATCGCGCTCAAGCTCGCGCGCCACGTGCTGCTCCGCGACTTCACGATCTACCGCGGCGGCCACATGGCCATCCTCGCCACCGGCGTGGACGACCTCACGATCGACGACCTCACGATCGACACGGGCCGCGACGGGATCGACGTCGACGCGTGCCGCAACGTGCGCATCTCGAACACGAGCGTGAACGCGCCGAACGACGACGCGATCGTGCTCAAGAGCTCCTTCGCGCTCGGCGCTCCCCGCGCGACGGAGAACGTCGTCATCACGAACAGCCACGTGAGCGGCTTCGACGTCGGGACGATGCTCGACGGCACCTTCGGCCGCACCACCGTCGCCGCGCCCGACCGCGACGGTCCCACGGGACGCATCAAGCTCGGTACCGAGTCCAACGGCGCCTTCCGCAACATCGCGATCTCCAACGTCACCTTCACGCGCTCGCGCGGGCTCGCGCTCGAGACGGTGGACGGCGCGACGCTCGAGGACGTGACCATCTCGAACGTCACGATGCGCGAGGTCTCCAACGCGCCGATCTTCCTCCGCCTCGCGAGCCGGATGCGCGGCCCCGCCGGCACGCCTGTCGGCGCACTCCGCCGCGTGACGATCAGCAACGTCACCGTCGCCGACGCCGATCCGCGCTACGCGGCCATGATCGTGGGCGTGCCTGGACACCAGATCGAGGACGTGCGGTTGAGCAACATCCGCATTCGCTCTCGCGGCGGGCTGTCGCTCGAGACCGCCGCGTCGCAGCCGGCGAATCTGGTCAACACCTTCTTCCGTCCGCCCGGCGGTACGGGACCGCGCGAGCCGTACGCCGTGCCCGAGCGCGAGACGATGTATCCGGAGCCGAGCCTGTTCGGCGTGCTACCGGCATACGGCGTCTACATCCGCCACGCCACCGGCATTCGCCTCGACGGTGTCGACGTCGGATTCATGACTCCCGACACGCGCCCCGCCGTCGTCCTCGACGACGTGCGCGACGTCTCGTTCCACGGCTTCCGTGCGCAGACGTCGGGCGGCGCACCGACGCTCGTCCTGCGCGACGTGGACGACTTGCGCGTCGAGCATTCTCCGCCGCTGCGCGACACGTACGTGAAGCATGCGGCGCGACAGACGTATTGAAGCGGTGAATGGTGAACGGTTCACGGTGAACGCTTCGCACTACGAAGTGCAGGTCCCTCGACTCGCCTCGCTCGCTCGGGATGACGATACGCTCACGTCGCGCCAAGGGGTCAGACACCTGCGGTGTCTGACCCCAGGATCTGACCCCAGCCTTCGCGTCGTTCCGCATTCCCGCATTCCCCGTTCCCGCCGATGACGCGACTTCCACTCGTCCTCGCAACACTCGCTCTGCTCGGATGCGGAGGCGCCTCCACGCCGGCGCCTGCTCCGGCGCCGACACCCGCGACCGCCGCCGCGCCGATGATCGCGCGCGCGCAGCCGACGATCCCGCTCTGGACCGCGGGCGCGCCCGGGGCGCTCGGCAACACGCCGGCGGACCAGCCCGAGCTCACCCCCTATCTCCCACCCGCCGGCCGCGCCAATGGCACGGGCGTCGTGATCTTCCCCGGCGGTGGATACCAGCATCTCTCCATGCAGCACGAGGGCTCCGAGATCGCCAACTGGCTCGCGGGGCTCGGCGTCACGACGTTCGTCGTCAAGTACCGCCTCGGTCCGAGCTACCATCATCCGACGATGCTGACCGACGCGCAGCGCGCCATCCGTATCGCGCGCTCGCGCGCCGCCGAGTGGGGGGTGGACCCGAACCGGCTCGGCGTCATCGGCTTCTCCGCCGGCGGCCATCTCGCCTCGACGACGGGGACGCACTTCGACGCGGGCGCCGCGTCGAGCAGCGATCCGATCGAGCGGGCCAGCTCGCGCCCGGACTTCATGATCCTCATGTATCCCGTGATCACGATGCGCGACTCGGTGGCGCACGCCGGCTCGAAGCTCAACCTGCTCGGCAAGGATCCGTCGCCGGCGCTCGTGCACCTGCTGTCGAACGAGGAGCAGGTTTCGGCGCAGACCCCGCCGACCTTCCTCGTGCACACGGTGGACGACCGCACCGTGCCGGTCGAGAACACGCTACTGTTCTATCGCGCCCTCCGCGCCGCGGGCGTGCCGGCGGAGATGCACATCTACGAGCACGGCCCCCACGGGTTCGGCCTGGCCACGAACAATCCGGTGCTGGCCACCTGGACGTCGCTCTGCGAGAACTGGATGCGCATGCACGGCTGGCTCGGCGCTCCCCGATGAGCGCCCGCCGCGACGAGTGATGCCTGACGGCGCTGCTCTTCGTCTGCAGTTGGCAGCACGATCATCGAAGGACGCAGGGACCGATGACCAACGTTCAGGCACACGCCGAGACCGAGCGCAGCTACGACCTGCTGGACGCGCTCCCCAATCCCATCTACGTCTGGCGTCGCCAGACGGACGGCGGGGTGTATCTCGTCTACGCCAACGACGCCGGCCATCGCGAGACGGATGGACGGGTCGCGGCGGTGCTCGGCTCCGAGCTGCGCGCCCTGTACACCGAGTCCGATCCCGAGATCGTCGACCTCATCATGCAGACGCTCGCCGATGGCGAGCCGCGCCGCATCGAGCACGAGTACCACTTCCGCCGTACGGGGAAGGTGCGCTGGTTCCGGACGTCGTACATGCGGACGACGTCCGACGAGGTCGTCGTCGAGAACGAGGACCTGACGGAACGACGGCGCCACCTCGGCCAGATCGAAGGGGCCGAGCGGCGCGTGCGGCGCGAGCGGACGCGGCTCGCCGAGCTCCTCGAGTGCGCACCGGCCCTGATCTGCACCTTCCGCGGCCCCACGCACGTGTACGAGATGGCGAACGAGGAATGCCGCCGCTTCCTTGGCCGCGACAACGTGATCGGGCGGACGGTCGCCGAAGTGATGCCCGAGCTCGCCGAGCAGGGGCTGATCGCGCATCTCGACCGCGTGGTGGCCACCGGCGAGCCGTTCCTGGCGACCGCGTTGCCGGTGCAGTGCCGCATGGGCTCCAATGGCCAGGCCGAGCAACGCCACTTCAACGTCACCATCCAGCCAATCGAGGAGCACGACGGCACGCGCTCGGGCACCTTCGTGTACGCCGTCGACGTGACCAAGCTGGTGAACGCGGCGCGCGCGCAGGAGTGCCTGGCCGAGGAGCTCCGGACGAGCCAGGAGCGGCACGAGCTCGTGCTCACCGCGACGCGGGAGCTCATCTACGACTGGGACATCGCGAGCGATTCCGTCTTCTATAGCGACGCCCTCTACACGGCGTTCCGTCATCGGCGCGGCGACGTCGGGCCGGGCTACGCGTGGTGGGTGCGGCAGCTGCACCCGGATGACCGGGAGGCGGTCACCGCGTCGCTCCGGGCGGCGGTCGAGCGCGGGGACGCCTTCTGGTCGAACGAGTACCGCTTCCAGCGCGGCGACGGCGGGTGGGCCGTCGTCCTCGATCGCGGCCACATCATCCGGAGCGCGGACGGGGCGCCGGTGCGCGTCATCGGATCGCGGGCTGACGTCACGGAGCGCCGCCAGCTCGAGATGCAGCTGCGCGAGTCGCAGAAGATGGAGGCGATCGGCCGACTCGCCGGCGGCGTCGCGCACGACTTCAACAACCTGCTCACCGCCATCCTCGGCTACGCCGATCTCGCGCTCGGGGACGTGCGCGAGTCGAGCTCCGTCCGCGACGAGATCGAGGAGATCCGCAAGGCGGCCCAGCGCGCGGCGCAGCTCACCAAGCAGCTGCTCGCCTTCGGGCGTCGGCAGATCCGCCGGCCCACGCGCGTCGACGTCGACGCCGTCGTGCGCGACACGGACCGCCTGCTGACCCAGCTGCTCGGCGAGCACATCCAGCTCGTGGTGCAGGCGGGCGCGCACGGCGCCGTCGTGCACATGGACCCGAGCGAGCTCGATCAGATCCTCGTCAACCTCGCGGTGAACGCGCGCGACGCGATGACGGAGGGCGGCGTCGTCACCATCGAGACGTCGCGCAGCCGGATGGCCACCGACGGCGGGCAGACCGAGTTCGTCCTGCTCACCGTCAGCGACACCGGCGCCGGCATCGCCGACGAGACGCTGCCGCACATCTTCGAGCCCTTCTTCACCACCAAGGGGGAGCGCGGCAACGGGCTCGGGCTCTCCACCGTGTACGGGATCGTCGAGCAGAACGGCGGCCGCATCGAGGTGGACTCCACCGTCGGCGTGGGGACGCGCTTCTCCGTCCATCTGCCGATCGCCCCGGACTCGCTCGCGGCGCGGCTCACGCCGGTGCAGCCCACCTCGGCGATCGTGCAGACGGCGACGGTGCTGCTCGTGGAAGACGAGAATGCCGTGCGCATCCTCGCGCACCGCATCCTCGAGCGCGCCGGCTATCGCGTCCTCGACGCGCGGCACGGCGCGGACGCGCTCCTCCTCTGGCGCCAGCAGGCCGACCAGATCGACGTCGTCGTCACCGACCTCGTGATGCCCGAGATGGGCGGGCGCGCGCTGGCCGACGCGCTGCACGCGACGAATCCCGCCCTGCCGATCGTCTTCATGTCCGGCTACTCGGACGACGAGATGACGCGCCGCGGCTTCGCCGACGCGCAGGTCGCCTTCCTCGCGAAACCGTTCTCCGCCGATAGTCTGGTTGGCGCGGTGCGGGAGGCGCTGCGCGCGGCGGTGCGGGGATAAGGGGATACGGGGATACGGGGATACGGAACGACACGGCCTCAGGAGGCAGGAGCTTCCCGAGGCCATTCGCATTTCCGTATCCCCGTGCTCCCGCATCCCCGCGACGTTTCCCCGGACCACTCGTCTCTCTACGTGATCCCCGCGCTTCCGAGCCACCTGCTGTTCCGAGCCGCGATCCTCGCGCTCGGCGCGCTCCCCGCCGTGCCGCGCGCGCTCGACTCGCGTGCCCCCTGGGCGCCTGCCGTCGAGGCGCCCGGGATCGTCGCGGGCTCGTACGTCGCCGTGCTGGCGAACGGGGAGAAGCTTCCGTGGACGACCAAGGTGCCCGCCGTGCAGGGGCTCGCACACTGGGCCCGGCTCGACCTCGCCGTGCTCCGACTCACCAGCGACGGCCGCTACACCCTGAGCTATCGCTACGCGCAGGAAGTCGTCGACACGCGCGCCCCCCTCCGCATGCCCCCCGCGCGCGACGAGCTCTCCGTCGGCCGGTATTCGGGCAAGGGGAAGAAGCTGACCTTCGTCCCCAAGGCGACGCCCGGTCGCCCCGAGCGTGCCGTGACCGCCGACGTCGTCGGCGAGGACATCTCGCTCGACAAGACGGTGCTCGTCGGCAACAAGCCATTCCGCGTCCGGCTGCTCTTCCGCCGCGATCCCACTCTCTGGTGATTCGTTCCGTGTCCAACTCGGCCATCGTACCACGGATCGCACTCGTCGGCGGGCTCGCCCTCGCCGCTCTCCCTCGCGCGCTCGCCGACAGTGATTCGCCCGATCTGCGATGGCTCCTCATCGGCGTCGTGGCCGCGATCGTCGTCCTCGCGCTCACGCGCTTCGCCGCGAAGAGCACCGGCTCCGACACCGTGTCCGTCGTCGGCGATGCCGCGGCACTCGGCGCACTCGCCGTCGGCTTTCCCTCCACCGCACTCGTCGGCGCGTTCGTGCTCGCGGTTGCGGTACACGCACGCCGCGGCACCCCATGGTTCGCGCTGGGCGCCGCGCTCTTCGCCTACGGCCTCGCGCTCGTCATCCGGCTCGCGGCGGGACTCGTGCCGACGGGTGCGTGGGGCGACGCGATAACCGCGATCGTTCTCCTCGCCGTCGTCGGCGTTGCCGTCGCCGTGCTGATGCCGTCGGCGGTGTCGACCTCCGCGACGACCGCCACCAGCGCCGCGGCGCCGCTGGCGGGTGCGTTCGCCGAGGAGGCCGCGGAAGCGAGCGAGGTCGCGCAGACGCTGAGCGGATCGGTCGGTGAGCTGGAGGACCTGAGCCGCGCGTTCACCAACACGATCGAGGACCTGACGCGCGAGCTCGAGCGGCAGCGCAGCTTCACCCTCGACGGCACGCGCCACGTGCGCGAGGCGCGCGCCGCGGCGGATGCGTTGCACGAGCGTGCGCAGGCGATGGAGCAGGCGATCGCGCAGCTCACCGCCGCTGCGTCGTCGAGTCGCGAGGCGATCGATCGCGCGTCGCACACGCTCGTGAGCGTCGGCGACCGCGTGCGTGCGAGCGCCGACCGCGTGCGCAACCTCGACGAGGTCTCGGACCGGATCGGCGGCTTCATCGAGCGCATCACGCGGCTCGCGCGTCAGACCAACCTCCTGGCGCTCAACGCAGCGATCGAAGCGGCGCGCGCGGGCGAGCAGGGGAAGGGCTTCGCCGTCGTCGCGGATGAAGTGCGCAAGCTCGCCGGCGAGAGCGAGCGTGCCGCGCGCGAGATCCAGAGCACCGTCGGCGACGTGCGCGCCCACATGGGCGAGGTGACGCAGCTCCTCCTCACCAACGAGCAGGAAGTGGGCGACGTCGGCGCCGTCGCCGTGCAGGCGACGGACGCACTCGGCGCCATCTCGACGAGCATCGCGCGCGTCACGTCGATCGTCGCCGAAACGGGCGAGGTGTCGCGCGCCCAGTCGGCACGCATCGCCACGCTGGCCGAGGCGATCGCGAGCCTGGACGAAGGCGCCCAGCGCGCCACGAGCCGGGCCGAGCAGACCGCCGAGCTGCTCCGCACGCGTGCGACGCAGTCCGGCGGATTGCGTGACGCGGCGCGGCGGATCGCGAGCGTCGCCTCGCGTCTCGCGCGCGCCTGACGCGCAGCCATTGGGGTCAGACCCGAGGGCGCATGCTGGGGTCAGACCCCGAGGGCAAAGCCCGAGGGCTCTGACCCCTTGGCGCGACGAGAGCCATTGTCATCCCGAGCGAGCGGAGCGAGTCGAGGGATCTGCACTTGGGTTTCTCACAGAGAGCACGGAGGGCACAGAGACGACCTCGGTACGCTTCGCTCGCCAGAAGATTTCACGCGGAGCACGCGGAGGACCGCGGAGGCACGCGGAGAACGGCTCTCGGTGGAGTAGCTCGCGTTGGCGCAGCGCTCCTCTCCATCCACAAACCTCAAATGATTTTGGTGGTCCGGCGGAGAGATCGCTGCGCCATGCCTCCGCGCCTCCGCGGGCCGGGCGTGTAGTGGCTCGTCTCGGCGCACCGCGCCGCGCCTCCGCGTGAAACCACGTTGCGCGACGGAGCGACCGAGGCAGTAACTCCGTGCGCTCGGCAGATGTCTGCGACCGCCGCGTGAGATGACACAGCCAGCGCGGTGGCGCTCGGGTCGAGCGAGCCGGTAAGTTGGCTCGGACCTTCATCGCCGAAATCGCCATGCGCTCTCTCCTCGCCGCGTTGCTCGTCGGTTCGCTCGTCTGCGCGCCCTGCAGCTCATCGCAGTCGCAATCGGCGACCGGCACCGAGTGGACTGCCTACGGCCGCGACGTCCTCGGTGGCCGCTACTCGACCCTGACCCAGATCGACACGACCAACGTCGCGCGGCTCGCCGTCGCGTGGACGTATCACACGGGTGAGCTCGCGCCCGCGGTGGAGACGCCGCGCCACCGCTCCCTCGAGGCGACGCCGATCGTCGTCGACGGCACGATGTATCTCATCACGCCGATCGGCCGCATTGTCGCGCTCGATCCCGAGACGGGGAAGGAGCGCTGGGTGTACGACGCGCGGCTCGACCGCACGCTCGGCTTCGGCGATCACACCAGCCGCGGCGTGTCCACCTGGCTCGACCCCACGCGTGCGGCGGGGCAGCCCTGCCGGCGCCGCATCATTGCCGCCACCGTCGACGCGCGGCTCCTCTCACTCGACGCCGCGACCGGGAAGCCGTGCGAGGACTTCGGCGACCATGGCGTCGTGGATCTCCGCGTTGGGCTGCGCAATACCCCGTTCGAGAAGAGCGAGTACGAGGAGACCTCGCCGCCCCTCGTCGTGCACGACCTCGTCGTCGTCGGCTCGGCCGTCGCCGACAATCAGCAGTTCAACGCCGCGAGCGGCGAGGTGCGCGCCTTCGACGTGCGCACCGGCGCGAAGCGGTGGACCTGGGACCCGGTGCCACAAGATTCGAGCGATCCGGGATACGCGACGTGGCGTGGCGCGAAGGCGCATCGCACCGGTGCGGCCAACGCCTGGTCCGTGCTCGCCGCCGACCCCGCGCGCGATCTCGTCTTCGTCCCCACCGGCAGCCCGAGCCCCGACTACTACGGCGGCGAGCGACTCGGCGCCAACCGCTACGCCAACTC
>Ga0070684_100001217_pt1 | contig 18491 bp, 13 predicted proteins | sample KBSC723LmetaG_FD_65653 | JGI IMG/M metagenome (GOLD analysis project Ga0070684, IMG submission 65653) | Corn rhizosphere microbial communities from Kellogg Biological Station, Michigan, USA - KBS C7.2-3L metaG | ecosystem: Host-associated > Plants > Roots > Rhizosphere ...
TGACGGCCGAGCAGCGACAGGTACGCGCTGTGCCAATTCCGGCCCAGCGCGTCCTGTGGATTCAGCTCGAGCCCACGGCGAAACTCGTGTTCCGCACCTGCCCAGTCCCAGTCGTACCAGGTGTGGATGGTTGCCAGCGCGTAGTGTGCGCTCGCCAACCCGTCGTCCAGTTCGAGGGCTCTTGCCGCCGCGGCCTTTCCACGCGCGAGCGCCTCGTCGTTCGGAATGGCCCCGTACGTGCCGGCAACCAGGTAGGTCTCCGCCAACCCCGAGTGTGCCGGCGCAAACGCTGCATCCTTCGCGATCGCCTGGTTGAATCGCTCAATCGCTTCCTGCCATCCGCGACTCGTGTACTGGTGGAACGCGTAACGTCCTTTCAGATACAAGCCGTACGCCTCCGGGTTCACCGCCTGGGCGCGATCGAGCGGTCTCAGAAAGATATTGATTCGCCGGGCGATGTCGGTCGACAGGGCTCGCTGCAGGTCGAGAATCTCGCTGGCCTCGCGTTCGTACGCGTCAGCCCACAGATGCATGTCAGTCGCTACCTGGATCAACTGCGCGGTGACACGCACGCGGTTGCCGTCATGCGTGACGGTGCCTTCCACAATCGCATCGACGTTCAGCTCCCGGCCGATCTGCTTGATGGTCTTCTTCGTTCCCAGGTACTGGATCACCGACGTACGCGAGGTAATTCGCGCGCCACCCATCTTCGCCAGATCGGTAATCAAGGCGTCGGTGAGGCCGTCAGCAAAGTACTGCTGCTCGGGATCGCGCGAGAGGTTTTCGAGCGGAAGGACCGCGAGCGCCGAAATCGGCGGCGGGGCGGCCCGTTTGGCGAGCCACAACCGCGTCGTGCTGATGCCACCAGCGACCGCGATGACGAGACCGGCCGCCGTCATCATCGTCATTGGAACGCGGTGGCGGGCCCGCCACCCATTCGGCGCCGCGGCCGCGTCGGCGTTCTCGTCGACGCAGGTTACGGGCGAGATGAAACGGTACCCTTTCCGCGGAAGCGTCTCGATGAAGCGCGGTCGTTCGGCCGAATCCCCCAGCGCTTCCCTCAGGTGATTGATCACCTTATTGAGACCGCGATCGAAGTCGACGAACGTGCCGGCAGGCCACAGCCGTAGTGTCAGCTCTTCGCGTGTGAGCAGCTGGCCTGGCTGTTCGAGCAGCGCCAGCAGCAGGTGGAGGGATTGATCGCGAAGGGGTGTTCGTTGTCCGGCGCGGGTCAGTTCGCCTGTACGGGCGTCGAGGGTGAAGTCTCCAAAGTGGTAAACACGTGCGGTCTGGACGCCGTTGGCCATCGGCTGCACCTGCGCAGCAGTGCTCGACAGTCTATCACCCACCTCTTGGGTTGCCCCTCACGCGCTGAGATCGGAGCCACGTCCTGCGGCATCGGATTGAGCGGCGTGAGCTTCGTGCCTTCCGGTAGCATCAAAAGAGTGGCCCGCCGAATGCGTCACGAGATTCCGTGGGTTTACGCCCTCTGACGCCCGAATTCCAGTGAAAATTGCGTGGGCCTGCGGAACGCCAGAGAGACATCGCAGGATTCGTACCGATGAAACGAGAGGAGAGACAAAGCACGAGGGCAAATATTTTCTATTCAAACGCGAACTAATCGTGCTACAACATCGTCCGATGAAGGGTGAACACCTCGGCGAGTTCGAAGAATTCACATTGCTCGCTGTCCGCGCGCTCGGCGATAACACCTACGCGGTTCCTGTTCAGCAGTACGTCGAGAAGGCCACGGCACGGACGATCTCCATTGGCTCGATCTACGCGGCGCTGGGGCGGCTCGAAGCCAAGGGCTTCCTTCGTTCGAGCATGAGCGAGGCGGTAGCGCAGCGGGGCGGCAAGTCGAAACGCGTCTACACGGTGACGCCAACGGGATTGCGGACCGCGCGCGATCTACACCGCGTCCGCGAGCGAATCTGGAATGCGATTACGGAAGGAGGGCGCTCGTGACCGGTCTGCCCCGCCTCGCCCGGTGGCTGCTCCATCTCTCACGCGTGCCACCTGAAACCCGCACCGAGGTAAGCGCCGACCTGCTCGAGCTCTTCGAGGGCCGCCGCCGCGATCACGGGACGCTCTACGCGCGCTGGCGCTTGTACCACGACATCGGCAGCTTGTGGATTCAGCCGCGCCGGTTCGTCAGCACCGCCACACCGCGGTCAACCCCCATGCTTCTCGGTGACGTGCGCGGCGACCTTCGGTATGCCGCGCGCCTCTTTGCGCGGCAGCCAATCATTCTCCTGCTGACGCTCATCGGTCTGTCGGTCGGACTCGGAATCGCGACTGCCGCCTTCAGCATGATGAACGCCGCCGTGCTTCGCGGCGAAGGCCTCGTCGATCCGGATCGCGCGCCGGGAATCGTCCGAACGGCGGATCGGTCAGTGTCGACGGCCTGGAGTTACCGCGAATTCCTTCAGTTGCGCGAAGGCGCGACCCGGATGCAGGTCGAAGCCGTGCTCACCGACGGCGCCTCGGTACGCACGACATCCTCTGAGGCGGATTCGGCCGGTTCCACTCCTCTTGCGTTCGTCAGCGGCGGATTCTTCAGTGCGACCGGTGCGCGGGTGATCGCTGGCCGGCCGCTCACCGACACCGACGACCATGGGGCCGGCCCTCCGCCCATCGTGATCAGCTTCGTTTTCTGGACGACGAAGCTGAATCGGGATCCGAACGTCATCGGTCGAACAATCTGGATCGGTCGCACCGCCGCCACGATCGTCGGTGTGGCAGAGCGCAGGTTCACGCTACCGAACACCCGCATGCTGTGGATGCCGTTGACGTCGTACGAAGCGGTGTACAGCGTGACGCCTGAGCCGACGCCACCCAATGTGCTGGTCTCGGTGTTCGGACGCGTATTGCCGAACGTGACATTCGCCGAAGCCGAAGCGCAGCTCAGCGGCGCTGCAGCGTCCATCGCGGCCGAGGCACCGCTGCGAGTCAGGCTGGATCCGAAAGTTGGTTTGGGGCGCGTTGCCGCGTCGACGACCCTGGCGGTCACGACTTTCGTGTTCTCGGTGATCGCGCTCGTGCTGCTGCTCGCCTGCGCGAACGTTGCAACCGTCCTCATCTCCGCCGCCATCACCCGCGAACGCGAGATGGGTGTTCGCGCCGCGCTCGGGGCGAGCCGCTGGAGGATTGTCCGGCAGCTTGTCACCGAGAGCCTCGCGCTTGGAACAATTGCCTCGACGATCGGGTTAGTCCTGGCTCACTGGTCCATTCCTGTCTTCGCCACGATGCTTGAAGCGCCCGCGGGAGCGGACTTCGCACCTGACCTCAACGTCTATCTGTTTCTCGCGCTGGTGACGCTCGTCAGCGGTGTTGGAGCGGGGCTGGCGCCAGCGTGGCACAGCCGCGGCACGGATCTTCTCACTCCACTCAAGGGCGAATCCGCGCGCGACAACCGAACTGCACCTCGACGATTGCGTTCACTGCTCGTGATGACCCAGGCCGCCGTCTCGGTTCTCCTCATCGTCCTGGCCACGCTGTTCGTTCGCGCAACAGTACGCGCCGCTTCGACCGACGTCGGATTCAACGCCGACGGTTTATACGCGGTATGGCCTGGAATTGATTCGGGGCCGGACGGCGTCGGCATCAAGGCCTTCTGGGCTCGTGCGATTCCCGAGTTGCAGGCGGTTCCAGGCGTCGCCGCGGTGACGCTTGCCGAGATCCCGCCGTTCGGCGATGGATACAAAGCCTCGATGACGCGTGAGCAGCCGGTTCGCGTCGTGCTTCTCAATCGCACGCGCGGCGAGTACTTCGAAGCGCTCGGTCTTCGGATGCTCGATGGTCGGACATACACGCAGGGCGAGGTCGCGGCGAAGGCTCCGGTCGCCGTCATCAGCCAGTCGCTCGCGCGGGCGTACTGGCCTGGGCAATCGCCGATCGGTCAATTACTGCCGCAGGTGATTCCACTGCCGCCGACCCTCGCGGCTGGCGGGAAGTCAGTCGTGCCGGCGCCACGACCCACGATTATCGGCGTCGTCAGCGACGCGATCACCGCACGACTCCACGAGCGGAGCACCTTTGCCGTTTACGAGCCGATTGATCCAGCGAGCGAAATCTTCGCGCGGCTCATCATCCGCGTGGCACCGGGCGCAACCGGAGTCGTTCAGCAGGTAACCCAGCGACTGCGCGCCATCGACTCGCACGCCAACCCGGTAATCGCGAGCGTCACCGCGGGCCTCCAGCGAGAAGCGTCCCGGCCTCGCATGTGTGCGATGCTCGCGGGCATGATCGGCGGGATCGCCATCGTGATGTGCGTCATCGGTCTTTACGGCCTCACCGCGTCGGTCGTCAGTCAGCGGACGCGGGAGATGGGCGTACGCGTGGCCATGGGCGCGCAACCGCGCGATCTGCTGCGGCTGCTGATGTGGGACAGCTTGCGTCCGGTCCTGCTCGGTCTGGCGATCGGGGTCGCCGCTGCGCTGGTCGCGAGTCGTCTCGTTCTCGCGATCATGTTCTTCGGAGTATCGCCACACGATCCGATTGCCTTCATCGCGGCGATGTTGTTGCTCATCGCGGCGGCGACGCTCGCGGTGGTGCTGCCCACACGCCGCGCCGCGGCCACGGATGCGGCGCTGGTACTACGCGATTCATGAACGCGCCCACCGCCGATTCAGGGATTCACGATTCAATGATTCGAGGATGAGCGATTCGACGATGAGGGATTCGAGGATCAGGAATTCAAGGATGAGTGATCAGTGATTAGGGATTCAAGCGCCGCCATTCCTCGCGCGTCTGTCCCCAGATGTCGACGCGATCATCCTGGTATGGCGGCGGTAGTTTTCCAGGGCCGAGATTTCGTGAGCCAAGCTTCTGCGCGACGCGCTGCGACGCGAGATTGGCCGGCGCAATCGAATGAATGACGCTCGACCATCCTAGTGTGTCGAATGCCCAGTTTGCCGCCGCGACGGCGCCTTCGCCCGCATAGCCTCTTCCCCACCGATCGCGAACGATCGCCCACCCGATCTCGGTCCCAGGCCACCCTTCCGGCTGCCACGGGCCGAGCCGTCCAACCCATCGTCCGGTTTCCTTTTCGATGACCGAGAACATCGCAAAGCCTTGAGCGTGCCACGCGCCAATCATCGTCATCAATTGCCGCCAGCACACAGCGCGCGGCGCAGTGCCGCCGATGAACCGCGCTGCCACTTCGTCCGTCATCATCTCGCTCCAGGCGTCGAGATCGTCCGTTCGCGGCAGACGCAGGATGAGGCGCGACGTTTCGAGATGAAGATCGTCGAGTGACGGCATAGTGGGAATTAGCTGGAGAATTCGACACGTCCGCGTGGACAGTCGAGGGCGAGCCGCATTGCAGGATGGTCCCGTCGCACGACCGTCCCCCGAAACGCAATCGTGTTGAAGAGCAACTGCAAACGATCCGGTGCTGGCTGCTCGAGCTCGATGCTGACCAGAGTGCATCCCGTCGGCGAGGTTGTGCTCGGGTGCGGCGTCTCTTTGCTCCATTCGATAAAGAAAGGAGTCAGACCCAGCTGGTCGAGGCTCGCGGACTGCCACGCGAGCAGGGCGCCGTCCGGCGCACGACGGGATCCCGGGAGGGGCCCTTCGACATCGAAGCCGGCGCGGCGCACGCGGTCCACGGTTTGGCGGATGTCCGGGGTGCGAAGCGCCCATCCCACGAGAGTCAGTTCAGCGTGGCTGACCGCCGCTTCGCGAGCAGCGCCCGGCTGCGCGGTCGCTGCAGGAGCGAGAATCTCGAGATACCGGCCATCTCCTAACGCGACAAGGGCGTTCTGTGTGCCTCGGCCTGGATGTTCTCCACCTGGCTTCGGGGTGACGCCAGTGCGCGATTCGAACGCACGCACGCCGCGCTCGAGATTGTTGATGCCGAGAATGACGTGATCGATGTCAACGGCGGATCCGTCCTGCATCGCGCGCGAACCAAGCACACCCGCCAGCGCAGCGCTCAACACAATTCCGGTTGATGTAGCCATCGTCGCGCCCCTCAACGTTCGGGCTTCTGAGCGCACAACCGGACGACGTGGCCCTCCCGGATCGCCCAGTCCGGGGAGCCCGCGACGTCCTCATAACGCAAGACTCTCAGGTTCAGGTCCAAAAACATCTTCACGAGTTCGTTGGCGGTGAAGCTGGCGCCAGGCGGCGTCTGCGGTCCCTTGAGGAATCCTTCAACCACCACGATTCCTCCGGGCTTCAGCCCTCGCACCGCCTTTTCGCGCCAGCTGGCTCCTTCGTAGGTGGCGACGATCAGATCCCACTGGTCGACGCCGTAGTCGAAGTCATCCATGCTCTTGTTGATCGTGCGCAGTTTCACGCCTGCATCTGCCGCCGACTTTCGCGCCAGCGACATCCCGGTTTCCGAGATGTCGAAGCCGGTGACGTCCCAGCCGAGCTTTGCAAGATACACGGAGTTTCGTCCCTGGCCCATGCCGATCTCGAGCGCGCGTCCCGGCTTGAGCGTCTTGACGACGTCGGTCAGGAATGCGTTCGGAGCGGTGTTGAACGAAGCCGCTGGATTCGAGTAGAGCCGATCCCAGCGCTCCCTTTCGATCTCGAGGAATGTCGCATCGATCTCGGCCTCGGATCGCCCCGCCTTCTGGAGGTAGTCGTGATAGCGCGCATACAGGTCCCCCAGTTGCGTCTGCGGCGGCTGCTGCTCCCGCCACTTCGCGAACTCCGCGGCGGCAGCGTTTGGCTGCGGACTCTGGAGCAGCAGCACCAGCACGAATATCGGGAGCATGACGATTCTCCTGTGCGCGGAGCCGCGGCCAGCGCCGCCGGCTCAGGCGCATCCTAGCAAATCGCCGCTCAATCTTAATGGGAGAACTCGCGTGGGTCTGCCACAGAAGCACACGGTCAGAAAGGCCACGGAAGAACACAGAAGAACACGGATTGGTTGGTGGTGGTCTAGCCGATGAAACCGTGTTCTTCTGCGTTCTTCCGTGCCTCGGTGTCCTTCCGTGTTATTCCGGGTCTTTCCGTGGCCTTATGCCTTTCAGTGTTCTTCCGTGTTTTTCCGTGGCTCGTATCGTTCCGTGTTTTCAGTGGCTTGACTCGCTGCCGAATTCCGGCCCATCGATTTGGCGCACTTCGCACTCAATCTCCCAGGCATCGCCGTGGATCAAGAGAAACCGCTTCGTCAGTTCGGTTGCCGCCTCCATCGAGGGTGCCTCGACTATGGCAAACCCGCCAATCACCTCTTTGGTTTCGGTGAAGGGGCCATCGACGGTGGAGAGCTGCCCTTTCCGCAGCCGTATCCGACGGCCTTCCGCCGTCGGCCGCAGTCCAGCTGTGTGAACCAGGGTACCCGCTCTAGTCATTTCCTCAATGAGTTTGCCCATGTCGCTCATCAGCTGCTCGCTGGGCACCTGCCCGGCGCGTTCGTTTACCCGGATCATCGACAGGAATCGCATCAGTCCTCCTCACGCGGTCACCAGACCGGCGGCTACTACCTGGTCGAACGATAGACCGGCAGATCGACAAGATTTTCGACTGAACAGGAATTCGGCCCGAATCGGCCGGCTAGCCAGCGTAATCGGCAGGATCGCCGGGATGGCCTGGATGGTTAGTCGATTGCGCCGCCACTGCGCGAGCGCGCCGCATCCCCGAGGGCGACGGCGGCAGCTTGTAGCCGCCTCACCTCGATGACCCCTCGCTGCGCTTCAGCGCGAGCAATCAGCTTCCCGTAATCGAGGGACTGCAGCTCGGGCGTCATCTGTGAGGCGGTCTGCAACGCCGTCCAGAGTGCGTGCTTCCCGTCGATACCGAGGGCAAGCGCCTCCATCAGCTCCAGCCTCCGCAAGACCGCATCGGTGGAGGGATCGTCCACGCGCATCTTCAATTCGGCGAACTTCTCGACCATCCATGCGACTGCACGTCTTACTGCGCTGGGGGTTGAGTTCATCGTTCGGATCAGGTGCTCGAGTTCCTGCCGATCCGCGTCTATCTCGCGCTTCATTTCCTGCCACACAGCCGAGTCATCGAGGCCGTGAAGCAAGTCAAGGATCTCCAGTGCCATCTGGGAGCCGGCAAGATGGTCATTCAGATACGTCGTCAAGAAGTCGTGAGCCATCGCCAACTCCTTTCGTCAGTTCATCAGCGCGCCGTTCGACGCTCGCGGGTCGGGTCAACATCAGCCATCTGGTGCCGTCGCAGGAGCGCGGCAAGTGCAAGAAGACCGCCGACTCGTCCGGAGCCCTCACTTGTTCATACTGACGTCGACCGCTGTCGGCTTTGCGAACCGAGCGCGGATTGAATCGATTCGAGTACGGCCTCGCCGCGCCGTTTGACGAGAGCCGAGGTCGGAATCAGGGCTCGCGCTGATCGATCCGCGGATGTAGTCGCAGTCTATAACCCGTTGCTGACTCTTCGATCGGTGCTTAGTCGCACTCGCGCGAAATGCTGTTCCCGAGCATAGTCCTTGCCCGCGGGCCGCCCCGGGCATAGAGTAGGGCGTTCTTTCCGTTTCACCGTTGTTGCACGCGGTTTGCGCGCCTGTCGCGCAGGCCCCATACCCTGACAACCATATGACAACTCTGAATCACGCCTGCACGCGCGTTTGGCTCCTCGTCGCGTTCGCTCTCTTCGTTGGCGTCGCTCCGGCGCTGGCGCAGTTCGACAGTGCTGCGGTCGTTGGAACCGTTCGCGACTCGTCCGGCGCCGTCGTCCCAGGTGCGAAGGTCACCCTCACCAGCTCCGAAACTGGCATCTCGTTCGTCAAAACAACCGGAGATGACGGGAATTTCGAGTTCGTGGCGGTCAAGCCGGGGATCTACGTGGTGACTGCAGAGAAAACCGGGTTTTCGATTGCCATGGTCGACAACATTCGAGCCCAGGTGAGCGCGCGATTGCGGGTGGATCTGGTGATGCCGGTCGGGCAGATGACGGAGAAGGTCGAGGTGACGGCAGCGCAGCCGCTGCTCGAGACCGATTCGAGCCAGCGCGGCCAGGTCATCACCGGCGATCAGACGCGTGCCCTTCCGCTGCTCTCCCGTGAGTACTCCTCGCTCGCGCTGCTGACGACGGGCGTGAAGCTTGGCGGCTCATCGCTGACCACAGGGAATACGCCGCGCGAAGGCGCCTTCAACGTCAACGGGCTTCGAAGCGTCTTCAACAATTTCCTGATCGACGGCGTCGACAACAACGCCTACGGGACCAGCAACCAGGGATTCTCGAACCAGGTGATGCAGCCGACGCCAGATGCGATCGGCGAGTTCAAGGTCGTGACCAATAACATGAGCGCGGAGTACGGCCGCGCTGCCGGGGCGACCATCAACGTCAGCTACCGCAGCGGCACGAATGCGTTCCACGGCAGCGCCTGGGAATTCCTGCGCGACGACTCGTTGAATGCCACTGGCTTCTTCAGGCCGGCGACCGGCAAGCCGGCGATCAACCGCAACCAGTTCGGCGGCGTCGTCGGGGGACCGATCGTGAAGAACCGCGCCTTCTTTTTCAGCGACTATGAAGGCCAGCGTCAGACGCGTCACGTCACCGCGATCTCCAGCATCGCAACGCCAGCGCAGCGGCAGGGCATCTTCGGCGTCGACATCCGCGATCCGCGGACTGGCATCACCTATCCGGCCGGCACGGCGATACCGATGACGGATTTCGCGCGGAAGGTGCTGTCCGGGCTTCCCGACGCCACAAGCGCCGGCAATTCCAATAACTACACAACGCTGCAGGAGTTCACGGCCGACTACGACAAGGCGAACGGCAAGATCGATCTTCAGGCCACGCCGACCGTGTCGGTGTTCGGACGGTACGGCTTCCGCAACCTGGATACATTCGATCAGCCGCCGATTCCGCTGCCCTCCGGCGGCTCCGGCAACGGCGCGATCTACGCGAGGAACCGTCAGGCCGTGTTTGGGATGACGTGGGTGCCTGGCAGCAAGTCGCTGCTCGAAGCGCGATTCGGGTATTCGTGGACGCAAGCCGGCAAGAATCCGCCGGCGCTTGGAACGCAAAGCGCCCTGGAGCAGTTCGGCCTGCCAGGGTTGCCGAGCGACCCGCGTATCTCCGGTGGTCTCCCGACGATCCTCATGACCGGGTATTCGGATCTGGGCCGGCAGGCGACGAACCCGCAGTGGCAGTACCCAACCGTTTACAACCCGAAAGTGAACTACACGTGGACGAGCGGCGCGCACTCGTTCAAGACCGGCTATGAGTTCCAGCGCATCTCGACGGAAGTTCAGGACGTCAATCCGCTCTACGGCCGCGACACCTACAACGGATCGTTTACCCGTCCGACCGGCGCCGCCGCCAACAACCTCTATAACCTGGCGGACTTCGAGTTCGGGCTGCGTGCTCAGTACGCGCTCAGCAGCGTGCTCGTCGCACATTTGCGGCGGAACATGCAGTTCGGCTACCTGCAGGACGACTGGAGAGCCACTAATCGGCTGACGCTCAATCTCGGACTCCGCTACGAGTACTCGACGCCGTACTGGGAGCGTGACAACATCCTGTCGAACTACGATCCCGCGGCAAACGCGATCGTCAGGGCAACCGACGGCTCGCTCGCCAACCGTGCCCTGGTCAATCCGGATCGCGATAACTTCGGCCCCCGCCTCGGCTTCGCCTACACCGTGACGCCCCACACCGTGGTGCGCGGCGGCTATGGCGTCAGCTACGTGCACTTCAGCCGCGCGGGCGGCGGCGACCTGCTGCCGATCAACGGGCCACAGGTTGTAAATGCCGTCATCAACCAGACGAACCCGTTGTTGCCGTCGTTCCTGCCCTCGGAGCAAGGCTATCCCGCCGGCCTTGCCGATCCGTCGCAGTTCAATCCGTTGACCGCGAACATCACGTATATGCCGCGTGACTTCCACTCGAGCCCGGTGCAGAGTTGGTACATCTCGGGGCAGCAGGAGCTGTCGCGCAACATGCTGCTCGACGTCGCCTACGTGGCCAACCGCGCCGACAGCCTGGTGTTGTTTGCCAACTACAACCAGGCGGCGCCAAACAATTCCGCGGGAACGATTGCGCTTGCGGATCGACGGCCGATTCCGGGGTTCGCCGATATCACCTATGCGTTCAATGGCGGCAAATCGCGCTACAAGGCGCTGCAGACGAAGTTCGAATGGCGGATGAGCAATGACCTGACGGTGCTCAGCTCACTGACGCTGTCGCAGACGAAGGACAACGGATCGCAGTCGCTCGAAAACGCGAACGGGAACTTCCCCGCCCCGCAGGATTTCTATAATCTCGCGGCTGATTTCGGCTACTCCGAATATCACCAGCCTTACAACAGCACGACCAGCTTCGTATGGTCGCTGCCCTTCGGCAAGGACAAGTCACCGCTCGTCAATGCCCTGATCGGCGGGTGGCAGCTGGCCGGCATCAATCGGGTGACCGCAGGCGAGCCGGTGACGCTGACCTACACGCCGGGGGCGACGTTCGTGGTGTCGGGGATCGCGCAGGACTTCCGCGGCGCGAACAACTATCGCGCCAACGTGAGCTGCGATCCGCTCGCGCCGAGCAACGAGCGCACATTCACAAACTGGTTCAACAAAGCGTGCGTCGCTGTGCCAACCGATCCCAGCCAGCCATTCGGCAACGCCGGCCGCAACAGTGTGCGTGGTCCTAACTTCTGGCAGATGGACCTGGCCGCGTCGAAGCGGTTCCAGATCGCCGGGCCCACGTCGTTCGAGTTCCGGCTCGAGGCGTTCAATCTGTTCAACCACACGAACTTCCGCGCGCCAAACGGCAACCGCAGCTCCGGAGCGTTCGGCACCATCACGGCGACGCAGGATCCTCGTCAGCTTCAGTTCGGGTTCAAGCTGCTGTGGTGAAATTCGCGACCGCGGTCACCGTGCTGTTGGCGTCCCTGGCGGTCGAGTTCGGCCGGCCGCTCATCATTGGTCACCGCGGGGCGAGCGGCCATCGCCCCGAACACACGCTCGAAGGCTATCGTCTCGCCGCTGAGATGGGCGCGGATTTCATCGAGCCGGACCTCGTCTCGACCAAGGATGGCGTGCTCATCGCGCGGCACGAGAACGAAATCGGCGGCACGACGGACGTGGAAGCGAAGTTCCCCTCGCGCCGTACGACGAAGACGGTGGACGGCCAGGCCATCACTGGCTGGTTCACCGAAGATTTCACACTCGCCGAGATCAGAACGCTTCGCGCCAAAGAGCGCCTCCCGTTCAGGTCCCATGCGTACGACGGCCAGTTCGCAATCGCCACATTCGATCAAGTGATCGAGCTGGCGCAGCAGTTGGGACGCGAGTTGAATCGTCCGATCGGGGTGTATCCCGAGACGAAACATCCGACTTACTTCCGAAACATCGGGTTGCCACTCGAGGAGAAACTGATCGCGTCGCTCGCGAAGCACGAATGGAACCGCAAGGACGCTCCCGTCTTCATCCAGTCGTTCGAGCCGGGAAGCCTGCAGCTCCTTCGTGGGAAGACCACGGTGCGTCTGATTCAGCTCACCAGTGACGCGTCGATGGTCGACACCGCGGGATTGAAGAAGATCGCCGAGTACGCGGACGGCATCGGCCCGGAAAAGCGGCTGATTGTGCCGATCGGCGCTGACGGCAGCATCGGCACGCCGACCGATCTCGTCCAGCGCGCGCACGCGGCCGGTTTACTGGTTCACATCTGGACCATCCGCGTTGACAAGGAGTTCCTGCCAGCGGGCTACCACGGACGAGGAGAGGCCGAGTATGAGCAGTTCCGCGACCTTGGCGTCGATGGCCTGTTCACGGACTTTCCTGACGTCGCCGCCAGAGTGCTGCGAGCGAAATAGGCCTCACGCGTCGGGCGCCAACCCGGATTCGCTACTGGAACAGCTACTGCGGCTTGTTCCGCAGCCACTCCTCCGTCAACCGCGCATGCTTGATCGATTTGCCCGCCGGAGTGAAGTAGCTGTAGGTCACGTGAATCGCATCGTCTCGCGCCTGCATCACGGACGGATAGTGGTATTGCCCCGGCGTCTCGACGTCGGGCTGGCCCTCGAGATGCCGCCGAATCGGCCATGTCTTCCCTTCGTCCTCCGAGATTGCGGCGACGAGTGAGTATCGGTTCCGCTCGAGGTCGTTGTAGACCATGATCCAGTGACCGTTGCGGAGGCGGATCACCTCGAGGCTCGACCCGGGATTCGGTATGTCGGTGTCGCGCATGGTCGTCCACGACTCACCGTCGTCGGTCGACTCGCTCATCAGCGCCCGCTTCGGTGCCGGTCCGTTGTCGCGGAGATAGGCGACCAGCGTTCCGTTGTTCTTCCGGACGACGGACGGTTGCACGCCGCCGAGGCCGACAATGGGCTCGCTGCCTTTCCAGGTGACGCCACCGTCATCACTGATCGCCATGATGCCGAACGAATACCCGTCTGAATACATCGGAACCAACAGCCGACCGGACGGAAGCTCCAGTGGATGTGTGCGCGTGAACCAGCCCATTCGGGAGAAGTACTCGTCTTCCGCGTGCTCGACGAGCCGCTGGCCGGCGGCCGCCAACTGCGGATTGCGCTCCACTTCGGCGGCGACGAACGCTTTCGTCTTCGACACGATGTTCTTTGGGACCAGGACGATGTTGTCCTGGAACGCCCACGCCGGCGGCCCGTCGGCCTGCTGGTAGTCGGTCGAGACGCGGTATTTCATCAGCGCCGTCTCCCAGCGATGCGCGATGATGAGCGGCCAGAAGAAGAACAGGCGCTCGCGCCGATCGATGAAGAGCACCGGATTCGTCTCGGGGAATCCTGGCGCATCGGCGAGGGTGAAAGGCGGGCTCCAACTCTTCTTCTGCGTGCTCCATCGCGCGGCTCGAATGAGCACGTCATCCGCGGTCCGCTCGCCGGATCCGTGGAACCAGCACACGAGCAGGTCGCCTTTCGGTGTCTCGACGATCGACGAGGAGTGATTGTGCCAGGACTCGAGCGGAAAGATGAGTTCGCTCGAGTACTCAGGTCCGGCGGCCGGGCCCATTACCGCGCTGGCGATCACACAGACGACCACCGCGAGATAGCGCATGCGCGGATTATAGTCCCGATGATTGAGTGCTAGTGTTGACAGTCGACATCAAGATCCCTTAGTGTCGAATGGCGACACCATGTCTCGACAAACAATTCCGGACCTGCTTCCCGGCACGCTGGATCTGCTGATCCTGCGGACGCTCCAGACCGACCCGATGCACGGCTGGGCGATCTCCGAGCGGATTCAGCAGATTTCGAACGACGTGCTCCAGATCAACCAGGGCTCTCTCTATCCCGCGCTGCATCGCCTCGAGCACCAGGGATGGATCGAAGCGGAATGGCGCGTCTCGGAGCTGGGCCGACGAGCGAAGTACTACCGCCTCACTCCGTCGGGCCGGCGCCAGCTGGCGGTCGAAGCCGGCGAGTGGGATCGGATGTCAGCGGCCATCGACCGCGTCATGAAGTTCGCGTGAGATGAAGCTCCGCGATCTGAAACTCCGCGCCCGCGCTCTCTTCAACCCGGCCACGGTCGAGCGAGAACTTGACGACGAACTCGCCTTTCATGTCGAATGTGAAACGCGAAAGCTGATAGCCGCTGGCCTCGGTGCCGCGGAGGCGCGTCGGCGCGCGCGTGCGCGCTTCGGCCCCGTACCCCTTGCCGCAGATCAGTGCCGCGACGAGCGCGGCATTTCCTTTTTCGAGACGCTCGCTCGCGACGTCACCTTCGCGTGCCGCACGTTCAGACGAACTCCGCTCGCGGCCTTGACGGTCATCTCGACGATCGCGCTCGGCCTCGGCGTCGTCACCGTCGCCTTCACCTACTTCAACATGTTTTTCTTTCGGGTCGATGCGGTGCGGAATCCAGACGAGCTCTTCGCCCTGGAACGGCCCACCCGTCCCGGCTACCACGGCCACGTGCCGTTCACGAGGACGGAGTACGAGGCGATTCGTCGGGGAACGAACGTGTTCACGGACGTCGCGGCCGCTCGCCCGAGCATTGCCACACGCATCAACGGTCGGGCGGCCCGCGGCATGTTCGTCTCGGGCAACTTCTTCGACCTGCTCGGGGTCACCGCCACGCGCGGACGCACGCTGACGCAAACCGACAACGAGAACAGCGGACGACCGGTTGTCGTGTTGAGCGAGCTGGGCTGGGAAAAATTTTTTGCAACGGATCCGGCGGTGGTTGGACACGAACTCCTCGTCAACGGACAACCCTACGCAGTCGTCGGCGTGATGCCGAAGGACTTCCGCGGCCTGAGTCAGGAGCCGCAGGACTACTGGGCACCGCTCGCGCTGCTCGATCAGATCCGCCACGCGGAAAAGCCGAACGAGGTCTGGGTGGATGTCATCGGACGATTGAAGCCAGGGACCTCAACGCCGGCGGCAACCGCGGCGCTCACGACTTGGGCCTTGGCGGAACCGGCGATCAAGAAGCCTGAGAACGGTGCCCTCCAGCTGTACTTGCGCGAAAGCCGCGGCGTGATCTCGGAGGACCGTGGTGAGGCGATGGTCGTCTTCATGCCGATCCTATTCGCCTTCGGACTGATCCTGATGATCGGATGCGCCAACGTCGCGAACCTGCTCCTCGCGCGCGGCCTGTCGCGGCGCCGGGAGATCGGCGTCCGCCTGTCGCTCGGCGCGACACGGAGCCGGATCGTGCGCCAGTTGCTGACGGAAAACCTCCTGATGGCGCTGGCCGCGGCAGGGCTGGGCTTTCTGATCTCACGCGCGCTGCTTGCCGGCAGCGTGCACATGGCGCTGAGCATTCTGCCGCCGGAGTTCGTGGAATCCATGGACGTCGTCCTTCCGCCTGGCGATTGGCGTGTGTGGACGTTCCTGTTCGGAGGCTCACTCGTCGCGACCGTGATGTTCGGCCTCGCGCCGGCGCTGCAGTCGACGCGCCTGGGGCTGGTGAGAGCAATGCGCGGCGAGATGACGAGAGATTCTCGCCCAGGCCGGGTCCGTCAGATGCTGATCGGCAGTCAGGTCACCGCTTCAGCGCTTCTGCTCGTCTGCGCGGGAGTATTTCTGCGCAGCGCATACTCCGCAGCCACCGCAGATGTCGGCATCCGGGCGGACGATGCGCTGGTGGTGACAGGCATGACGGAGTCCGCACGGCCGGCGCTCCTGCACGCCATCGAACAGCACGCGTCGATCGGCTTGGTAGCCGGGTCGTGGCCGCAGCCCATGAGCGCTGGCGAGTCCGTCGACGCCACGGTCGGCGACACGACACTCGGCCTCGGTTACAGACTCGTGTCTCCGGAGTATTTCGACCTCCTCGGCATCAACCTGATCCGAGGTCGGCTGTTCGCTCCGGAAGAGCGCAGCCCTGCCGCAGGTGTGGTGGTGATTTCGGATGCGGTCGCGCAGCGGGTCTGGCCGAATCGCGATCCGCTTGGACAGATGATTCGGCTCGACGCCACGACTGAGGAAAACGGCGACCCTCCGGTTCCCCGGCAGCTCTTCGCCGTGATCGGCGTGGTTCGTGACGTGCACAGCGCACTCACCATGCCCTCGTTCGCCTACTCCGGCATCTACCTGCCGATTGGCGCAGAACAGCCGAAAACGTCGCTCGTCTTGCGCGTCCATGGCAATCCGGATACGGCACGCCGCACGTTGCTGGATGCGCTGACGAAGGTCGATCCCGCTCTCGGCGAGATCACGACGATGAGGATGATGGCGCGATTGGAGGGTGCCGTGCTCGAGGTGATCTTCTGGATCGCGGTCATGTTGAGCAGTCTCGCCATGGCGCTGACGGTGTCCGGCTTGTTCAGCGTTTTGTCCTACCTCGTCGAGCAGCGCCGGAAGGAGATCGGCGTGCGGATGGCGATCGGTGCGGCGCCGCGAGACATCGTGAGGCTCGTGGTCTCGCAGTCGATGCGACCGATTGCGATTGGCGTGCTTGCCGGCGGCGGCCTGGCGGCGGTGACAGCCATCGTGCTGCTGTCCTTGCCGGCGGCGGAAATGCTCGGCGCGACGGTACACGCGTTCGATCCCCTCGCCTACGTCGTCAGCCTCACCGTCATCGTCGCCACGTGTCTGATTGCCGCGTTCATTCCCGCACGGCGGGCCGCGCGCATCAGCCCGATCGCGACGCTGCGCGCTGAGTGATCGCCGTTCTACGTTTCGCTCACTCAGCGCATTGGCATGAAGACCGCGCATCATGTAATACCATGCGGCCGCACCTTGTAGCTTCCGCCTTTAGGGAAGCTCCGTTCTTTGGGCGGAAGATCGGTTCCTTAGGCGGAAAGTCGGTACGGCGATAGAATCTTCGGCCCGAAGCGGAAGCCAACCCAGTGAGCTGATGGTTATGACGAGCCTCGTCCAGATCCGTCGCGGCGATAGACGTGCGGTTGCCGTGTGCGACGAACCACATCTGCTCGTGATCGAGGGCTTTCTGTCGGTGTTCGATCTCGCGCGGGCCGCAATAGCGGGGCGTACGACGCTGGCTGGCCTGGTGCGACAGAGTGCGGCGGTCGAAACGCTGGACTACGACGAGCTCTACGCCGGTCAATCCGAGTGGCGGCTGCTGACGCCGATCGATCATCCCCGCGATCCGGCCCGCTGCCTGGTGAGCGGCACCGGCCTCACGCATCTCGGAAGCGCCGCCAACCGTCAGCAGATGCACGAAGCCGCCGAATCCGACTTGACCGACAGCATGAAGATGTTCCGGTCAGGCCTGGCCGGCGGCAAGCCGGCGACCGGGGAAATTGGCGTCGCCCCCGAGTGGTTCTACAAGGGAAACGGCACGATTCTCCGCGGCCACGGCGAACCACTCGACGTCCCCGCTTTCGCCGAGGACGGCGGCGAAGAGGCGGAAATTGCCGGCGTGTACCTGATCGGGAATGATGGCGTGCCGCACCGCCTCGGCATGACGATCGGCAACGAGTTCTCCGATCACGTGTTCGAGCGGAAGAACTATCTCAACCTCGCCGGGTCGAAGCTGCGCACGTGTGCGATCGGACCCGAGCTCGTCGTCGATCCGTCGTTCGACTCCATCTCGGGCGCGGTCGCGATCACGCGTGGTGGCGCCCCTCTGTGGTCGAAAACGATTGTCACCGGCGAACGGGAGATGAGCCACAACCTGCGCAACATCGAGCACCACCACTTCAAGTTCGACGCGCACCGGCGTCCAGGCGACCTACACGTCCATTATTTCGGCGCGTGCGCGCTCAGCTTTGGTGATGGTGTACGCCTGGCTGACGGCGACGTCATGGAAGTGGCGTTCACCGGGTTCGGCCGTCCGCTCCGCAATTCTGTACGCGTAGCCAGCAAAAACAGGGAGCCAGTCGTCGTGAGTCCTCTCGGATAGATCAAAGATCTGATCGCGCCGAACGCGCCGATGACCTCGCGCAGAGAGCCAGAGGTCGCAGAGAAATGCTGGACCAACCGGTCCGGCATTCTTTTGCGATCTCCGCGTTCTCTGCGTGAGATCCTCTGCGTTCTCTGCGCGAAACTAGCTTGGAACTCAGATCACGCGGCCGCGCGTAGACCGAGCAGCCGCTCGCCGCCCTCGGCGCGGAAGACGGTGAGCGCTTCATTGCGACGAGCCTCGGCGCGACCCAGGATGTCGCGAAAGCGTGCGTCG
>Ga0070684_100001218_pt1 | contig 18489 bp, 17 predicted proteins | sample KBSC723LmetaG_FD_65653 | JGI IMG/M metagenome (GOLD analysis project Ga0070684, IMG submission 65653) | Corn rhizosphere microbial communities from Kellogg Biological Station, Michigan, USA - KBS C7.2-3L metaG | ecosystem: Host-associated > Plants > Roots > Rhizosphere ...
GTCGCTCGACCGCTTTGGCATCGTCAGCGAACGCGCCGTACTGCTCGAGGGCGCGACGCTGACGCAGAATCTGGCGTTGCCATTCGCGCTCGAGATCGACCCGGTCCCTCCGGAGACCGTTCAGCGGGTGGAGTTGCTGGCCGACGAATGCGGAATTGGGCGTGAGTTTCTTGCGCAGCGCGCCGGCGATGTGCCGGCCGGCATGAGAACGCGCGTGCATCTGGCGCGCGCGGTTGCGCTCGACCCGCGCCTGCTGTTGATGGAGCATCCCACCGTGGCGCTGGACGAGAAGGATTGCGGCGTGTTTGGCGCCCTGGTCGCTCGCGTCTGTGAAGCTCGGAAGCTGACGATGCTCGCGATCACGCAGGATCTCGCGTTCGCGTCAGCCGCCGCGCACGAGACGTTGGCGCTACAGGCTGGCACCGGGCGGCTCAATGCCGCCCGGCGCTCGTGGTGGCGTCGATAAGGTCTCGTGACAATCAGCAATCAACAATCAGCAGTTCACTGTTTATTGATGACCCCGCACGCGATCCTCGGCCCTCCGCTGACGCCCGACTTCGGCTCGCCGGTGATTCCCTGATCAGGATTGCCGTGAATGATGATCGCGCTTCCATCGGCATCGAACAGAGACAGCGGCCCGTCCGACAACGTCACGCGGGTTGTCGAGATTCGCATCGTGCCGCGGCCGTTCGCGCCAACCTCCAGGTTGGGAATGTCGCCCATGTGGAACGGGTGATTGGCGTCCGGATCCATGTTGCCAAATGGACCCGGGTCGAAGTGCCCGCCTGCAGCGGTGAAGTCGGGTTCGCACTTGCCGATGGCGTGAAGGTGCACGCCGTGCAGTCCAGGCTTCGCACCCGCAATCGTGACGGTGATGTCCACCATCTTGCCGTTGCCCGTGGCGCGCTCGACGAATTCGGCCGTCCCGGTGATGCCTTCGCCCTTGATGTCGGCATGCGCTTTCACCGCAGCCGCCGGGGTCGCCGCGGGTTTCTGCGTCTGGCCCATCGCCGCCGTGCCCGCCACGGCCACAGCCGCGGCGATGATCGCCAGTTTCGAAAATGTCATATCAAACAGCCTCCTGATGCGGGATTGTAGATCGCTCATGAACACGATGCGCAAACTCGTCCTCTTCGATATCGATGGCACCCTCGTTCTGACCGGCGGCGCCGGCATTCGCGCGATGAATCGCGCGTGCGAGGAGCTCGTCGGGCATCCTCACGCGCTCGAAGGCATTCCGGTCGCGGGTCGAACCGACCGCATCATCCTCAGCGATGTGGTGACGCGCGCCGGTCACTCGCTCCACGACGGCCTGCTCGAGCAGCTGCGTGATCGGTACATCGTCAACCTTCGCCGTGAAATCGAGAAGCCGGGAAAACTCCAGTCGTTCGAGTCCCTGGGGGCTCGCGGAGGGGTCAAGGCCGTGATGCCCGGCATTCGCGAGCTGCTCGACATTCTCGAAGGACGCGACGACGTATTCCTCGGGCTGCTCACCGGGAACTTCGAAGCCGGCGCCCGGATCAAGCTCGAGCATTTCGATCTCTGGCGTTACTTCCGATGCGGCGCGTTTGGCGACGACGCCGCGGATCGAAATGAACTCGTGCCCTTTGCGGTCGAGCGCGCGCGTCGGTGCGGGCTGCCGGACATCGCGGCCGCCGATATCTTCGTCGTCGGCGACACGCCCCACGACGTGGCGTGCGCGCGAGCCGTCGGTGCCGTTCCGATCGGCGTAGCAACCGGCGGCTTCACATCCGCCCAGTTACGCGAAAGCGGCGCCGACATCGTGTTCGAGAATCTGGGTGCCACGACAGAATTCCTGAAACTAGTTGACTGAACGGAAAGGCCTCGCGATCAGACGGCGCGAGCGAATGAGCGAGCGCTGGCAGGCGCTGGGGGTGGGGCCCCAGCGCAAAGTAAAAATGTGGACGGGCTGGCGGAAGCGCCTGGGAGTCGAACCCAGCCCGCCCACGTAACGTGGGCAGCGACCGGTTTTGAAGACCGGGAGGGCCACCGGGCCCCGTTCACTTCCGATATTCATATTCTACTCGCGCCCGAACTGCGAATTCAGACAGTGCCGTCACAGTCCGCGCGGTTGTTCAGCTGAAAGAGGGAGATCCCGATCGGGCGGGGCGCTCGCCCCGCCGCCCGGGCCTACGAGGCGTGGGAGATTAGCCTTCGATGAGTCGGACTTCGCCGGCGCGAGGTCCTTTGCCGGACTCCTCGGTGGTGAATTCGACGCGCTGGCCTTCCCGCAGCAGCTCGAACACCGCGCCGCGGACCGAGCTGCGATGGAAGAAGTGTTCGATTCCTCCTTCGTCGCGGATGAACCCGAACCCCTTGTCGATCAGAAGGCGAGCGATCGTCCCGGTCGGCATACCCGTGTCCTCCGATGAACGGGCCCCCGAGATCATCTCGTGGGCTGTATTCAAGCTGTGAAGCGGGAAAAAGGGCCGGAGGGGGCGGCCCGAAACTGCTGGGAGGCGCCGACGACCTGCCGAAACCCCGCCTCAGGCACGGCACCGTGGCCGCACGCTGAGCTTGAAAGCGGGGTCAGTGTAGGGACTTCCGGCAGGGAAGTCAAGACAACCACAAGGGTTAGGGTTGCCCCCCGAATACTTCATTTCCGGCCCATTCTGAGCGCTTTGGTCGCCAATCGACCGATTCCCGGCCGGCCCGACGTGGCGAAGTGGGGCAATATGGCATAGCGAATTACAATCCCGCGAATGGTTGCGGGCATCATCCTGGCCGCCGGCCGCTCGACCCGAATGGGCACCGCGAAGGCGTTGCTCCTTACGCCCGACGGTGTGACGTTCGTGGCCAGATTGATCCGAACGCTCGTTCGTGGCGGTATCGATGCGCCGCTTGTCGTCGGTCGATCCGACGACGTGAGGCTCCAAGCGGAAGTCGATTCGGCGGGCGCGCGACTCGTGAGCAATCCGGACGCGGACGAAGGCGGGCAGCTGTCATCGCTGCTTGCTGGTCTCCGTAAGGTCGATCGTCCTGGAGTTCGCGGCGTGATGGTGATCCCGGTTGACGCGCCGATGGTGATGCCTGACACGATTGCCAGGTTGATCGCGGTATTCACCGAAACGTCAGGGCCGATCATCCGCGCGCGGTATCGCGGCCGAAACGGCCACCCGGTCATTTTCTCGCGATCGTTGTTCGAGGAACTCCGTCATGCGAGCCCTGATGCCGGAGCGAAAGCTGTCGTTCGTGCGCATCAGGACGACATCATCAATGTGGACGTCGATGATCCGGGCGTGGTGGGGGATATCGATACGCCGGAGGACTACCGGAATCTCGTCGACTGAAAGTCGGTGTGACAGCCTACAATGATCCGCAAAGCCGTCGCTGTCGACCAAAGGAAGTGTGGAACCTATCTCATAAATCTGCCGGCGCCGTCACCGGCGGCGCAAGCGAGCGCCGAGCGAGCCACGCGCCCGGAGCGAGCCGTCGAAGCGGCGAGCGAGGGCGAGTGTAGGGGAGTCCGAGGGGCGAAGCCCCTCGGTTAAATCTAGATGAAGCGAATCGCGATCGTGTTTGTTGTCGTCGTGGCTGGTGTGTTCACCTACGTGAACATCGGTGCGCAGTCGGGCTCATCACGGAGCTCGGCGTCGTCGAACGAGTGGCCGACATACGGACACGATCCCGGCGGTCAGCGGTTCTCACCGTTGGAGCAAATCACGCCATCCAACGTCGATCGTCTCCAGGTCGCGTGGGTGTACCACATGCGGCCGGCTCCCGCTGCTGATTCATCGTCGCCCACTCCCGCGACGCAGGGCCGCGGCGGTGGTCGCGGCGGCTCCGGATTTGCGTCAAGCGAAACAACGCCGATCGTCGTCGATGGAGTCATGTACCTGACGACGCCATACGGACGGGTGGTGGCGCTGGATTCCTCGACCGGAAAAGAGCTCTGGAACTTCAGAGTGCCGGCAGGCAACGCGTCGACGCGCGGCGTGGAGTACTGGGCTGGCGACGCCGAGACGCCGGCGCAAATCGTATTCGGAACGGGTGGCGGCCGACTCTTCTCTCTCAACGCGAAGACCGGCGAGCCAAACGCTGCTTTTGGCGATCACGGCAGCGTCAACTTGAATACGCCGGAGATCCTCCAGGGATTGTCCGGCACCAACGGTCTCAGCTCGCCGCCGGCGATGTATCGAAACCTGATCATCACGGGTGGACGCACGCAGGAGAATCCCCCGCAGGGACCGGCGGGCGACGTCAGGGCCTGGGACATTCACACCGGAAAACTGGTGTGGACGTTCCACTCGATTCCGCGCGCGGGCGAAAAGTACAACGACACCTGGCAAGGCGACAGCGGGAAGAACCGTTCAGGCGTGAACGTCTGGGGTTTTATCACCGTCGATGTTGAACGCGGCATCGTCTACATGCCCTTCGGCGCGCCATCAGTCGATCAATACGGCGGCGATCGTCCGGGGGACAATCTCTTCGGTACGAGCCTCGTCGCCGCCGACGCGAGCACCGGAAAATACCTCTGGCACTTTCAGGTCGTTCACCATGACATCTGGGATGGTGATCTCTCCGGTGCGCCCGCACTGATTGACCTCCAGCAGGGAAATCGGACAATTCCAGCCGTCGCGGTGATTAACAAGCCAGGTCTTTTGTTCCTGCTCGATCGCGTGACCGGCAAACCGATTTACGGTGTCGAAGAACGCCCTGTTCCGGCGAGTGAAGTTCCGCTCGAGCGGGCGGCGAAGACGCAGCCGTTTCCTGTGAAACCCGCGCCGCTCGCACGTATGACAATGAAGCCTGAAGACGTCGCCACCGTCACACCTGAGCTCGAGAGCACGTGCAGAAAATTGATGGAAGGCGTTCAGATGGGCGGGCCCTATCTGCCGCAGGGGTACAAGCGCTTGCGCGTGCAGTTTCCCGGCAATCACGGCGGTGTGAATTGGGGAGGCACTTCCTTCAATCCGCAGCTTGGTTTTCTGTTCGTCAACACGAACGAGCTCGGCCAGCTTGCGGGCATGACTGATCGTGATCCCAAGGCCACGGGCGAGGCGCAGGCCGCAGGGCAGGGTAACCGATTGCACCCGGGCGGCCCGTACGAAGGTGTTCCTGGCGGCGGCCGCTTTGCCGCGCTGAACATGATGTGCCAGCAGCCGCCATGGGGGCAGTTGACGGCGGTCAACGTGAACACCGGCGAATTCGCTTGGCGCGTGCCGCTCGGCGTCACCGACAGCCTTCCGCCCGACAAGCAGAAAACTGGACGCCCGGGCAACGGCGGCACCATTGCCACCGCTGGCGGCCTCGTCTTCGTCGGCGCAACAGACGATGCGCGGTTCCGCGGGTTCGACGCGAAGACGGGGAAGGAATTGTGGACCTACAAGCTCGGCGGCGCGGCCTTCGCGACTCCGAGCACGTATCTCGGCAAAGACGGTCGTCAATACGTGGTCATCACATCGACCGGAGGCGGGTTGGTCGGCGGCGCGCCAACGTCCGACGACAGCATCATGGCTTTTGCGCTGCCGGCAGCGGGGAAGTGATCGCCGGCAGAGAGGCAGCAGAGTTTACGCGAGACAGCGGAGGAGTTTCACCACAGAGTTAACAGAGTAAACAGAGAAGATAAAAATACTCTGCTACCTCTGTTAACTCTGTGGTGAGACCTCTCCGTTTCCTCTGCCTATTCCGTTAGCTCGGTTCAAACCTGAATCCTCGCGAACGACCGTGCTCCGAGCATGAGGAACACCACGGCCACCACTGACATGACCGCGACGCTGGTTGCGGTGCTGAAGTGTGCGGTGCCAACGAAGGCGCCACGGAGGCCGTCGATGCCGTAGGTCAGCGGATTGATTCGGGTTGCGATCCTGAGTCCCACCGGCAGGTTGTTCAGCGGAAACAGCGCTCCGGACAAAAAGTAGATCGGCATCACCAGAAAATTCATGATGAGCTGGAAGCCCTGCATGTTCTGCAGCAGCGATCCAATCGTGGTTCCCAATGCTGCAAAAACGATGGCGATGAACGTCATGAACAGGACGGCCAACGGCAACGACGAGAGGTGCTGAGGACGGAACCCGGCAAGGAGGCAGATGACGATCACGAGCGTGCCCTGGATCATCGAGACGGTCGCCCCCCCGAAGGTTCGGCCAATCATGATGTACAGGCGCGGCACCGGCGCGACGAGCGTCTCCTTCAGGAACCCGAATTGCCGATCCCACAACAACCCGATGCCGGAGAAGATCGACGAGAACAACACGGACATGCCGATCACGCCGGGCGCGACGAACTGAAGGTAGCTGCCCTGGCCGGCCTTCTCGAAGATCGGCCCCAGCCCGAAGCCGAGCGCCAGCAGATACAGCAGCGGCTGTCCGAGGGATGCGATGATCTGCGCGCGCGAGCGCGAATACCGTTTCACCTCACGCAGCCAGAGGATGTAAATCGCGCTCATCCTATCGCCTCCACATCTTTGCGACCTGCCGCATCTGATCGGCCGCGTCCGCGCGCTCATCACGAATGGTCGAACCGGTGAGCGAGAGGAAAGCCGCCTCCAGCGACTCCGTCTTCGTCTGCGCCTTAAGCTCCTGGGAGGTTCCCTGCGCCACGATCCGTCCATGATCGATGATCGCAATCCGATGCGCCACGCGATCGGCTTCATCCATGTAGTGCGTGGTCAGAAAAACGGTCACCCGCTCCGTTTCGTTGAGGTGTTTGACGTGCGTCCAGAGCTGATTACGGCTCTGCGGGTCGAGCCCGAGCGTGGGTTCGTCGAGGAACAGAATCTTCGGCGTGTGCAGAAAGCCGCGGGCGATTTCGAGACGCCGCTTCATCCCGCCGGAAAACGTCTTGACGAAGCCGTCTCGGCGATCCCACAGCTCGAAGAGCTTGAGTAGCCGCTCCGTTCGTTCCACGCGGGTTCGTTTGGGGACGTGATACAGCACGCCGTGCAGCTCGAGGTTTTCGTACGCCGTCAGCTCGCCATCAAGGCTTGGGTCCTGAAAGACAATGCCGAACCGTCGGCGTACATCGTGCGGGTGTTGCTGCGGATCGATGCCGTCGAGCGCGATCGTGCCGCTCGTCGGCGCCACCAGCGTCGTCAGCATTTGAATCGTGGTGGTCTTCCCCGCGCCATTGGGTCCGAGAAACGCGAAGATCTCCCCCTCGGAGACGTCGAACGAAATGTGATCGACGGCTTTGACTTCCCCGAATGTCTTGACCAGATCGTGAACGTGAATCACGCCGTTGCTCCTGCCCGGAGGCAAAGGGGCAACACTACCGGCGCTCGGCGAGTCCGTCAAGCCTCGGGCGTCGCGTGGTCAAAGCGCGGTGCGCGTGTCGTCGGATCAGACCGCAACGGCGACCTGGCAGCTGGCCGCATAGCCAGACGATGGATCGCCGGTTGGGGTGACGAGCTCCGCCGAGAGGCTGTCGGCAAAGATGCCGTCCGAGAGATTCGACGTAGGGTTCGACCCTCTCGATGCGTACACGCCGGACCTGTAGACCGTGCTGTTGACGCTTTCAGGAAACGCGATCTGCGTGATCTTGCGCGAGGCGCCGTTGGTTGAAACCTCGATGTGAATGTGCGTGGCGCGTCCCTGGTACCAGCCGGGGTAGATCGTCGTGAAGGTGACCTCGCCACTGTTGTTCGTTGTCTGAATCCCACGCAGGTATGTCTGCGCCGTCTGATTGCCGTACTCCGAGTAGTTGCCGGCGGAGTCACAGTGCCACACTTCGACGTTGGCGTTCGGAATGGCGGCGCATCCGGCGTTGACGTTCACGACCTTCACCGTGAGTGTGAGCATCGTCCCCGCCTTGCCTTCGCGGATGTCGCTTCTGAAAATGTCGGTCAGCGAAGGATACGGTCCCGCGGTTTCGCTTGGCGTGACCGCGCATGCGGCGTTGGTCGAGCCCGTGGTCGTGGTGCCGGAGGACGACGTGTCGGTCGGACTGGTTGGGGAGCTGCTGCCGCATCCGATTGCCAGGGCCGCGCCGGCCGCTGCCCCCAGTCCCCCAAGTAGCTCCCGCCGTCCGATCTTCTTCATGCTCATGTTCTGTTCCTTTGTCGTGCCCGATTGAGGTCACCGCTCACCCCGATGTGTTTACCGCGGAGTACGAATCGGCGTCAGAAAGTCGTGTTCACACCAGTCTGCTGCAAGGGATGCACCTGCGGCCGTGACGATTCGGTGGCCAAATGTGAAAAGGAAAAGGCAAAACAAGGGACAAGGGAGAAGGGGAGGAACGGGGGCCGAACCAGGAGGTCCGGCCCCATTGCTATCACTGCGATCGAGGAGAATTACGGCAGTCGCAGAACCTGGCCCGGTTTGATCTTATCCGGGTCGCTCAGCTGATCCTTGTTCAAATCAAAGATCTTCATGTATGCGCCGGCGTTCCCGAGGGTGTCCTTCGCGATCTTGCTGAGCGTGTCACCCGCCTTCACGGTATAGGTTTTCGCTGCCGTGGCGGTGGCCGTTGCGGCCCCACCGCCAGGTCCTCCCGTTACCTGAATGTCGGCGACGACATCCTTCTGCCAGGTGGGGATGGTCTTGATCGCGTTCCAGATTTCATTCTTTTCGGCGTCGGTGGCAACAGTTCCGTTGAAATAGAGTTTGCCCTCGCGCTCTTCGGCATTGCCCTGGAACTTCCCCTTGGCGGTCTGAATGGCGTACGCGTACGTATCTCGCAATCCCATGAGTACCTCCATGCTCTACACGTCTGTGTTACTCGACCGGTCTCAACCATCAGCGACCTGCAAACAAGCGGCCCACCAGCCCAGCGACTCCATCCATAATGGAACCGCTGTTCGAGCTGAGCATCGGCGCGAGCATGCCGGTGAGGGCGTCACCTCCGCTGTTTGCGCTCGACGGCTGACTCAACTTCTTGCTCATCGTTCCCATCATCATCGCGGCGACGACTGGCAACATCCCCTTGAGGACGTCGGCGCCGATTCCCGACTGTGCGGATGCCTGTGCCGCGACCTGACGGCTGACATCTTTGCTCCCGAAGATATGACCCAGAATGCCGTTCCCGTCGTCGACGGTGTCCGGGTGGCCGAGCGCGCCCGTGTCGTCCACGTAGCGTTGATGCTGACCGCCGCCGAGCGCGCCAAGCAAGCCATCGAGTCCTTGAGGGCTCGACATGTTGTTGTGAAATCCCGCCGCCAGCGCCGGTACGAGCGCCGACAGCGCCGACGACACCTGGTTGTCATTCAATCCGAACTGCTGACCGAGCTGCTGAACGGCACCGCCACCCTGAGCTCCGCGGATCGCCTCGAGAATGTCCATATGCCCCTCCCCGCGAACGAATGTCAGATCCGACCGCGACGCCTGAGGTGAAGGCGCCGCGGAGATCCGAACCTGGCCATCCTCGAGTTACGCGGCAAAGAGTGCGGGTGTGGACCGACGAGGAAGAGCGCCGCAGTGAGGAGGCGTGTGGAAACATCGGGATCGCCCGCTCTCTATTGAGTCGCGAAACGGCTCATCGCAGATCGTCGAGTGTACCTCCGCGGAAGGCGACCCACAATCGATCTTTGTCCGCTTCTCTGCGGAAACTGATCGTGCATGTGCCGCTCAGGTTGTCGAGTGGCCAACCTCCCGCGAGTATTCGTGGCGTGGCGGAAATGATCATCGGAAAACTCTGCCGCGGCCACGAAAACTGGCAGGTCACGTGCATCTTATTTGGTCCAACGATCAAAGGAGGTGACCTGATGCCAGAACGGAAGACACTCGAACGCGCGAGAAAAGACAAGCGAGAAGGCAAGGCGCCGTCGACACAGGCGGGTGAATTCGTTCGCGAGGAAATCGAGCACGTCCGCCAGGGAAAACATGGCGCTCGATCGACGAAGCAGGCGATCGCGATTGGTTTGTCGAAGGCGCGACGCGCCGGTGTGAAGCTCAAACCACCGCGAAGAGATCAGGCGTCATCGCGCACACGCACGAGCGCCGCGAGTGCGTATCGCGCAGGTCAGCACGGAGCGCATCGAAAGACATCGGCCAAGCGCTCGCGCGCAACGTTGCGCGCGCTCAAGCGTGAACCGTATCGCACTGTTTCGAAGAAGGCGTTGTCCGCGCAGGCACGTGACGCAGCGGCTCGCCGTCGTCGTCGCGCGTCGGCGTGAGAGAAGCGGGAGCGTCATTTCTTCGCATCGGGCCGCCAGTTCTGAATTTGTGGTTGACGACGATGGGCAAGAACTTCGAGCCATCGTCACAGGAACAGGCACTGTCGAGAGCCGCGTTTACCGGAAGCAGTTCTCACGAGGTCCCAGGGATTAGTCCTCGGGCGTACAAAAAAGAAGCCGGGTCGAATAGACCCGGCTTCCATCTATATAAACTGCCGATCGAACGTTACTGCCGATCGATCGTCAGGTAAACGGTCGCCTGACCGCGGTGCACGAGGAGGAGTGCCGGCTTGGCGCCTTCGTGCAGCGCCGCTTTGAGTGCATCAGGCGTGTTGACCGGCTTCCTATCCACTTCGAGGATGACGTCACCAGCGCGGAGGCCCGCTTCAGCAGCGCGCCCGCCGGGCTGGACCTCGGCAATGAGGACGCCCGACGCCGTCGCGATCCCGAGTTCCTGCGCCCGTTCCCGGGTCAGAGGCTCAACACTCATGCCGAAGGCGCCGGAGCCATTGCCGCCACCATCGGCCTGTTCACCCTCCGAACCATTCGCCTGACGCTCCGCGAGCGTCACGTTGATCGCCTGCTCCTTGCCGTCACGCACGACGGTCATCTTGACAGTGCTGCCAGGCGCCATCTGCGCGACGTTGTTGCGAAGGCTGTTGCTGTCCTTGACCGCAGCTCCGTTGACGGACGTGATCACGTCGCCACGGCGGATGCCGGCCTTGTCAGCCGGGCTGCCGGCCTGCACCGAGTTCACCAGCGCGCCACTCGCCTGCGACAGCCCAAGGCTGCTGGCGATGTCGCTCGTCACCGGCTGAATCGTCACGCCGATCATGCCGCGATGCACCTGACCGTGATCGATCAGCTGGGTCATCACGTTCTTGGCCATGTTCGCGGGAATCGCGAATCCGATCCCGATGTTGCCGCCGGAGGGCGACAAGATCTGTGAGTTGATCCCTACCAGTTCGCCGCGCGTGTTGACGAGGGCTCCGCCGGAGTTCCCCTGGTTGATCGGGGCGTCGGTCTGGATGAAGTCCTCGTAGCTGTCGCCGCCACCGGTCGCGCGGCCCTTCGCGCTCACGATACCCATCGTGACCGTCTGACCCACGCCGAGCGGGTTGCCGACGGCGAGCACAACGTCACCGACTCGAAGTGCCTCGGAATCGCCCAGCGGCAGCGTCGGAAGCTTGGTGCCATCGATCTTCACGACGGCGAGATCCGTGGCGGGGTCGGTGCCGACAACCTTCGCCTTGAAGGTGCGGCCGTCAGACATGTCCACGCTGAGCTGGTCGGCGCGCTCGACGACGTGATTGTTGGTCAGGATGTAGCCGTCTGGACGAACGAGCACGCCCGAACCGAGCCCACCCTCCCGGCGTTCCGGCCGCTGTCGACCGCCACGGCCGGAGCCGAACTGATCGCCAAAGAACTGCCGAAACTCCTCGGGAATCTCTTGATCCTGGCTGACGTTCCGAACCTTGCGTTCCATTCGAATCGTCACAACCGCCGGCGTGACCTGGTCGACCACTCCGGCATATGAAGCCCCTGCAGCGGGCAGGGACGAAGAGGGAGTCGGTGCGGATGCGGCGGAAGCGGTCGGCCCGACCGCCGAAGACGCAGACCACCCGATGATCGATCCGGTGAGCAGCAACGCCGCGGCAGCGGCGGTTGCTCCCCCGGCCCATGCCCGGCCTCCGCCGCGATGACGCGGCGTGGAATCCTGATACTCGTTGATACTCATCTTTGTGCTGTCTCCCTGAAAAATCCCGTCCACTGAGGATACGGAGCCAGCATTACCGCTACATGGCGGCTACATTACATTCGTGAAAGGTTTGGGGGGGAGGACACCTGACCAGGCAGGCGGAGCTCGAAGGTGGACCCTTCTCCAGGGCGGGATCGGACACTGACCTTTCCGCCGTGCGCGGCGACGATGGCCTTGACCAGGCTGAGCCCGAGGCCCAGGCCCCGGGTCGACCGGCTCTTGTCGCCGCGGTAGAGCCGGTCCCAGATGCGGGGCAGTTCATCGGCAGGGATTCCGACGCCGGTATCCGAGACCGTCGCGACCGCGTCGCCGTTGTCCCGATGCGCCGCGATCTCGACGACTCCTCCCGCCGGCGTGTACTTCACGGCGTTATCGATCAGGTTGGCCAGGACCTGTCGCATCCGGTTCCGATCGACCTCGACGGCGAGCGTCGCAGGCACGTGGGTCCGGATCACGACGCCTCGCTCGTCGGCGAGATCCTCGTACAACTCCACCGACTGACTGATCAGATCGTTGAGATCGGTCGGCTCACGGTGCAGCGTCATCGTGCCGGTCTCGGCTTCGGAGATATCCATCAGCGTGTTCAGCATTTCGATGACGCGGTCGGATTCCTCGAGGCAATCGGCCAGCGCCTCCCGAAGCAGCGCGGGCTCGCTCGAGTTCAGCGCGGTTTCGGCGATCCCGCGCAGCCGGGTCATTGGCGTGCGCAGATCGTGCGCGACGCTGTCGAGTGCGCCGCGCATTCCGGCGAGAACGGCGTCGATGCGTGTGAGCATCGCGTTCACCAGCGCGCTCAGCTCGTCGAGCGCGTCCCCGGTGTTCTGCGTCGGCACGCGCACATCAGTGCGGCCGGTGCGCAGAATCGATCGGACGGTGTCGGCAAGCCGCCTGAGCGGTTGGAGCGCTGACGACGTGAGGATCGCACCGCCGGCGAGGCCGACGACGACCAGCGAGAGAACGTTGATGAGCAGCACCCTGCGGAACCGCTGCAGGAGCTGTGCGCGGCGCTCGCTACTCATCCCGACCTGGAACAGCGTGCCGTCGCGCAGCCTGACCGACGCGACCTCGAGCTCGAATCCGTCCTGTCCGGTGTCGAGTGTGCTCCACGTCTGCTGGCCGTCGAGCGACGGCTCCTGCAGCCGCGACAGATCGAAGTCGGGCCATTCGTTCGGTCGACTCAAGAACGTCACGGTCTGCCGCGCGCCGACCGTACGCACGAGCATCGGGCCAGGCGCGGCCGTCGCCTGGGTGCGCTGGATCTCCTCCCGGAGCGCACCCACACCGCCGAACTCGTACGCGCGGGCGTACTGAACGAGCGTGGTGCCGATGATCTCGCGGTCGTACTGCCGCAGCGAGGCCGCGACGAGCACATACGTCAGCAGGGTGAACGCGAGGGCGCTGCCGACGAAAATCAGCGCGTACCACAGGGCGAGGCGGAAGCCGAGCGTATGGCGGAGACGCTCACGCCACTTTGAGTACATATCCCATGCCCCGCACGGTCTGGATCATCTTGTGATCGAAGTCGCGATCGATTTTCTCCCGGAGGCGGTGGACGAGCACATCGACGACATTGGTGCGGGGGTCGAAGCTGTAGTCCCAGACGTGCGACAGGATCATCGTCTTCGAGACGACCCGACCGGCGTTGCGCATCAGATACTCGAGCAGCGCGAGCTCGCGCGGGCGCAGCTCGATCTCGCGTCCGCCCCGCGCCGCGCGGCGCGAGCGGAGGTCGAGCGTGAGATCGCCGGCGGTGAGGTGCGTCGCGGCGGGCGCGGCGGTGGCGCGGCGAATCAGCGCCTGCACGCGTGCGAGCAGTTCGGTGAAGGCGAACGGTTTGATCAGGTAGTCATCGCTGCCGGCCTCGAGGCCGGCGACACGGTCGTCCACGGCGTGGCGCGCACTCAGGATCAAGACGGGGGTCGTGATGTGACGACGGCGAAGCTCCTTGATTAACGACAGGCCGTCGAGCTTCGGGAGCATGACGTCGATAATCGCGACGTCATGCGTCGACGTCATCGCCAGCTGCAGGCCGTCCGCCCCGTCGGCGGCACGGTCGACCGCAAACCCCGCCTCGCGCAGCCCGCGCGCGACGAAGTCGGCGATGATGTGGTCGTCCTCGACGAGCAGGGCCCGCATCGTCCGACTATACCAACACCCGATTCCGCCCCGGCCGGCGTCACGTTTCCGAACACGCCGATCCGTTTCCGCCTGCGGTGCGCCGATCTGCGTGAGGCGGCTACGGCACGGGTTCGTGTCGCACTTGATCGGTGCAGTATGTTCCCGCTATGTTCCGGCGAAGGACCCGGGGTCGAGCAGCCATTCCCGTTTCGATGGAGGGGACCGTGAAGACATCCACTGGAACATGGCTGGCCGTGTTGTGCTCGTTCGTCCTGGCGACTGCCTATGTGACCCCCGCGACGCCACGCGCTCAGGGCGGTCGGTTCAACGCCGCGCGTGCCGTCGAGGGGAAGCCCGCCGAGCTGTCGAAGGTCGCTCCCGTCATCGATGCGCTGCGCCGCCGGGCCGGGCGGGTACCCACGCCGCAGATAGCGGACCCGACGATGCTCGCCGACCTACGGAAAGCCGACTCGCCATCCGGCAGTTGGACGGACACGGGTTGTGTTTCGCGCAATGAGATGCGTGCGATGGTCGACGAGTATCTCGCCACGCCGGATCCGAACTTCTTTCCGGCGTTCGGCCCGACGATACCGGCGATGTCGGTCGCCTGGAGCGCGCCGGGATGCGGCACGTTCATTTATGCGGCCGGACTGAAGAACGTTGAGAAGCATCTCCGCATTTCGCCCGGCACGCCGATGGGCCTCGCGAGCATGTCGAAAGCGGTGATCGCAGCCGTGGCGCTCCAGCTCAGTGATCGAGGCGTCTTCGGACCACGAGGCGTGGACACGTCAGTCGGCGAACTTCTGTCGCCGGCCAAAGTACGAGCGTTGACCGTCGGTGACGATCCATCGGCGCCTCACTGTCCGGGCACGACCTACCTTTACAACCGCGGCACCGGCCAATTCGAGCTCGCGCCGTTCGACTGTCCCGACTTACTCAACGTCACCCTGCGTAACCTGATGCTCTCGAACCACGGGATGTACGACTTTCTGAACGAAGTCGCCCTGCCGGACGGCAACTTTCAGTTTGACGAGTCGGTCTTCTACAGTCTGTACAAGTATCTCGGCATCGACGCCGTGCCTCCGGTCAGCGGCAGGAATGGGTTCGAGTACCTGAAGGCCGCCGGACTGAAGCGTGACGGCGGGGCAACGATCGGCGGCACGCGCGGCCGCGACTTCGAAGCGAGCCTCGGCAATACCGGTTTTCAACTGCTGGGCGTCGTCCTCGAAGACGTAACCGGGAAGTCGCTCGATGCGTTGATTGAACAGTTCGTCGTCCAGCCACTCCGCATCGATCCGATATTCCTCCAGCTCGGCACGGAGCCGCGAGAGAACACCATCGCGAACGGCTACGAGGTCACCACCGGCGATCCGTTGTTCGAACAGTCTGGCGTCTACCCGCTCACCGATCTGCATGGTCATACCGCCGTCAACAACGCCGTGCTCGGCCTCGGCAAGCCGGCCAATCTCAACTTGGCCGGCGGCGCGGGCGGGCTCGTCGCCACGATGCCAAGCTATCGCGCCTTCTTCGATGGATTCGTCAATGGCGGCCTGCTGAGCCCGGCGGCTCAATCCGTGCTTGACGCGTCGTTCGTCTCGATACCGGACTTCGATTCCCCGGGTGTGACCGTCCGGGTCGGCTTCGCGCTTGTCAATCTCAAGAACACGGGGCTTCCCGGCGTTCCGGATTCTCAGATCATCTTCCATGACGGGTCGCTCGAAGGCATCCGGTGCTTCAATGCGGTCGTCCGGGAACACGATTCGAACCGAACCTTCGCGGTTGGCGCGATGTGCCAGAACTCCCACGGCTCCGGTGTTCCATCGATCGTCGATCTGTGGCTGCAGTTCATCACGCGCATCGCCCAGGCCAGGGAATGACAAGCATGACTATTCACGCAATCGGCCGACTATGCCAACGACTGATCCGGCACGTTTCTTTCGTTTCTGGTGATTGGCGGTCGCGGCGGTTCTTCGCTACAATAAAGGGTCGTCTTTCCTCGAGATGGGCCTGTAGCGCAGTTGGGAGCGCGCCTGAATGGCATTCAGGAGGTCACCGGTTCGATCCCGGTCAGGTCCAATACCTCTTAGTGCGCGGGGTAACGCCCGGGTAACACCCAGATAGCCGGTGCCCAGATCGTCGCTCACCTCACCGCATTCGGCAGCAGCGTTTTGAATGCGAATGCGCCACGGCCTTGCCGTCCTCCACGCGCCGGTGCGTCGTCTCCCCACGGCAGTCGCGCCGGACCCGGCCAGGGATCGACGTTCGTCCGCTTGGCCCACTCGTTCCACTGCTCCGAGAGCCTCTTGACGATGTCCGGGTGCTGGGCCGCGACGTTGTGGCGCTCGACGCGATCGGCGGCGATGTCGTACAGCTCCCAGGCCTCGGGATACAAGGAGACGATCTTCCAGTTGCCCGAACGCACGGCGCGGTTCCCTTCGTGCTCCCAGAACAATGGGTGCGGCCGGTTGAGCGGACGGCCGTCGAGCGCCGCCCGCAGACTCACGCCCTCCATCGGCTGAATCGCGCGCCCCTTGTACTCGCTCGGATACTTCGCGCCGGTCGCCGCCGTGACGGTCGCCATGATGTCGATGACGTGCGCCGGCTGGCGTTCGATCGCGCCGCGCCGGTTTGCCGCAATGCCGCGTGGCCAACTCACGATGAGCGGCGATGCGATGCCGCCCTCGTGCGTGAAGTGTTTGAAGCGGCGGAACGGCGTGTTGCCGACCGCTGCCCAATTCATCCCCAAATAGAGGTCGGAGTTGGGACCACCGGGAGGATCGCCGTTGAAGCGGCCGTCGGGACCAGATTCGGCGTTGGCGCCGTTGTCCGACATGAAGAAGATGAGCGTGTTGTCGAGAACCCCACGCGTCTCGAGGTTCTTCACGAGCGTGCCCACGGCCGTGTCGATGGCCTCGATCATCGCGGCATACACCGCCATCTGGCCATCGAACCGATCTTTCTGTTGATCCGAGAGCGAGTCCCACGCGGGCGTGTCCGGCTCACGCGGACTCAATGGCCACTTCGCGTCGATGAGCCCCATTCGGAGCTGCCGCTGGTAGCGTTCCTGCCGGATCCGGTCCCACCCGGCCCGGTACTTGCCGCGGTATTTGGCGATCAGTTCCGCCGGCGCCATCAGCGGAAAATGCGGCGCGTTGAACGGAAGATACAGGAAGAAGGGCTTGTTGGCCTGACGCGCCTCGTCGATGAACTTGAGGCCGAACTCGGTCCAGAGATACGTGGCGTACCAGCTCGAGCCGAACACGGCCGCATCGCGCGGCGTCGCCACACTGTTCAGAAACAGCGGCTCCTTCGCGCGGCTCGTGAGCGGGTTATCGCCGCCGGTGTAATTCTGATTTGGAAAGTACAGGCCGCCGGCGCGGAGGCTCAGCGTGCGTTCGAAGCCGCGATCCCACGGCGGCGTCCCGTTGTCCTGGCCGAGGTGCCACTTGCCCGACATGGCCGTGAAGTAGCCGGCGTCTCGCAGTACTTCGGCGATGGTGACGGACTGATCGTTGAGACGTCCCGTCGTGCCAAGGGACCCGCGACGGATAACGTTGTCGAGATGCCCCATGCCGGCCTGGTGCGAGTACAACCCGGTGAGCAGGCTCGCGCGCGTTGGCGAGCAGCGTGGTGTGGCATAGAACTGGGTGAATCGCACGCCCCGCGCGGCAAGGGCGTCGAGATTGGGCGTTGCGATCTCGCTGCCGAACGGCCCGATGTCCGACCAGCCCATGTCGTCCACGAGGACGACGACCACGTTCGGGCGCATGTCGGGTGGTGCGGCAGCCTGTGCGGACGCGGCCGGCACGCGCCGCGCGGTGGCCGCCCACACCAGCAGGACAGATACCGCCGCCAGCCAGCACGATCGAACGCACCGAATCGCCATCGAACCTCCTGGCATAGCGTAAGCCCAGTCAGGCATATCGGATGGCCGGCGCACTGTTGCCGCCGCGCCTGAGGCCGATCGGAATGTGACGGGGTTGTTCGCGTAGTAGACTCCACACATGTCGACTGAGTCCATGCTGGCAAGAAAATCGTTCGTCGCGCTGCTGCTCGTGACTGGAGTCGCGTTCCTTCGAGCCGCGGAGCCGACGATTGTAATTGACGCATCCGCGCCATCTGGCAAGGTAAGTCCGCTGTTCTACGGCCTGATGACGGAGGAGATCAACCACTCGTACGACGGTGGCTTGTATGCGGAACTCGTGCAGAACCGCGCATTTCTTGACGACCGTCAGTCTCCGCTCCACTGGTCGGTTGTCCAGTCAAACGACAGCGCTGCAAACATCGCGCTCGACGGCAGCGAACCGCTCAACACGACCATCGGCACCAGCCTGCGTCTGGAGGTGACGAAAGCATCGACAGCGCACCGCGCGGGCGTTGCGAACGAGGGCTACTGGGGCATTCCGGTCAGACCGAACGCTCGTTATCGCGCATCGCTCTTCGCAAAGGCTGCACCTGGATTCACTGGACCGATTGAGCTTTCGATTCAGAGCAACGATGGGCAGACGACGTATGCCAGCGGCACAATCGCCGGCCTGAC
>Ga0070684_100001222_pt1 | contig 18444 bp, 21 predicted proteins | sample KBSC723LmetaG_FD_65653 | JGI IMG/M metagenome (GOLD analysis project Ga0070684, IMG submission 65653) | Corn rhizosphere microbial communities from Kellogg Biological Station, Michigan, USA - KBS C7.2-3L metaG | ecosystem: Host-associated > Plants > Roots > Rhizosphere ...
GTGTGCGCGTCGAGCGCGGACATCGGCTCGTCGAGCAGGAGCACCGCGGGATCGCGCGAGAGCGCCCGCGCCAGCGCGACCCGCTGCCGTTCGCCGCCGGAGAGCTCCGCCGGCTTCGCCCCGGCGAGGTGAGCGATCCGGAACCGCTCCATCAGCTCGGAGGCGCGGCCGCGACCGCCGAAGCGGACGTTCGCCTCCACCGACAGATGCGGGAAGAGCGCGTACTCCTGGAAGACGAGCCCAACGCTGCGGCGGTCGGGGTCGAGGCAGAGACCGGCGATGGTGTCGAGCCAGGCTGTGCCGTCGAGGACGACGCGTCCCGTTTGCGGCCGGAGCAGCCCGGCCACGATGCGCAGCACCGTCGTCTTGCCCGCGCCCGACGGTCCGACGAGCGCGAACGTCTCGCCGGGCTCGACGGTCAGGTCGAGCGCGGCGCGGAAGGAGCGAAGAGGGTGGTCGAAGGAGACGTCGAGCGCCATCGGAACGCGAGCTTGGTGGCCAAGAGGATCACCGCGCTGACCGCGACCAGCAGGGCGCTGATCGCGAGCGCGAGGTCGAAGTCGAGGTCGAACGCCTCGTAGATCGCAAGCGGGAGCGTCTGGGTCACGCCGCGCAGGCTGCCGGCGAACATCAACGTCGCGCCGAACTCGCCGATCCCGCGGGCGAAGGCGAGCGCTGCGCCCGCGCCCAGCCCGCCGGCGGCAAGCGGCAGGGCGACGCGCACGAACGTGCGCGCGGGACCGGCGCCGAGCGTTCGCGCCGCCTGGGTCAGCGCGGGATCGACGCTCTCGAAGGCGGCGATCGCCGAGCGGATGTAGAACGGGCTGGCGACGAAGGCAACGGCGACCACGACCGCCGCCTTGGTGAACGCAAGCGAAGTCCCGATCACGTGGATGTGGCCTCCGACCAGACCGACGCGTCCGAAGGCTGCGAGCAGGCCGATGCCCGCGACGGCCGGAGGCAGCACGAGCGGGAGCTCGACCAGCGTGACCGCGAGATCGCGTAGCCGGCCGCCGCCGGTCGCGATCAGCCAGGCAGTGGGCGTCCCCAGCAGGACGATCGCGGCCAGCGCGATCAGGTTGGTCTCGATCGAGATGACGAGGGCGTCGGTCGCCTGGCCGCGGCCGAGCGCGGAGAGCAGGTCGCCCGGCGGAACGCGCGCGAAGATGGCGACGATCGGCAGCAGCAGGAAGAGCAGCGTGATCCCGGCCGCCACGGCCACCCCGACGGAGAACAGGCGGCTCACGGCTTGCCGAAGCCGGACCGGGCCAGCGCCGCCTGGCCCTGCTTGGCCAGCACCCGCTTGATCCAGGCGCGGGCGGCGGACTTGTGCGACGACGCCGCGACCACCGCGATCTCGTAGCGAACGCGCGGTTGCGCCCACGCCGGGATCCGGATCGCGGTCACCTGCCCGGCGACCGGCTTCACGTCTGTGACGTAGACGAACCCCGCGTCGGCCTGTCCGAGCACGACCTTGCCGACCACGCCCTTCACGTCCGATTCCTGGCTGACCACCTTCCCGAGCACGGACGAGAGGAGGCCGAGCTTGCGGAGGACGGTGCGGGTGTAGGAGCCGACCGGGACCGCCGGACCTGCGACGACGAGCTTCGTGTCCTTCCGGGCCAGGTCGTAGACCGACGTCAACCCGGCCGGATTCGACTTCGGCACGATCAGGACGAGCCGGTTCGACGCGAACGTGACCGGCTTCTCGACCAGCTTCCGGCGGTACAGATCCTGCGTGTACTGCGGGCTCGCCGACGCGAACACGTCGGCCGGCGCGCCCTGCTGGATCTGGGCGGCAAGCGTGTTGGAGCCGGCGAAGCTGTAGGTCTCGTTGCGGTCGAACGACTGGAACGCCTCGGTCAGCGACGCCGCCGCGAAGATCGTGAGACGGGTCGCCCCCGGCTTCGCGCCGGCCGGCGCCGCCAGCAGCACGGCGAGCAGAAGGACGACACCGAGCCGTCTACCCAAGGTAGGGCTCCAGCTGGTTCGTCGCCTGCTCGAGGCCGAGTGCAGGCGGGAACGCGGCCGTCACGGGCTTGCCCGTCGACACCCACGAGAGCACGGCCAGGTGCTGGGCATGGTCGGCGAGCGCGCGGGCGAACAGCGCCCGGTAGGACTCGACGGTGATCGTCGTCGCGGCATCGAGGTAGGCGCCCAGGACAGCGGCCTCGATCTTCGTTCCCGCTGCGGTCGCGGCACCGAGGCTCCTGAACGTGCTCGGCGGCCACGTGGGCTCGAAGTCCTCGGCCGCCGGGACGCTCTGCCCTGCGTCGGTGAGCAGCGTCGCCAGGGCGGCGACGTGGTCGTGCTCGTTCCTGCGGGCAACGGTTGCGCCGTTCCGTGCCGAGCCGTGGAGCAGGCGCGCCTTCAGGATCCGGGCGTAGTAGTCGGCCATCAGGTACTCCGCCGCGATCGCGAAGTTTGCGTAGGCGAGCTCTCCCTCCCCCGCGCCCGCGCGGGCGAGCGGCGCCAGAGCAGCCGGGAGGACGACCGCAGCGCCCCCGGCCACGAACCGCGCGCGGTTCACAGCTCCACCATCACCGAGGTCGCCTTGACCACACCGGCCGCGGAGTCGCCGCGCTTCAGCCCCAGCTCCTCCACCGCGTCGCGCGTGATGATCGCGACGATGCGGGCGGGCTCGGTGACGTCGATCTCGATCTGGGCGAGCAGGCCGTCGACCTTCACGTCGCGGACCACGCCGCGGAAGTGGTTCCGCGCGCTCATCCGGTCGGCGTCGCCCCCTTTCAGGCGCTCGACCTCGGACGCGGGGACGATCCGGCGGTTCGCCGCATCGCGCCGGGTGCGGATCCGGCCGGCGCGGTCCCAGCGACGCAGCGTGTCGAGACTGATCCCGAGCGCGCGGGCCGCCTCGGCGGCGGTGTACGACTTTCTCCTAGGCATTGCCTATGTGAGGATACAGCACCAGCAACCAAGGGAATGTCCCCACAGGAACCGCGGCGTGCTCAGCCTGCGGGGTCAGACCTCTGCGGGTCAGACCCTCGATAAACTCGCCTCTACCGGGGTGCCCGGCAGTGCCGGGCTGAGATGACACCCGTCGAACCTGATCCGGTTCGTACCGGCGAAGGGAGGGCGATGAGCACCGAAGCGCCGCAATGGGGAATCGAGCCCGTTCCAGAACGGCTGCGCGTCCTCGGACTCGGGGACACCGTCCTCCTCTGGGGGAACCTGGCGGTCAGCCTGCTCGTGATCGTCGCCGGCGCACTGCTCGTGCCGGCGCTGTCGCTGAAGCAGGCGCTGCTCGCGATCGTCGTCGCGTCGGTCGTCGGCTGCGCGATGCTCGGCGCCGCCGCCGCGGTCGGCACCGACGCGCGTGTGCCGGCGATGGTGCTGATGCGCGCGCCGCTCGGCCGGCGCGGCTCCTATCTGGCCACCGCCCTCAACGTCGTCCAGTGCCTCGGCTGGTCGGTGTACGAGCTGATCATCATCGCCAGCGCGTGCGCCGCCCTCTCCGACCGCGTGTTCCACTTCCGCGCGCAGTGGCTCTGGACGCTGCTGTTCGGTGGGGTCGCGATCGTGCTCGCGCTGCTCGGGCCGATCGGCTTCGTCCGTCGCTACGTGCGCAAGTTCGCAGTCTGGTTCGTGCTCGCGTCGCTCGGCTACCTGACCTGGTGGGTGGTCGACAAGTCCGACCTGACCGCGTTCTGGCACGCCGGCGGCAAGGGCGGCTTCCCCACCTTCTGGCAGGGCGTCGACCTGACCCTCGCGAGCGTGATCTCGTGGACGCCGCTCGCAGCCGACTACACCCGCTTCACGAGGACGCGGCGGATCTCGTTCTGGGGCACGGCGTTCGGTTACCTCGTGCCCGTGATCTGGCTGTACTCGCTCGGCGTCCTCCTGTTCCTCGCGCGCGACATCTCCGATCCCGCGCAGCTGCCGGCCGCTGTGGTCGCAGGCGGCGTCGTCTCGGTGCTCGCGCTGCTGGCAGTGACGGTGGACGAGAGCGACGAGGCGTTCGCGAACGTCTACTCGACGGCGGTCTCGCTCCAGAACGTCCTGCCGCGCGTCCCTCAGCGGTTGCTGATCGTCTCGAGCGCTGCGATCGCAACCGCCGGCGCGCTGATCCTGAATCTCTCCGACTTCGCCACCTTCCTGTTCCTGCTCGGCTCCTTCTTCGTGCCGCTCCTCGGCGTGCTGCTCGCCGACTGGCTCGTCGACGGCATGCACTACACGCGTGAAAAGGTGTTCGACGGCCCCGCTGTGCGCCCGGAGATGATCCTGGCCTGGCTGGCCGGGTTCGGCCTCTACCAGTGGCTCTCGCCGCAAGGGCCGGCGTGGTGGCAGCGGCTGGTGGGCCACGCCGATCCGGCCCCGATCGACTTCACTGCCTCCCTGCCGAGCTTCGCCGCGGCGTTCCTGCTCGCCGGGGCCGCGGCGCTGCTCGTCCGCTCGCGACGGCCTGCCTCCGAGGCTTTCGCCGACGCCTGACCCTCCGTACCATTGCGCCATGGGCGGAGGGAAGGGAGCACGCCGTCTGGTCGCCGGCGGCCTCGTCGGGGTCGCGCTGATCGCCGCCGTCGGGCTCGCCAGCCGCGCGCACACGCCCGCGGGCGGTGGCCACACGCGGACGATCAGCGAAGACGTCCTGCTCGAGTACCTGCTGCTTCTGTTCGTCGCCCTGGCGGTCGTCGTCCTCCCCGTGGCGGTCTACATGTTCGTGACGGGCCGCGAGGAGGAGCGCCCTACCCTGCCCGCCCGGAAGAACTGGATGACGGCGTTGCTCCTCTCGATGATCGTGGTCAGCGTCGTCGCGGTCGTCCTGCTCAGGTACCTGCACAACCACCACGGCGCCCACGACAACCCGGTCAGCCAGCTGGCCGGCCTTGCGCGGCAATCGACGGGGACGGCCGAAGCCGTCCGGTTCGACTGGGCCCCGGTGATCGTCGTCGGGATCCTGGCCGCCGTCGCACTCGTCGCGGCCGCCTGGTTCGTCCTCGAGCACCGGCGCGTTCCCGCGCGGACGGAGCAGCAGCCGGGCGTCGAGCTGGCCCTCGCGCTCGAGCGCACGATCGCCGACCTCCGCGCCGAGCCCGACCCCCGCAAGGCCGTGATCGCCGCCTACGCGCAGATGGAACGGGCGCTCGCCGAGGCGGGGCTGCCGCGCACGCCCGCCGAGGCACCGCGCGAGTACCTCGGCCGGGTGCTGCCCGAGATCGGAGCCTCGATGACCTCCGTCGAGCGGCTGACGGAGCTGTTCGAGCGCGCGAAGTTCAGCCCGCACGCGATCGACCCGGCCATGAAAGAGGAGGCGATCGACGCCCTGGAGTCGCTTCGGGACGAGCTGCGGAGCGCGCCCTGATCCGCCTGCCGACGTTCGTCTTCCTGGCGGTGCTCGCGACGCTGGGGCTCGGGATCGCGGTCGCGTTCAAGCCCGGCGACGCGGCGCTCGCCGTCGACGTCTGGTTGCTCGTGGTGGGGACACTCGGCCTCCTGCTCGTGATCGCCCGCACGCTCGGGGCGCTGCCGCCCGAGCGGCCGACCCGCCTCGATGCCGCCCCGCCCGGCCACCCGCGGGCGACCCGTCCGCGCGAGCTGGCCAAGCTCGAGCGCGAGGTCGGGCTGTCGACCGAGACTGCGTTCGACGCCTTCTACCGGTTGCGACCGACCGTGCGCAGTGTCGCCGCCGCGCGCCTTCGGCTGCGGGGCGTCGATCTCGACGCGCCGACCGGTACGGCCGAAGCGCTGCTCGGGCCGGAGGCCTGGGACCTCGTCCGTGCCGACCGGGCGCGGCCGCGCGACCACGACGCGCCCGGGCTCACGCTGGACCGGATCGCCCACGTCGTCGAAGCCGTCGAATCGCTGTGAAGGTCGCGGAGGTCGCCGAGCGCTCGGGGCGACTGCTCGACGAGGTCGGGCGTGCGGTCGTCGGCAAGCGGGACGCGCTCGAGCTCGTCCTCCTCGGCCTGCTCGCCGACGGCCACGTCCTGATCGAGGACTTCCCCGGCCTCGCGAAGACGCTGATGGCACGGTCGTTCGCGCAGGCGACCGGGCTCGGCTTCGGCCGGATCCAGTTCACGCCCGACCTGATGCCCTCCGACGTGACCGGGTCGTCGATCTACAACCAGCGGAGCGCCGATTTCGAGTTCCGACCCGGCCCGATCTTCACCAACCTCCTCCTCGCAGACGAGATCAACCGCGCCCCGCCGAAGACGCAGGCGGCGCTGCTCGAGGCGATGCAGGAGCACCAGGTGACGAGCGAGGGCCTGACCCGCCGGCTCGAGCGACCCTTCCTCGTGCTTGCGACGCAGAATCCGATCGAGCACGAGGGCACCTACCCCCTGCCCGAGGCCCAGCTCGACCGCTTCCTGCTGCGGATCTCGGTCGGCTATCCGTCGCGCGACCACGAGCTCGGGATCCTTCAGCAGCGGCGCGACCGCCGCGAGGACGAGGTGATTCTCGACCAGGTGGTCGACACCGCGGAGCTGCGCGCGATGCAGCAGGCGCTCGAGGACGTCTACGTCGCCGAGAGCGTCGGCTACTACATCGTCGACGTCGTCCGGGCGACCCGCGACGCCGCGAGCGTCCAGGTCGGGGCGAGCCCGCGCGGGACGCTGGCGATCCTCAAGCTCGCCCGCGCCCGGGCCGCGCTCGACGGCCGCGACTTCGTCGTCCCGGACGACGTCAAGGCGGTGGCCGCCCCTGCGCTCGCGCACCGGCTGTCGCTACGGCCCGAGCTCTGGGTGCAGCAGGTGCGAGCGGAGGACGTCGTTGCAGAGCGGCTCGAGACGGTGCCGACCCCGCCGGCGGAAGAACGTTGAGTCGGGAGGCCTCGCCCAGGATCGCCGCCTACGCCGCGCTCGGCGGCCTCGCCCTGATCGCCGCGCTGGTCACGCGCCGGCCGGAGCTCGCCGCCCTGGGCGCACCCTTCCTGCTCGTCCTGGGCGCGGGCCTGCTCACCGCCGCCGACCCCGAGCTCCGGGCTTCGGTTCGCATCGACCGCGACCGGCTGATCGAGGGCGACGAGCTGACGGTCGAGATCGACCTCGAGGCCGCGCGCACGGTCGAACGCCTGGAGCTCCTGCTCGAGCTGCCGGCCGGCGTGGTCGTCGCGGACGGCGACAACCCGGCGGCCGTTCGGGTGGCGGGCGCGCGGACGCTCTCTCTCCGCCTCCGTGCCGAGCGCTGGGGCGCGTATTCCGTCGGCGACCTGACCGTGCGAGCGCGCGATCCGCTCGGCCTGTTCGCGCGCACCGGCCGGATCCGCTCCGGCCTCCCGGTCAAGGTCTACCCCACCCGCGAGGCGCTGCGGCGCCTTCTGCGCCCCGCCGAGACACAGCTCTACTCGGGCGACGAGCTGGCGCGCACGAAGGGCGAGGGCCTGGAGTTCGCCGACCTGCGGCCGTTCATGTTCGGTGACCGCGTCCGCCGGATCAACTGGCGGGCGAGCGCGCGGCGCGGCGAGCTCTGGGTGAACGAGCAGCACCCGGAGCGGAACGTGGACGTCGTCCTCTTCGTGGACAGCTTCGCCGAGGTACGGCGCGGGTCGGCGAGCACGCTCGACCTCGCTGTGCGGGCCGCCGCCACGCTGGCCGCGCGCTACACCAAGCGCCGCGACCGCGTCGGCCTGGTCTCGTTCGGCGGGTACCTGCGCTGGCTGGAGCCGGGCGGCGGGCTCGTCCAGCTCTACCGGATCGTGGACGCGCTGCTCGACACTGAGATCACGCTGAGCCACGCGTGGAAGGAGATCGACCACGTCCCGACCCGGACACTGCCGCCGCAGGCGCTGGTGGTCGCGCTCACCCCGTTGCTCGACGACCGCTCGATCCGGGCGCTGCTCGACCTGCGCGCGCGCGGCTTCGACCTGGACGTGATCGAGCTGTCGCCGGCCGCATACGTCGACCCGGGAACGACCGAGGCCGAGCAGCTGGCCTACCGAATCTGGCGGCTCCAGCGGGCGGCTCTGCGGTCGCGGTTCCACGCGGCAGGGGTACCCGTCGTGGAGTGGCGGGACGGCGAGCCGCTCGCCCGGCCGATCGAGGAGGTGACGGCATTCCGGCGGAACGCCACGCTCTCTCGCGCGTGATGCTCGCGCTCGCTGCCGTCGCGGGGGCGGCGGGGCTGACGACCTACGCGGCGGTCGTGGCGACACGCCTGGGCGGCCTGCTGGCGATGATCGGCGTCGTCGGTGTCGCGGTCCTCGCGGCCGCGCTGGTGCTCCGGCTGCCGGCGCTGGTCATGCCCGGACTGGCGCTGCTCGGGGCCGAGTACGCCGGTCTGTTCCTCGTGCGCGGGGACACGCTCGATGTGCGCGCGCCGCTGTACGGCGCCGCGTTCCTCGTCGTGGCGGAGCTCACCTTCGCGGCGATCGAGCTGCGCGCGGGGACGCCGGAGGCCGGGCTCGTCCCCCGGCGGGCGGCCTGGCTCGTCGGGGCCGCGGCCGCCGGCGTGGTCGTCGGACTGGTCGTGCTCGCGGCCGCGGCCGCGCCGCTGGACGGCGGCCTCGGGCTGGAGGCGGTGGGCATCGCCGCCGCGGTCGTTCTCGTCGCCGCACTCGGCCGCGCAGCGGTTCGGTCGCGATGAGCGTGGCGGTCGTCGGCTCGCTGTCGCTCGACTTCGTCGACGGCGGTGCGCCGCGGGTCGGCGGCGGACCGTTCTACGCAGCGCGGGCGCTGAGAGCGCTCGGGGCGTCGGCGGTGATCGCGGCGAAGTGCGCCGCGCCCGATCGGCACCTGCTGCTGCCGCCTCTGATCCGCCTCGGCTTGCCCGTGCGGTGGCAGGACTCGTCCGTCTCCGCCGCGTTCTCGTTCTCGTACGAGCGCGAGCAGCGGCGGATGGCGATCGAGGCGATCGCCGATCCGTGGACGCCGGCGGAGGCGCTGGACGCGGTCGGAGACGCTCGGTGGGTGCAGGTCGCGCCGCTCAGCCGTGCGGACTTTCCCGCAGAGACGCTGGCGGCGCTGGCCCGCGGCCGCCGGCTGCTGCTCGATGGGCAGGGCCTGGCGCGCCCCGGCCGGATCGGCCCGCTCGTGCTGGACGCCGACTACGACCCGGCAGTGTTGCGGTCCGTGTCCGTGCTCAAGCTCTCCGCCGACGAGGCAGACCTCCTCGTCGACGGCTACGACGAGCGCGCGCTGGGACGTCTGGGCGTCGGCGAGGTGGTGGTCACGCTCGGGTCGCGCGGTTGCATCGTCTTCGCCGAGGGCGTCGCCGAGCTGGTGCGGGCTCACCCGGTCGCCGCGGCCGACCCGACGGGCGCGGGCGACGCGTTCGCAGCCGCCTACCTGGTGGCGCGGAGCGGCGGCGCCGCGCCGACCGCTGCTGCACGGCGGGCTGCCGCGTTGGTTTCCGACCTGCTCGCGGGCCGCGCGGCGTGATCGCGCACGTCCGGACGGCCGACGGCGTGGCTGTCGTCGACCTGGACGACGAGAGCCTCGTCGCCCTCGATCCTTCGGCGCCGTTCGAGCCTCCGCAGCAGCCGGCGGTCGAGCTCCCGCTCGTGGTCGCCGCCGCCACAGCGGGGTCGACGGTGGTCGCGGTCGTCGACACGAAGCCGCCGATCGTCGTCTCCCACGATGCCGGCGTGACGTGGCGGGAATCGGGCCGGGGCCTCCCTGCGGGACGCGCGGTCGCGATCTCGGACGACGACCCGGACGTGGTCGTCTACGCGACCCGGAACCGCCTGTACCTCTCCCGAGACGGCGGCCGCTTCTGGCAAGGCCTGGCGGTGGAGCTGCCGGAGATCGAAGCCGTCGCGCTGGGGACTGTCCCGTAGTTCGGGACAGTCCCTAGAGCTGGAACTCGCCCCTCGCGACGACGACGGCCGAACCGCCGACCTCCACGCGCTCTACTCGCTCAGAACTGCCGTCGACCCGCGCGTACAGCTTCGACGGACGGGCGATCTCGACGCCCTGCGTGATCTCGATCTCGTCGCCGAACGAGATCAGGCCGTGGCGCGCGAGATGGAGCGCGAGCGGGCCGGCGGCGGAGCCGGTCGCGGGATCCTCGGCGACGCCGCCGGCCGGCGCGAACATCCGCGTCTTCCAGCGGGAGCCCGACCCCGCGGAGCAGTTGACGCCGATCACCGCCGGTAGCTCGGCCAGCCGGGTCAGGTCGGGTCGCAGCTCGGCCACGTCCTGCTCCGACGGGAGCACGACGTAGACGTTCGGCAGGCCGTTGTCGTAGAGCTCGACCGGCAGCTCCGACCGCTCGACGCCGAGCGCGGCGAGGAGCCCGTCCGCGTCCGCATAGGGCTCCACCGTCGGAATCGGCTGCTCCATGCGCCCGAAGACGATCCGCGCGCCTTCCCGCTCGAGCCGGACGGGGACCACTTCCCTCCCCGTCTCCAGCGTGATCTCGTCGAGCTGCAGCGGCCCGGCGAGCACGAAGGCGGAGCCGAGCGTCGGGTGGCCCGCGAAGGGCACCTCGACCGCCGGCGTGAAGATCCGGATCCGCGCATGCGCGACCTCGGACGGGTAGACGAAGACCGTCTCGCTGAAGTTCATCTCGCGCGCGAGCTCCTGCAGCCGGCCCTCCGGGAGATCGCGCGCGTCCGTGAAGACGGCGAGCTGGTTCCCGCTCAAGGGAGTGTCCGTGAAGACGTCGGCGACGACGAAGCGGTACCTCGCCATCGGCCGAGTCTATGCGGCTGGCGCACCCGGACGGTCATCCGCGCCCGTACCCTCGCGCCGTGGCCGTCGTCCGCGGACGCCGCGAGATGCTGAAGGGCCGGCGTGGTGAACCGAACCAGGTCGGCCCTCGACCTCCCCGTCTTCGGCCGACCGTTCAGCCACCAATGAACGACAACGCGGTCTCGATCCCGGTCGGACACGACCGCGCGATAGGCGTGGACGCTGCCGAGACGGACCAGCCGGGGGCCGGCAACCCGTAGCGACGGCGGCGTGTCCGGCACGCGCACGGGCCGGCCGGCGGTCGAGAACGAGGTGCGCCACGGGTCGACCGCGACGGCCTCGTACGTGTACGTGCGATGACCCGGCGGACGATCCCTGCAGCCCGACGGGGCGACGCAGACGACCGCGCCCCCCGGCCGCCTGGTGAACCGCACTCCGGTCACACGCGGATCGGCGTGCAAGGAGACGCCGAGCACGACGCCCCGCCGACCTGCCGAGACTGTCACCGAGATCGGCGGCGCGGGCCGCGTGAGGTCGTCGATGGCGTTCGACATGAACCGCTGCACGCGCGAATCGGCGGGGACGGCCTGGCCTTCTGAGCCGTCCCGGAACGCGTCCAGCGCCCAGCTCCACTGGTGCGAGCCGCTGGCGAACACGCGCGCGCCGGAAGGGTCGGTGTAGCGGATCGCGTCCGCGTTCCCGTCCTTGTCCCCGCCGCGGTCCCGGTGGAAGAAGACCGTCAGCGCATGCGTGCACGACGAGGCGGCGGTCTGATTTCCCGGGATCGTGTCGGACTCCGTGCTGACCAGCCCGGAGACGACGTCGCCCGCCCTGAACCCTGTCCCGGCCATCCACGGATCGACGAGCGCCGGCGCCTGCACGGTGTAGTCCCCGGGCGGCCAGTTCAGCACGGCGCCCTGATGCTGGATCCCGATCAGCGTGCACTCGAAGCGAGGCGGAGTCAGCTCACGAAAGCGGACCGTCTTCAGCGCGGGGTCGGCGATCGGATCGGAGAAGGACTTGTAGGAGACGATCGTGCGCTCCGCGTCCTCGTACCGGATCTGCCAGTAGGCGGCATTGGCGCCCATGAACGCGAGGTTGGTTCCCGTGTTCCGAGCGACGTCGAAGGCGTCGAAGATCCGCTTCGTCCAGTACTCGTCGTGGCCGTTGACGAGCACCAGTCGATGGCGCAGGAGTGAGCTCGGGTCGCGATCGGTGTCGACATCCGTCTGGTACGAGACGTCGTACCCGCTGCGCTCGAGGAAACGCACTGTCTGGAGCTCCCAGACCAGCGGGCTCTGCCCGCCCTGGAGCTTCCAGGCGTAGGGGCGGTCGAACGAGACGTGGTTCGCACGCTCGCCGTGCGCGTAGTCGAACTCGTACAGGCTCATGCCGCCCCAGCCGTTGTAGGCCTGCCACGTGTTGACCGGCACCTGGACGAGGATCGCCGACCGGTGCGCCGGCGGCTCGCGCAGGATCACGAAGGTCGTCCACGACTGACCCGACTTCGTCAGGAAACGAACCATCAGATAGCCGCTCGTCCAGTCCGGCGGGACCGTGAGCTCGTCGGTGACCGGCCAGCCCGCCTCGACCATCCCGCCCGCCCCCGGTGTCCCGGTCGGCCGCGGCTTGCCTGCCCGCGAGAACGCGCAGTCGGCGGGGATGCAGGTGAGGAGCCGCCCGCCGGCGCCCCCGTACCAGCCGAGCCGGTAGACCTCGACGCGGTACAGCGACGCCGGCTTGGTGCTGACGTGGAAGTGGAGCGTGTCCCCCGGAAGCGCGCTGACCTCCGAGGCGTACCCGTCGATCGCGACGCCGTCGCTGTCGGGCGCCTGCCAGGCGGTGTTCCCGAGGCGGGCATTCTCGGCCTGGATCGGATTGGCCGCGTCCGATGCGACGGAGGCAGGCAGAGCCCCACCGGTCGCGCATGCGGCGGCGGTGGCGGCGAGCACCACCCGAAACCCGCTCACCCCGTGACCGTATACGAGCATCTACATTCTCGACTGGTGCGCCTCTATCTCGTTCGCCACGCCGAGGCTGCGCCCGGTGACCCGGACGATCTCCGCCGCCTGACCTCTGCCGGCCGGGCCGCAGCGCGCGACCTCGGCAGGCGCCTCGCGGCTGACGGCGCGCAGCCCGCAGCCGTCCTGTCGAGCCCTCTCTTGCGGGCACGCGAAACGGCCGACGAGCTCGCCCGGGAGCTCGACTGCGACGTCCAGGCCGACGAGCGGCTGGCGCCGGGCGCAACCGCCGAGACGCTCCGCGACGCCGTCGCCGGCCGGGGCGACGAGGTGGTCGTCGTCGGCCACCAGCCCGACTGCGGCCGGATCGCCGCCGAGCTCAGCGGGGGCGCCGAGCCGTCGTTCCCGCCCGCCGGACTCGTCGTGCTCGAGCTGTGAGCTCGCGCTCCTTCCGCGCGTACCAGTCGCGCATCCACTCCATCAGCTCCAGGCCGTAGTGCAGCGCCTCGGTCGGCGACTCGCGCGGCCCCCAGCCGGTGACGGCCATGTCGTCGATCCCGCGGAACAGCTCGAGCGTCCGCTCGCACCACTCGCGCCGGGCGCGAACGTTCTCCAGCAGCTCCTCGTCGGTGAGCAGGTCGCCGAAGAAGATCTTCAGCAGCGCCTCGTCGCGCATCTCGAACAGCTGGTGGCCCCGGTCGGTCAACCACTCATGGAGCACACGCTCGCCCGCGGGGGTGAGCCGGTATGCGGTCCGCTTCACGCCGCCCCGCGGGTCCTGCGCCGCCTCGACCAGCCCCGCGGCGGCCAGCCGCTTCAGCTCCGGATAGATCTGGCCGTAGCTGGCGCCCCAGAAGAACCGCGTCGAGATCTCGATCTTCTGCTTGATGTCGTACCCGGTCCGGCTGCCGAGCCGGAGCATTCCGAGGATGACGCGGGCCGTGGGTGACAGCGAGTTATGTATCTGGTAGATATATCACCCGTGGCGGCGGTCTCGGTCAGCGGCTTGCAGAAGTCGTACGGCTCGTACGAGGCGCTGCGCGGCATCGACTTCGAGATCGCGGCGGGCGAGGTGTTCGGCCTGCTCGGCCCGAACGGCGCGGGCAAGACGACCACGGTCGAGATCCTCGAGGGCTACCGCAAGCGCGACGGCGGGGCGGTCGCGGTGCTCGGGGAGGACCCGCAGCGGGCGGGCCTCGAATGGCGCGAGCGAATCGGGATCGTGCTCCAGTCGTCGTCGCTGTACCCCAACCTCACCGTGGCCGAGAGCCTCGCACTGTTCGGGGGGTACTACCGCGCCCCCCTCGACGTCGACCGGGTCATCGCCCTGATCGGCCTGGAGGAGAAGCGCGACGCGAGGGCGCGCACGCTCTCGGGCGGCCAGAAGCGCAGGCTCGACCTGGGCCTCGGCCTGATCGGCGACCCCGACGTCCTGTTCCTCGACGAGCCGACCACCGGCTTCGACCCGGCTGCCCGGCGTGCCGCCTGGGACGTGATCCGGTCCCTCCGCTCGCTCGGCAAGACGATCCTGCTGACCACGCACTACCTCGACGAGGCCGAGAGCCTTGCCGACCGCGTCGCCGTCCTGCGCGAAGGCAGGATCGCCGCAATCGGCCGCCCCGAGGACCTCACCGGGGCCGCGCCCGCCACGGAGATCCGCCACCGCCTGAACGGCAAGGACGTCGTCGTCTCGACCCACGAGCCGACGCGCGTCCTCCACGAGCTCACCTCGGCCGCGCTGGCCGAAGGCCGCGAGCTCGAGAACCTCAGCGTCCGCCGGCCCACGCTCGAGGAGATCTACCTCGCTCTCACGGAGGACGAGCCGAAGTGATGCGCCTCTTCCCGCACCAGCTGCGCGGCGAGCAGCGTCTCTACTGGCGCAGCCGCGAGCTCGCCTTCTTCACCTTTCTCTTCCCCCTGATCATCTTCGTGCTGCTCGGCTCGGTCTACGGCGACGACACGATCAAGAAGGAGCACGGCGTGAAGGCGTCGGCCTACCTGCTCGCGGGGATCCTCGGCTACGGCCTCGTCTCGACCGCGTTCGCGGGCCTGGCGATCGTGCTCGTCATCCGACGCGAGACCGGTGTGCTCAAGCGCCTGCGCGGAACTCCGCTCCCGCCGGCCACCTACCTCGGGTCGGTGATCGCCTCGACCGTGATCGTCTACTCGATCGAGTCGGTCGTGCTGATCGTGGTCGCACGGCTGCTCTACAACGTTCCGTTCCCGCACGAGTGGCCGTCGGTGATCCTCGCGATCCTGTTCGGGACGCTGTCCTTCGCGGCGATGGGCTTCGCCGTCACCGGGCTGATCCGGTCGGACGAGGGCGCGTCCGCAGTCGTGAACGCGATCTACCTGCCGGTCGCCTTCCTCGCCGGCTCGTTCTGGACGGCGCAGTCCTTCCCGCACTTCCTCGAGGTGATCTCCGAGATCCTCCCGCTGACGCACTTCATCCGGCTGATGCGCAACATCGTGCTCCTGCACCAACCGATCTGGGACAACTGGGAGCAGATAGCGGTCATCGCCGCGTGGGGACTGGCCGGGCTGATCCTCTCGGCGCGCTACTTCCGCTGGGAGCCGCGGGAGGCCTAGACAGCTCGGCCCGCGACGCGGGCCGGATCAGTCAGGCTTCTGACCCAAAGGGGCAGAGGCCGCCTTTACGCGCGGGTGACAGCAGGCTTCCGTGTCCGACCGGCGCGCGCCGCCCGCAGCGCGAAGCTCGTCATCGAGCGGCCCAGCTTCTGCGCCTCGCCGACGACCTCGTCCAGCGCGCCTGCGAACCACTCGACGTCCTCCTCGGTGATCGTCAGCGACGGAAGGCCCTTGACGACGTTCACGCGATGCCCCGCGACCTGGCTGAGGATCCGGTGGTCGGTGAAGAGCGGGACGACGACGAGCTGGGCGAAGATCCCAGGCTGCATCTTCTCGAGCATGCGCCAGGTCGTCCTGCCCTTGTCCGGCTCACCGAACTCGATCGCCCACATCAGGCCGAGCCCGCGCACCTCCTTGACCACCTCGTAGCGCTCGACGAGCGGTCGCGTCCGCGCCAGCAGCAGCTCGCCCAGACGGGCGGACGCGCCGACGAGGTCGCGGTCGTCCAGCTCGCGCAGCGTCGCCAACCCCGCGACCGTCGCGTAGTCGTTCGGCGCGAAGGTCGAGCCGTGGCTGAACGCGTGCTCGAGGGAGTCGAAGACCGCGTCGTAGACCGCGTCGCTCATCAGCAGCGCGCCGACCGGTACATAGCCGCCCGAGAGCGACTTCGCCACCGGCATCAGGTCCGGCTCGAGCCCCCAGTGCTCGGCTGCGAAGAGCCGGCCGGTGCGGCCGAACCCCGTCTGCACCTCGTCCAGGCAGAAGAGCGTCCCGTAGCGGCGGCACAGCTCCTGCGCGCCCCCCATGTAGCCGTCGGACGGGAGGATCACGCCCTTGCCGAGAATCGGCTCGACCACGAAGAGGGCGACGTCCTCCCGCCGCAGCTCTGCCTCCAGCGCCTCGAGGTCGTCGAACGGAACCCGGGCGACGCCGGGGAGATACGGGCCGAAGCGGTCGGTGAAGGCCGCCTCGCCGTTGACGGAGAGCGAGCCGAGCGTGAGCCCGTGGAAGGCGTGCTCGACGCAGACCACCCGTCCCCGCCCGGTCGCGGCGCGGCCGAGCTTGATCGCCGCCTCCACCGACTCGGTGCCGCTGTTGGTGAACAGCGCCTTGCCGATCGAGGCGGGCGCGCGGCGGACGAGCTCCTCGGCCAGAAGCGGTGTGACCGGCGAGACGCCCATCTGCGGCGCGTTCGGCGTCTGGAGCTCCATTGCCTCGACCAGCCACTCGCGCACGCGCGGGTTGTTCCGCCCGACGTTGAACATGCCGAAGCCGCCCAGCCAGTCGAGGTAGCGCTCGCCCCCGGCGTCGTAGAGGTAGGCGCCCTCGGTGCGCATCCAGTCGCGATCGAAACCGATCGTCCGCAGGACGCGGACCATCTGCGGGTTCGCGTACTCGGCGTGCAGGTCGAGCGCCTCGCCGGCGCGCGCGTCGAGGAGGTCGCGGAGCTCGCCCATCGGCGAGAAGGGTACTAGGGCACGTCAGACCAACGGGGTCGGATCGCCGAGGCGAGAACGGCGTTACGCAAGGCGACGCAGCGCCGGCCGGGAGCAGCGAAGATGTCGAGCATGACTGCGGAAGAGATCAGTATCGGGGAGCTGGTGATCAGGTTCCTGCTCGAAGGAGACGAGTCCGGTGGGACCGCTTCCCTGTTCGAGTTCACCGTGCCTTCGAGCGCCAGGGTGCCGGTCGCGCACAGCCACGACGCGTACGAGGAGACGGTCTACGGCCTCGAGGGCACGCTCTCCTGGACGGTCGACGGCGACCGGCACGAGGTCGGTCCGGGCGAGGTGCTCTGTATCCGCCGCGGCGCGGTCCACCGGTTCGAGAACGAGGGCGAGGTCGACGCGAGGGTGCTCGCCGTGGTCACGCCGGGCAGGCTCGGACCGGACTATTTCCGGGAGATCGCCGCCGTCGTGGAAGAGGCCAAAGCTGCGGGCGGCCCGCCGGACCCTGCCCGCCTCGGCGAAGTGATGCTGCGCCACGGGCTGACGCCGGCGCCGTAGCTACTCGAGGTCGAGCTCGTGCTCGGCCTGCTCTCCGCTCTCGACGATGTCCCCGTCGGTGAAGAGGATCGCCTGGAGCGCCGTTCGCCACTTGGGCGTCCGCCGCAACAGGAACTCGAGGTCCATGCCGAAGTGCTTGAACTCCTCGAGCTGGGCGTTGGCCATGATCGCCCGCGCCTGGGGATCCGGCTCCAGCGACATGCGCTGCTCGTACCAGCCGATCGCCTCGGCCTCCTCCGTCAGCGACGCGATCATCCGGGCAAAGGTGCGAGTCTCGGCGCTGAGCTCGCCCGCGGGCTCGTGGTACTGCTCGAAGCCCATCGCTACTGCCCGTTCCGCATCGACGCGGGCCAGAAGCCCTGCTTGCCGGGCGAGAGGATCCCGTTCGGGTCGACTGCGTCCTTGATCGTCTCGACGAAGCGGCGATATGCGTGGTCGTTGAACGAGTACTGCTCCTGTGCCAGGTCCATGAAGTCGAGGTGCGCGCGGTACTCGCCGTAGCCGTACTTCGCCGCCTCGCGAACGAGCAGCTTCGACGTGTCGTAGGCGCGGCGGGTCTGCCCCTCGTCCTTCGTGTCGAAGATGACCATCGTCACGTGGATGAAGCTGCGCGAATTGGTCGGGATCAGGACGGCCGCGTAGTCGAGCTTCGCCTCTTTCTGGACGAGCCCGCGGATGACGTCGCGCATCTCGACGGCGTCCTTGCCGGTCAGCCGGCCGACCGGCGAGAAGCCGATGTGCCCGCCCTCCTCGCCGCCGTACCAGCCGGTCATCTGGTTGATGTCCAGATTCGGTACCCCCGCCTGGACGCGGTCGAACGGGTGCTCGAGCTTCTCCATGTCCTCGGGCGCGCACTTCGAGCCCCAGACCTCGACGCCCGGGATCGCCTCGAACGCGGCCTTGACCTTGGCGAAGCGGTGGTCGACGACCGCGTCGTCGCCGTAGAGGGCGAACCGCATCAGCCAGCGGCCGATGTCGAGCTCCTTCGCCATGTGGTCGATCGCGTCCTCGGGCATCGGATTCTCGCCCTGGTACCAGGGCGCACGGTTCGAGACCACCGACGCCATCGCGACCGAGTTCCAGATCTGCGGCACGTTCTCGATCGTCCGGTCCAGCATCAGCCGGCGCAGCGTGTCGACGATCGGCCCGAGGTCGTCGTCCTTCCAGGCGCGGAGCCAGAGCGGCATGTAGCACTCCGGCCAGGGCATCAACCACACGCCCAGCTTGGTGACGATCCCGAAGTTCGACTGCATGAACAGCTGGTCGAGCGTCGGGCCGAGGCTGCGCTTGTAGACGTGC
>Ga0070684_100001223_pt1 | contig 18439 bp, 11 predicted proteins | sample KBSC723LmetaG_FD_65653 | JGI IMG/M metagenome (GOLD analysis project Ga0070684, IMG submission 65653) | Corn rhizosphere microbial communities from Kellogg Biological Station, Michigan, USA - KBS C7.2-3L metaG | ecosystem: Host-associated > Plants > Roots > Rhizosphere ...
ATTGGTCACGCTCTCGCCGTCATTCTGCGCAATCGGCTGTTCCACGAATAGCTTTTCGCCTTCAATGATCGAGTCTGGCGGATCTTGAATCACTCGATCGTTCGCATTCAGGCCGGAGGTGACCTGCACCGTCGCGCCATCGTCCTGGCCGATCGTGATAAGCGCAAGATGCGCGACGTTATGCCCGTCCTTCTGGATCACGGTGCCGATTCGCAGGCCGTCGCGCCGGAAAATGAGCGCCGACGCGGGCACGAGGAAGGTCTCGCCCACCGACGGAGCCTTGAATTGCACTTGCGCCAGGGCGCCTGGCATCAACTCGCCCTTGCGGTTATCAACGTCGATCTCGATCAGCAGCGTGCGATTAGCCGGGTCGATGGAATCTGCACTGCGCACCAGCGTGCCTTCAAACTTGCGCCCAGGATACTGCGGAAGTGTGAGGGTGACTTTCTGGCCGCGCTTCACCGCTGCCGTATAGACCTCGGGGACGTTGACGTAGACTCGCAGAGTCTGCAGCGCCTGCAAGTGGAACAGTTCCGTGCCGGATCCCTGCGTGATCAATTGTCCCGTATCCACACCGCGGGCAGTCACCACGCCGTCGAACGGCGCATAGACTTTTTCGAATCCCTGGAGTTGTTTCAGTCGCGCCACATTTGCCTGCGCGGACTTGACTGCAGCCGAAGTAGACGCGGCCTGGCTGACAAACGTTTCCGTGTCCTGCTTTGACACGGCGTCCGAGCCCACGAGCCCCTTGTACCGCTCTGCCTGCGCGTTCGCATTGCCGGCGCCGGCTTGGGCCGTGGCCAGGTCTGCCTCGGCCTGCAGAACCTGCTGGTCGAGTTCCGGTGTCGCAATCTCCGCCAGCAGCGCGCCCTTCTTCACCTTCGCTCCAATGTCGAAGTACCAATGCGTCAGGTATCCCGAGGTTCGGGCGTATAACGGAGCGTCAGTATAGGCGGTGACGTTGCCGGGCAGCAGGATGGTGTCGACCGGCGCGCCGGCCTTTGGCGCCAGCGCGATGACCGAGGGCGCGGCGTTCTCTTGCGTCGTGCGCGCCAGAACGGCGTCGTTGTGATTCCGCTTCCACACTCCAAAGACGGCGAGCCCCACCACCGCGATGCCGATAAGAATCAGCGCGATGGACGTGCCGCGTCCTGAGGCCGCCGGATGTTCCGGCGCAGACTGATGATCGTTCCCTGCGCGCGCTTCGGGTTGCGATTGAGGAGGATGTTCATTGGTCATAACAGCTACTCCGATGCCTGATCGAACTCGTCGAGCGTCATGCCCGTGGAGGTGACAACGCGCTTGCGGCGCCGCTCCAGCCAGCCGTGCACAACGGAAAAGAATGCAGGAACAAACAACAAGGTGGCCACCGTGACCACGAGCAGGCCTCCGATCACCGCGCGTCCCAGCGGTGCGTTCTGCTCGCCGCCTTCACCCAGGCCAAGCGCCATCGGCACCATGCCGATGATCATGGCCAACGCCGTCATCAGAACCGGTCGAAAGCGTACGAAGCCGGCATTGAGCGCGGCTTTGCGCGCATCGCCTACCAGCACGTCAAGCTGCTCGCGGGCAAAGCTCACCACCAGGATGGAGTTGGCAGTCGCCACACCCATGCACATGATGGCGCCGGTCAGCGCGGGCACGCTGAGCCGCGTATCGGTCAGGAACAAGAACCACACAATGCCGGCCAGCGCCGCCGGCAGCGCCGAGATGATCAGGAACGGATCAACCCACGACTGAAAATACACCACGATCAGCAGATAGACCAGCAGGATCGACATGGCCAGCCCGCCCACCAGGCCGATATACGACTTGTGCATGGTTTCGCTCTGGCCGCGGACAATGAACTGCGTGCCGCGCGGCCTGTCCTTCTCGTGCTCGTCCACGATCTTTTGAATCGCGCGCGTCACTGATCCCAGGTCTGTGCCGCGCACGTTGGCGAAGATGTCGATCACCGGCTGCACATCGTAATGGCTCACCTCGGCCAGTTCGGCGCCGGGCGCGATGGTAGCCAGGTTTCCCAGCACCTGAACCGGCTTCGTATTGCCCGGTACAGTCGGCGCAGGCGTCGTCCTGAGGCTGCCGCCCGAAGCTACGGTGGCGCTGCTTCCCTGCCCCGTGGTGCCCCCGGAGATGGGCAGGCTTTCGAGCTTCGCCATGCTGTCGAGCTGGTACTGCGGACTCTCTGTGACGATGTTGTAGCTCACTCCGTTACGCGGATCGAGATAGAAATTCGGCGCCGTCTGAAAGCTGCCGCTGAGCGAGATGAGAATGCTCTGCGCCACATCACGCTGGGTTAGCCCAACCATGCGCGTACGCGTGCGGTCCACGTCCACCGTCAATTTGGGATAATCGAACGGCTGCTGAATCCGCGCGTCTGTCGCGCCGGGCACGTAGCGGATCTCGTCGAGCATTCGCTCCGCCAGCTCGCGATTCGCCCACAAATTGTGGCCAATGATCTGGATATCGATGGGAGCGGCCAGGCCGAAATTCAGGATCTGCGTAACGATATCGACCGGGAGCACGTAGAACGTCACGCCGGGATATTGCCGCGCCAGAAGCGTGCGCAAATTGTCGACGTAGGCTTCGGTGGGATGGTGCTTGTCCGTGAGCTGCACCTGGATGTCGGCATCCGACGGGCCGACCGGCGCAGAGGTCGAGTACGACAGGTTCAGCCCGGAATATGGCAGCCCGATGTTGTCGACAATGTTGACGATCTCGTTCGAGGGAATGTTCTCTCGGATCGTCCCGTCAATGTGGTCGCACAGCGCGGCCGTCTCCTCGATGCGCGTTCCGCTGTGCGCGCGCACGTGAATCTTGAACGCACCAGAATCGACAGCGGGGAAGAAGTCCTGACCCAGAAAAGGGGTGAGGAGGGCCACCGACCCCACGGCGAACACCAGGAACAGGATGAGGAAAAGGCCGGAATGATCCACCGCGAGGGTGAGAAACCTCAGGTACCCGATGCGGAATTTATCAAATCGAGATTCGAACGCAGACTGAAAACGCGTGAATGGATTGCGGCTCATCTGCTTGCGCGCAGCCTCAGCGTCGTCGTGCTCGTGCAGCAGGTAGCGCGCCATGGTGGGCACCAGGGTGCGCGAAAGCACGTAGCTCGCCAGCATCGCGAACACCACGGCCTCGGCCATCGGCACAAACAGGTACCTGGCCACGCCGCTGAGGAAGAACATGGGCACGAATACGATGCAGATGGCAAGCGTGGAGACCAGCGCCGGCGTTGCGATCTCCGCCGATCCATCGAGAATAGCCTGCTCCAGTTCCTTGCCCGCTTCCAGATTACGGTTAATGTTTTCAATTGCAACCGTCGCGTCATCCACGAGAATGCCGACCGCCAGCGCCATGCCGCCGAGCGTCATGATATTGATGGTTTCGTGCAGGGCTGACAGGCAGATCAGCGAGCTCAGAATCGACAGCGGAATCGAAACTGCAATGATGATAGTGGAGCGCCAGCTTCCCAGGAAGACGAGAATCATGACCGCCGTGAGGCAGGCAGCGATGATGGCTTCCCGCACCACTCCGCTGATCGCCCCGCGAACGAAAATCGACTGGTCGCTCAGCGCGGAGATCTTCAGGTCAGGCGGCAGGCTGCCGCGCATACCGTCGATCTTGGTCCGTACGCCTTTCACAATGTCGAGCGTGGAAGACGAGCCGATCTTGAGAATGTTCATCAGGATCGCCCGCCGGCCATCCACGCGAACAATGTTGGTCTGCGGCGTGCTCCCGTCGCGCACATGCGCCACGTCGCGGATGTAGACCACCGCGCCGTTTACCGTCTTGATAGGCAGGTCATTGAGGTGCGCCACCATCTCCGGCGCCGAATTGGTTTCGATCGCGTACTCGAACCTGTCGATCTTCATGGTGCCCGACGGCGCAATCACGTTCTGGGCATTGATCGCATTCACCACATCAGCGGGCGAGAGTCCGTTGGCCTGCAGCGCGCTCAAGTTGAGATCCACCATGATGGCCCGCTGCTTCCCGCCATACGGATACGGCGTCTGCGCACCTTCCACCGTGGCGAGCTGGCTGCGGATCGTGTTCTGCGCCAGGTCGTTCAGTTGCTGTTCATCAAGCCCCTGTCCGGATAGGCCAAGTTGCAGCACCGGCACACTGGAAGCGTTGTACTGGATGATGAACGGCGGCTGGCTGCCCGGCGGAAGCGTGCGCAGCATGACCTGGCTGATCGAGGTCACCTGGGCCACCGCATTGGCTACATCCACGCCAGGCTGAAAGAACACCTTGATGACGGCAATGCCGTTCAGCGACTGCGATTCAATGTGCTCGATGTCGTTGACCGTCGTGGTCATACCGCGTTCGCTGTTCGACACGATGCGGTTGGCCATCTGCTCGGCAGAAAGGCCGGTGAAGTTCCAGACCACCGTCACGATGGGAATATCGATATCGGGAAAGATATCCGTGGGCATCGTCTCGATGCTGAAGACGCCCACGATCAATATCAAAAGCGCGAAGACGACAAAGGTATAAGGCCGCCTTAGCGCAAGCCGGACAATCCACATCATAGGGCTGGTTCTCGCTCCAGGGCTGCGGCGGCAGGAACGGGGCGGCTGCCGGCCGAATCAGTGGTCCCTGTGTGGGCTGGTCCGTCAGCAGCACTCTGACCCTTACCAGACCCGCCGGGGTCCTCTTCGATCCGAGTGAATCTACTATGGTAGTCGAACGGCGGAGACGATCCAAAACGAGTTCGACCGAGAATGATTCCCGCCAGTTAAGAGACGCTCCCCGCAGGCGAAATGACGCATTATCTGCGGCCCACGCCGTGTAAAGAAACCTTAAGGGGTTGGGACACCGGGACCCTCTCCGCGGTCTCTCCAACTTGCTTGAGGGCCTCTGAGGAGCGGAACCAGCCCCGCCGCGGTACGTTATAGTCAAAATGAATGGCCACACCAAACAACAGAGTCTCCCCGGCGGGCCGAACCGCCGCCCCGCAGAACGCGCAGGGCGGATTCGTCTATCTTCCGCTGATAGCCGGCTGGCTCGTTCCCGGGGCCGGGCATTTTCTCCAGCGCAAATGGGGACGCGGGGCTCTGCTGGCCGCCTCCATCCTGGCGATGTTCATCCTGGGCCTGGCAATGCAGGGCAAGCTCTATACCAACGCGCACGAAATTCTCGACCTGCTTGGCCTGGTGGGTGACCTGGGCAACGGATTGCTTTACATCGTTAGCCGGGCAGTGGGCGCGGGCGCGGACCAGGTGCAGGTGACCACCGCCGACTATGGCACCCGCTTTATCGTGGTCGCCGGGCTGCTGAATGTGATTTCCGCGGTGGACGCACATAATCTGCGCACGGGGAGGAAGCCGCTCTGATGGCGCCATCCCATTTCACCTCTGTGCTGCTATTTGCCTTGTGCGCATCCGTCGTCTTCGGCATCACCATGCGCGACACGCCGCGCCGCATGTTCCGCTACGGACTGTATTGTTTCGCGCTGTTCGTGGGCTCAGCCATTGTGCTGAGCTGGGTTATGTTCCTGATCGCGCGTTGAAGCGGGCCCCGGCCGGCAGGCGTTAGGGACTAGGCATCAGGATTAGTCCCAGGCACTTGACGCAGCATTCGGGCTCAGCCCATTTCCCGCAGTTCACCAAACCTTCATTCCTGTTCCCTACGTCGTTGTCCCTAACCCCTAATGCCTCGTTCCCTGCCTTTCCCACACCGCGGCATCAAAGGCATGCCGGCAACGGTACCCTTCCGCCATGTACAGCTCGATGGCCTTTTCATTGGCCTCGGTGACTGTGAGCGAAATCTCGCCCATTCCCTGCCGCCAGAATTCCGCGGAAGCCATCGCCAGCAGTGTCCGTGCCAGGCCGCGGCGGCGAAAGCGCGGACGAACGCACAATTGAGTGATGTGGCCGCTCTGTGCGCTGACCCGCGAGGCCAGAATGAGCCCGACAACCTCCCGGGTGGCGCGCTCGCAAACTACGTGCGATACCTGCGGGGAGAAGACTCCGCAGCCGGAGTAACGAACGATGTTATGCAGAAAACGCATGGAACCGTGCGCGGACCGGTATTGGTCATTGATGAGGCTATCGGGGTGTTGGGCGTAGGCTTCTGAGATCAGCCGCCCAACGACAGTCAGGTCCTCGTCGCGCCAGGGCCGCATCTCCAGCTCACGCGGCAAGTCGGCCACCGGTGCAGCGTGCTCGGGGCGCAGTTCCTGCACCATAAACAGCCTCCGGTAAATATTGAAACCCGCATCGCGAAACACCCGCGCATGGGTGTCCGCCGGATGCATCAGCAGCTGCGATTCCACGCGGTCCACCTGGGGCGAGTTCTGCAGCGTTTCGAACAGATGGCCGAGCAGCACCTCTTCGAGTTCATTTGCGGTTTGCGGGTGTCGTCCGTCCGCCCGGCGCTTTATCGCGTCCGCTGCATCGAGCGGCTCGGATTCCATGGCGAACACGTCTCCGATCACCGCCTTGGTCTCTTCGTAGACGCAGAATGCGTACCCGGTCACACGCCCGGATTCGAGGGCGGCGTAGCCGGGCAGCATGTGGCTGTCGAGATATTGGCTGAGCAGGCGTACCGACGTGGCGTAATCCCAGTGCAAGCGCCGGCGCCACACTTCGCTTTCCGCCTGCAGCAATGGACGCAGCAGCGCCCCATTGAAATGCCGCAGGTCGAGAATTTCCAGCGATACGCCCGATGTCATTCCGCTCATCCGATTCGGCGCCTGCGCCGCAAAAGCCTTCCGGTAACTGTGCCATGAGCTTCGCCGAGTCTGCAACCCTGGCGCAAATTCAAACGGCCAAGCCGGAATCGATTTTCTCAGCGTGCTCCCACCAGGTAGACCTCCAACCCCTGCTCCGGCCAACTGAACAGCGCCTCGTAATGCCGGCCTTCCAGGTAGTCCTCCAGCGCCGCCGCCGTGTGCAGATCCGTTCCATTCCGCCCGGTAACCCGCGCCACCAGCAGGTGCTGCTCGCTGGGAACGCCGGTCTCCTCGTAATTCGCAACCTCGTGGTTGCGATAAAACGCCAGCCCGTACTCGATGTCGCGGCGCACTCTGAAGACGGCTACCGTTTCATCGGCGGGAGCGTAGTTATCCAGTCTATCTTCCAGCGGACGCGCCGAGTAGCTACGGTCCAGAACCGAAATCACATGCTTGGTGCCGGTCACCGCCGGGATTCCGAACGCCGGACCCACTCCATAGATAAACAGCATCAGGACCACCAGCACGACGGACGTGACGAGCCGGAAGCGCGCCACTCCAAACCCGTTGACAACCACGACAATCAGCAGCGCCGCTCCTGCTGCGGCAACCAACGCTATGCCCAGCGGCCGTGCAGGCGGCATTTTTGCTCCGTGTTCCACAAACCACGGCAGCAGCAACGCGAACATGACCATCACCCCGCAGACCACCGCGTGTCCTGCCAGCTCAAGCCGATGCAGGCCGGTGCCCCGCTTTCGGAACAGGTAGTCCCCCGTCAGGATGGTGATGGGCGGAATCGAGGGCAGCACATAGCCGGGCAGCTTCGATTTCGAAAGCGAAAAGAACACGACTGGAATCAGCGCCCACAACACCAAAAATTCAGGGAATGCGTCGCCGGGCCGGCTCACTTTCTTTTTAGCGTTGGGGGCATGGCGCAGTTTCCACTCCGCCAGCGACGTTTCAATTCCATCCCATAGCGCCCGCAGCGCCACCACCGTCCAGGGCATAAGCGACAGCAGGACAACCACGATGTAGTACCAGAACGGCTGCTCGTGCTGGTAGCGATTGGTGGCAAACCGCTGCAGGTTCTGGTTCATGAAGAATTCGTGGAAGAAGGTTGGGTTCTGGTGCTGCACCGCGATGAACCAGGGCAGCACGATGGCGAAGTAGAGCAGCACGCCCGGCCACCATAAGGATCGCCGCACGATCGACCATTCCTTGCGCAGGGCGGCGAAGCAGCAGACGATCACCAGGGCCAGCAAAGGCGCCACCGGCCCCTTGGCCAGCGTGGCGATTCCGGTAAAGAAATAGATGTCGAAGAGCCAGAACTTCGAATCGGTCTCGTACCAGGCATACCAGCCCAGCAGCCCAATACAAAGCGGTGCGGCCATCTGCATGTCGGTCGATGCGCCGCGAGAGAACCCAATGATTCCCGCGCAGGCCACCGTGATCAGCGCCGCATCCAGGTGCCCGCCTCGTCGGAAGCGCCGCATGTGCAGATAGATCAGCGCCACCATAATGAACGCGAAACTGGCCGACGGCAGGCGGGCGCTCCAGTCGTGCACGCCGAACTCCCGGAACACGAACATTGCCCGCCAGTAGTAGAGAGCGGGTTTCTCCAGCCATGGCCGTCCGTAAAGATACGGGGTAACGCAGGCGCTCAGTTTGCCCTTGACGGTGTGCGCCGAGTCAAACCGGACCAGCATCTCGTGGGCAATTTGCGCGTAGCGCGGCTCATCCGCGCCCACCAGGCCCATGCCGTCGCCGCCCAGCCATGGCGTGACGCCATAAAAGATAAAAAACGCCGCGAACAGCGCGAAAACCGCCGCCTCACATGCGGTCGCCCAGCCGGGCAGCCGTATGCGCCGGCCTTCAGGCGAAACCGGAGCAGAAGGTTCCAGGTGCGTCTCCACTTCTAGAAATCTCCCGTGCGCGCTCGCTCCAGTTTGCGGAGCGGCTCAGCGGGTCCGGCAGATGCTGCGGGGTCACCCGCACGCGGCGTAAGGTAGCCGGTCAACAGGCTAAGGCTAACAGATTCAGGAGCGGGGCTATTCTTCAAGATTCTCCCCGACACGGCCCACGGCCGTCCGCAGCGAGCCCAGAATCAGCTCCGAGGCTCGTTGCAGCGGACCATCCAGCGTAAGTCCCGCAGCCGTGTCGTGGCCTCCGCCGCCGAGGGATGCGGCGATCGTGGCCACATCCACCTTCCCCTTGCTGCGCAGGCTTACACGCACCCGTCCCTCGGGCAGTTCGCGCAAAAAAGCTGCGGCCTCAACGTCCGCGATGGACACGGCATAATTGACAATCCCCTCGCAGTCCTCCTCGGCAGCGCAGGCACGGATCATGTCCTGGTGCGTGACCCAGAGCCACGCAATCCGGCCCTCCCGCTTCAGATTGCTCAAGGCGGCACCCAACAGCAGCAGCTTCGAGGTGGCGGTGGAGAAATAGATCTCCTGCGCAATGCGGATCGGGTCGGCCCCCGCCTCTACAAGTTCCTTCGCCATCGCAAATGTGGAGGCGCGCGTCCCGCCGTAGCAGAACCCCCCGGTATCGGTCAGAATCGTCGTGTACAGCGACGCAGCCATATCCGGCGTTACCGTCGCGGCGGCCGCTTTCACCAGGCGGTATACCAGTTCCCCGACACTGGCGGCTTCGCGATCGATCCAGTTCAGGTGACCGTACCCCGTCCCCGTGGGATGGTGATCGATGTTGATCTGGTAGAACCGTTCCAGACCGTTTACCTTGGTCCTCGCCAGGCTGTCGCACTCCAGCAGGATCACCGCGTCATACCGGCCATTCACGCTCATGGTAAAACGAATGGTCTCGGCGCCCGGGAGGGTGCGGTAGATGTGCGGCACGCGATCGGCGGCCACCAGGTCGACGCATTTCCCCATCTGGCGCAACAGCGCGCCCATGGCAAGCATCGAGCCCACCGCGTCCCCGTCCGGCCGCGAATGGGAGCAGACCAGGAACCGCTCCCCGCGGCGAATCACATCCAGGATCGCGGCCATCGGGTCCGCAGGCATCCAGCCCAGGCTGGCCTGCTCGGGCGCCACTGGACCTGCCGCCCCCTCTGCGCCGGGCGTTGGAATCCTCTTTTCGAAGGCATCCATTTGCGGCTACTCCTGCGGTGCCTTCTGCCGTTTGCGGCTGCGCGTCATCAACTCGTCGATGCGCGCCTGGAACCGGCCCGAGCGATCGGCAAAGAACGCCAGCTCGGGAACATGGCGAACGCCCATCCGCTCCTTCAACTCGAATCGGATGTATCCCTTGGCTGCCTCCAACCCGGCTACTGTGTCTTCCTCGGCCTTGGCGATATCGGGCTCCGCGCTGTCCACGGCCACATACACTCTCGCCGACTTGCCGCCCGGATTCAGGACCACCTCGCTGACGTAGCAGAACGCAATCCGCGGATCGGAGAGCTCGCCTTCAATCATGGCGCCAATCTCCTCGCGCAGCGTCTCCGCGACCCTGTCCTGATGATGTTTTCTTCCACGATGCTCCGGCATCCCCGCTCCCTGTGCGATCGCCCCAGCGCAGCTCAGTCGCGCTGAGGCGGAGGGGTAAACCCATCAGGATACCAGAAGGGCGACGATTACCCGAGGGCCGCCGCGCGACGCCCGCTCAACCCGCTTCGGCTGATGATTGTGAGCCCCATCACCTGTTCTCTCGATTCCATCACCCGCGCGCGTTCACCGCCCCGGAACGGTGCTACACTTGCGCCGGGATTTCGCGCCGGCGCCGTCCCGCATTGGCGCGTCCTTGGAGGTTTCTGCCATGGAAACCGCGCCCCGAGCCGGCAATCTCGTTCCAAGCTTCGACCCATCCCAGCCTTCCACACCCGACGCATCCGCCAACGCCCTCGTCTCTGCCCACGATGCTTCTCGCAACGCCGTCGCGCGCTGGCCGCTGCAGCGCGCCGGGCAGTTCCACCGGGCGTCTTACCGCAACGCTTCGCGGAAGCACGGAATCTCAGCCCGATCCCCATCGTGACCCGATTTGCAGAAAGGTGCAAAGCCATGACCGCTCCCACCCTCCTCATCCTGGCTGCAGGAATTGCCAGCCGCTACGCCGGCACGAAATGGGACGATCCCGTCGGGCCAAACGGCGAATCGCTCATGGAATACTCCATCTTCGACGCTCGCCGCGCCGGCTTTGGCCGCATCGTGTTCGTCATCCGCAAAGAGCGGGAACAGTTCTTCCGCGAGTTGCTGGCCCAGCACTTCGGCCACCGCCTCTCCCTCGAGTTCGTCATTCAGGACAATCACCGCATCCCAAACGGGTTCTCCATACCGGCCGACCGCAAGCGCCCCTGGGGAACCACGCATGCCGTGCTCGGCGCGGCGGGAACCCTGCACGAGCCCTTCGCCATAATCAACGTGGATGACTTCTACGGTGCGCAGAGTTTTTGTTCTCTCGCCGAACACCTGCGATCCGGCTCTGACGACCAGGTCGTAATTGGATTCGTGCTCCGCAATACCCTGTCTGATTTCGGCCCCGTCGCTCGCGCCATCTGCGAAATGGACGACAGCAACCACCTGCGCAGAATCATCGAGTTAAAGAACATCGAGATGGACGGCGGGCACGTTCGCAACACCGATGTCGCCGGCGCAGAATTGCTCCTCACCGGAAACGAGACCGTTTCCATGAACATGTGGGGATTCACGCCCGCCGTCTTTGCGCCGCTTCGCGAACACTTCCTCCGCTTCCTCGAAACGCATCACGACGATCCGACTGCCGAGTGCTTCCTGCCCAACACTGTCAACAACATGATCCAGGAGAATCAGGTGCGCGTGAAAGTGCTGCCCAGCCGCGAAGAATGGTTCGGCCTCACCTACCGCGAAGAGCATCCCCGCGCCGTAGACCATATCCGCCGCCTTGTCGGAGACGGCCATTACCCCAGGCGGCTCTGGCCTCACGCCACGTCTATTCCGTCCTGAGCGCGCGTGCCGGGTCAACGCTGGCGGCGCGCCGCGCGGGAAGGAATCCGGCAAGCATGGCCACGATACAGATTCCTGCGATACCCGCCGCGTACGCCATTGGGTCCGCAATGGAAACGCCATACAACTGGCTGCGGACAGCGCGCGCTCCCAGAATCGCCAGCGGTACAGTAGCGACGACCGCGCACCCCGCCAGCAGAAGCGTTTCGCGCAGGATCAGCCCTATCACCGACCCGCGCTGCGCTCCCAGCGCCATGCGGATGCCGATCTCCCGCGTGCGCTGAGCCGTGGAGTAGGCAAGGATTCCATACAGCCCGATGCCCGCCAGCAGCGCCGCTAGAGCGCCAAACACCATCGCCAACAACGCAACGGTCCGCTGGCCCAGAAGGTTATCGTCGATCTCGCAACTCATCGTGATCACCTTTGAAACAATGAGCTTCGAATCGATGTTCGCAACCGCCGCGCGAATCGCGTTGGTTGCCTCCTCTGGCTTTTGCCATGTGCGCACGTAAAAGATCAGCCCACTGGGGCGTGGGGCCTGTTCGAACAGCGTGTAGCACATTGGAAGTACCGGATCCTGCACCGATGTATGCTTCACATCGGCAGTCACGCCGACAATCACCGCATCGGTGGCAGGCCGGTCTGGCCGGCCCGTATGGCGCCCCAGCGCCGCCTGCGGATTCGCGAAATAGTGCCGGACAAAACTCTCGTTCACGATCGCCACTTTCTGTGATGTCGTGCTGTCCGACCTATCGAAGTACCGCCCCGCCACCAGGGGGACGCCCAGAGTCTGCAGGTAGTCGTTGCTCACCCACGGCAGCTCCACATCGAACTCATCGGCACCGGGCTTCTCCTGGTAGCCGGTCACGTACACATCGCCCTCGATGCCCTCGCCCGCCAGATCCGCATCGTTGGTCGCTCCCACTCCGCGGATTCCCGGCAGGTTCTTGATTGCTTCCAGTGCGCGCAGTTCCACCGGGACCACCGCAGGCCCCGGATAGCCGGCCAGTTCCGGAGCCAGGCCGAACGCCAGCAGATGATCGGTGGCAAATCCGGGATTCACATTGCGCAGGTTCTTGATCGTGCGCACAAACATGCCCGCCCCTACCATCAGCAGCAGGCTGAAGCCGATCTGCAGCGCCACGCAGGTCCGGCGGAAGCGCAGTGACCCTCCCACTCCCGTGCTCAACTGCTGCTTCAGTGCGTCCGCAAGCCGCGGGTTCCAGAACTGTGCGGCCGGCGCCAGGCTGAACAGGATGCTGCCGGCCAGCATCGCCACCGCGGTAAATGCAAACACGCGCCAGTCCAGCGTCGCCGTGAACGGGGACGGATCGCGAGCGGTACCCTGCATCCATCGGATCAACAGCCGCAGCGTCTCCGGCGCAATCGCAACTCCAAGCGCCGTACCCGCCAGCCCCAGAAGCATGCCCTCGCACAACAGTTGGCGCAGAATCTGCGGAGCCGTTGCCCCCATGGCATAGCGCACGCTGAATTCCCGCACCCGGTTCGCCGCCCTCACCAGCAGCAGGCTCGCTACATTCACCACCGCCATCCCGATCACCAGCACCACCATGCCCATGATGATGATCAGCGGCGTGCGCACGTCATCGCGCAGCGGCGAGAAGCCGCGCGCTCCCCCCTCCACATTCAAATGCGACGCATCGATATATTCCTTGCGCGCCTTCGCTGACTGATCGTGCAGCTTGGTGAATTCCTGCTCCCGCAGCCCATGAAACAAAACGTTCAGCGACGCCGCTGCCTGCTCCGGCTTCACACCGCTGCGCAGCCTCCCCACCAGGTTGATCCAGTAGGAGTTGCGGTCGCTCAAAAACTTCCACTCTGACTCCACCACCCGCTGCATGGTAATCGGCACATAAACGTCGGGCGTCCGGCCCCACTCCACGCTATGGAACCCCGGAGCCGACACCCCCACAATCGTGAACGGCTGCCCGTTGATCAGCAGCGTCCGTCCCTCCACCGGCGCCTCGCCCAGGTGCGACTTCCAGTAATCGAAATTCAGTACTGCCACAGGGTTCGCGCCGTCCGCCGTCTCGTCCCCGCCGTCGAATAGCCTTCCCACCGCGGGCCGCACGCCAAGCATGCTGAAGTAGTTGCCCGTCACCAGCTCGGCCGTAACCGCCTCCGCGTGGTTGTTCCACGTTGCCCCCACTTCGGACTGCGCGGAAGCAATCAACCCGTTGAGCACCGTATTCCGGTCGCGCAGATCGCGGTACATCGGGTAGGAGAATTCGTGCCGGTGCCCCGGCGTGTTTCCCCCTTCCGAGTGCGTGTGCCCCTCATGCGATCCCGCATAACTCAGCACAACCAGTTGCTGCGGATCGCGAACCGGCAGCGTGCGCAGCAGCGCCTGGCTCATCAGGCTGAATATCGTGGAATTGGCCCCGATGGCGAGCGCAAGCGTAAGAATGGCAACCGTGGTCAGCCCCGGGTTACGAAACAGTCCCCGCACGGCAAACCGCAGGTCGCGCAGGACCATCTCCAGGCTCCACGACGGCCGCTGCTCGCGGCACTGCTCGCGCGCGCGTTCCCTTCCGCCAAAAGCAACTGCAGCTTGCCGCCGCGCTTCCTCAGGAACCATGCCGGCCGCGAGATTCACCTCGATCTGCCGCTCCAGATGAAAGGCGATCTCCTCGTCGACCTCTACCCGGCGCTTGCCCGTAAAGAAGAACCGCACCTTCGCCAGCAATTCCCGCATGTCGCTCCCCCTACTCCCTATCCCTGGTGTCTTTTGTCCCTTTGTCCCCTCTATCCCTCTGTCTCTTTGTCCCTTTGTCCCTCTATCGCTATCCCTTCTCCCTGTCCCTGCTCTCTCATATCTCCGCCAGCACCAGGTTCACCGCCCCGGCCAGGCGCTCCCAGTTGTCCAGCTCCGCCGCAAGGTGCTTCCGGCCCGCCGCGGTGAGCGAATAAAACCGCGCCTTGCGGTTGTTCTCGCTCGCGCCCCACTGCGCCCTGATCCAGCCCTTGTATTCCAGCCGATGCAGAGCGGGGTAGAGCGACCCCTGCCCCACCTGCAGCACGTTGTTTGAAACCTGCTGAATCCGCTGGGCAATCGCCCATCCATGCTGCGGCTCATTCGCGATGGCCTTCAGGATCAGCATGTCAAGCGTGCCCTGCAGCAGATCAATCGATGTCGGCATTCCATTCCCCTCGATACTCGACAAGAACCATACCCGCCTCTCTTGTCGATCGTCAAGGGGGAGAGAGGCACCAGCCAACAGGGAGAAAGGATAGAGAACAGGCGCAGGCATCGGTCCGCAACTGCCGACTATGAACTGTGAACTGCGAACTTCTCAAGCTGCTATCCTGAATCCGTGATCCGCCGCTTCCGTTCAAAGGGTTCCCTGGCCTTTCTCTTGCTTCTGGCGCCGGTCCTCTTCGCCTGCCACAAGGAAGAGCAGGCCGTTCAGCACGTTGCGCAGAGCGCAGCCAAAGCCGAGCAGCAGGCGCAGGCCGCCGCCGCGGAGCGCGACCAGCAACGCGCCCAGATGGGCGCTATCCCGCTGCCCACCAAGAGCCTGTACAGCAGCGTTCACGATCCCAGCGAGTGGAAGAACCCCTTCATCAGCGTTGACGCCGACTTTCTTGACCTGCATGTCATCATGGGCGATGCCAACCCCAGCGACCTGGGCGCAGGCAGCATGTTCCGCCCTGAGGCTGCGCGGCGCCAGGAGTTGCAGATCAGGCCTCCGGATTTGACCCGCGCCCTGCTCGCGCTGCCGCCCCGCGCGTGGCCGTACGGCCGTGTGGTCGCCATCGCCGAGTCGCCCGAAGCCGACCGCAAAAAGCGCCCCCTCATCCGGCGCAACGTGGAACTCGCGATTCAGAAGCTGAACGACCTGGGAATCATCGTCGAAGAGTGGCCGGCGCGATAACCATGATTGCAGCATGGGAAATAAACGCACCCTCGCGCGCTACCATGACCCCGTGAGTTCCTTCCCGATCTTTGGCCAGTTCCGGCCGCTTGAGCACGAGCGCTTTTCCGCGCACCGCGAACTTGGAGCCCGCCTCAAATCGGCCGTCCGCGGCGAAGTCCGCTTCGATTCCGGCTCGCGCGCGCTCTACGCCACCGACGCTTCCAACTACCGCCAGCTCCCCATCGGCATCGTCGTCCCCCGCGATGCCGGGGATGTCGAAGCCGCCCTTGCCGCCTGCCGCGAACTCGGTGCGGCGGTGTTGCCCCGCGGCGCCGGCACCAGCCTTGCCGGGCAGTGCGCCAATGTCGCCGTGGTCTTCGACTACTCGAAGTACATGAACCGCCTCACCGGCATCGATCCCGAACGCAAGCTGGCCACCATCGAGCCGGGCATCGTGCTCGATCGCCTGCGCGAGGCCGCCGAGCTGCACCAGCTCACCTACGGCCCCGATCCCGCGACGCACAACCGCTGCACCCTCGGCGGAATGATCGGCAACAACTCCTGCGGAGTGCATGGGCTGCTCGCCGGCAAGGTGGCGGACAACGTCGAGTCGCTCGACATCGTGCTGTATGACGGCACGCGCATGACCGTCGGCAAAACTGGACCCGAAGAGCTCGAAGCAGTGATCCGCGCGGGCGGCCGCAAGGGCCAGATCTACGCCGGGCTCCGGCAAATTCGTAACAAATACTCCGCCCTGGTCAGGCAAAGATTCCCCGATATTCCGCGGCGCGTCTCCGGATACAACCTCGACCAACTGCTGCCGGAAAATGATTTTCACGTCGCGCGCGCCCTGGTGGGCAGTGAAGGCACCTGCGTCAACGTGCTCTCCGCCACGGTGAACCTGACCGAGAGCCCGCAACACCGCGTACTCGTAGCCGTCGGCTTCCCAGACGCGTTCGTGGCCGCAGACGCCGTTCCGCTCGCGTTGCGCCATGCGCCCATCGGCCTTGAGGGCTTCGATCACCTCCTCGTAGAGTTCATGCGCCGCAAGGGCCTTGCTGTCGCCCAGTTGCAGAGTCTGCCCAAGGGCGTGGGATTTCTCCTCATTGAGATGGGCGCCGACTCTGCGCAAGAAGCCCGGGCGCGTGCTGAGGAGGTGGTGCGCGACGCAGCCTCCTGGCCCGGCGCGCCCCTGGCGCACGTCTGCACGCCCGACGAAGCTCGGAGCGTCTGGTATGTGCGCGAATCCGCTCTGGGCGCGGTGGTCTTCGTGCCGGGTGAGCCCGATCGCTTCGAAGGCTGGGAAGACGCCGCCGTACCGCCCCATCGCTTGGGAGAATATCTGCGCGCCATCACGAAGCTGATGGATGAGTACGGCTACTCGAGCCCCTTCTACGGCCACTACGGCCAGGGATGTGTACATACGCGCATCAACTTCGACTTCCGCAGCGAGGCGGGCATTCGCAAGTTCCGCGAGTTCATCGAACGCGCCGCGGACGTGGTGCTGCGCTTCGGCGGCTCCTTCAGCGGCGAGCACGGCGACGGCCAGTCGCGTGCTGTATTACTTCCGAAGATGTTCGGCCCCGAGCTGATGCAGGCATTCCGCGAGTTCAAGCAGTTATGGGATCCCGACAATCGCATGAATCCCGGCAAGCTCGTCGACGCCGTCCGCGTCTATGACCCCATCGAAAACCTCCGCCACCCCCTCGATCAGGGCCCACCGTCTTCGACCCCGCAAACCAGTCCGGATACCAGACAAAATCCCGTGTCAGGGCACTACTTCAGTCGTGCCGAAAAAGCCGCACAAATAGCCGGGGCTTCAGCCCCTGCGCAGGAGTCGTTTCCGCAACGACATCTCGAAACCCACTTCGCCTTCACCAAAGACGGCGGTTCCTTCGAGCGCGCCACCGAGCGCTGCGTGGGCGTGGGCGCCTGCCGCAAAGCGTCCGGCGTGATGTGCCCCAGCTACCAGGGAACGGGCGAAGAAATGCATTCCACCCGCGGCCGCGCCCACCTTCTCTGGGAGATGCTCGCCGGAAGCCTTCAGCCCGAGGGATTCGCGAGCGCGGCGGTGGAAGAAGCGCTCTCCCTGTGCCTCAGTTGCAAGGCGTGCAAAACCGAGTGCCCCGTTCAGGTGGACATGGCGCAGTACAAGGCCGAATTCCTGGCGCAGCGCTACAACAACCGCCGTCGGCCAGTGCAACACTACATCTTCGGTTTCGCCGACAAGCTCGCTCGTTACGGGTCCCTGCTGCCCGGCCTCACCAATGCCGTGCTCAACGGCCCGCTCACCAGCCCGTTCATCAAACGCATCGCTGGAGTCGCAAAAGAACGGACACTCCCTGAGCTCGCGCCGAAGCCCTACACCAAGGCTCGCCCCGCCAGCGCGTCAGGGCACGACTTCAGTCGTGCCGAAAGCAGCCCATTAACAACCCGGGCTTTAGCCTCTGAGGGACCCTCGCCCGAACGCACCGTCTTTTTGTGGCCTGACACATGGAACAACTACTACCAGCCGCAATCGCTCTCCGCGGCCGAGTCGCTGCTACGCGAAGCGGGATTTGAAGTCAAGACCGCGGAGCGGCACATCTGCTGCGGCCGCCCGCTCTATGACTTCGGCCTGCTCCATCAAGCCCGCGCCTACCTCGCCAATGTGCTCGACCGCATGGAGGCGCACATCAACGCCGGTCTCCCCTTCATCTTTCTTGAGCCAAGCTGCGCCAGCGTGTTCAAGGACGAATTGCCAGAACTCTTTCCCGACGATGCCCGCGCAAAGCTCCTTCGCGAGAACATCTGGCTCCTCGCCGACTTTCTCGCTGCAAAGGCGCCCCACACAATCGCCGATCGCCTGCAAGGCAAGCGAATCCTCATCCATGGCCACTGCCATCACAAGGCGGTATTCGGCGGCCCGTCGAACGAGGTCGCGCTGCTCCGCCAGGCCG
>Ga0070684_100001224_pt1 | contig 18433 bp, 17 predicted proteins | sample KBSC723LmetaG_FD_65653 | JGI IMG/M metagenome (GOLD analysis project Ga0070684, IMG submission 65653) | Corn rhizosphere microbial communities from Kellogg Biological Station, Michigan, USA - KBS C7.2-3L metaG | ecosystem: Host-associated > Plants > Roots > Rhizosphere ...
GCGTATCCGAACGCGACGTGGAAGAGCTCGTTTACCATCGATCCGTTCACGATTCCCATCGAGCAGCGCGCCGATCTCCTGCTCAAGGCCAACGCCGAAGCACTCAAGGTCAAAGGCGTTCGCTTCGTGAACTCCGGGATGTTCTTCGTCAAGGAAGACCGCAACTTCGCGTCGACCGAAGGCTCGGTGATCTCCCAGACTCTCGTGCGCGTCGCCGTTCCCTTTACCGTCACCGCGATTGCGCCGGACAATTCCGACTTCCAGACCCGCGGCAACGTCGTCGCTCCTGCCGGCCGCGGCTGGGAATACGTGCTGGCGCAGGATCTCGTCGGCAACGCCGGCAAGTGGGCGGAAGAAGCAGTGCAGAAACTCACCGCCAAGCCCGTCGAAGTCGGACGCTACGATCTCGTTCTGCATCCGACGCACCTCTGGCTCACTCTCCACGAGTCGGTCGCGCATCCAACCGAGCTCGATCGCGCCCTCGGCTACGAAGCCAACTACGCCGGCACCAGCTTCGTCGCGCCGCCCGAGAAAGTCCTCGGCAAGCTGCGCTACGGTCCCGACATCATGAACGTCCAGGGTGATCGCTCGCAGGAAGGCGGTTGCGGTACGACGGGTTGGGACGATGAAGGCGTGAAGCCGGAAACCTTCCTCATCATCAAGAACGGAATCTTCAACGACTATCAGACCACGCGCGAGCAGGCCAACTGGCTCAAGTGGTACTACGACCAGCAAGGCAGGCCGGTGCGGTCGCACGGATGCTCAAACGCCGATTCGTGGGGCACGGTGCAATTCCAGCGGATGCCCAACGTCTCGCTGTTGCCTGGCAGCAAGGACATCAGCTACGAGGACATCATCGCCGCCACCGATCGCGGCATCGCGATTGTCGGCGACGGCTCGTTCTCGATCGATCAGCAGCGCTACAACGCGCAGTTCGGCGGCCAGGTCTTCCACGAGATCAAGGGCGGCAAGATCGTCGGCATGCTGAAGGATGTCGCGTATCAGATGCGCACACCCGACTTCTGGAATTCAATGGACATGATCGGCGGCCCCAAGAGCTACTTCATGGGCGGAACCTTCTTCGACGGCAAAGGCCAGCCACCGCAGGTGAACTCGGTGAGTCACGGCGTCGTGCCGAGCCGCTTCCGCAACATCAACGTCATCAACACCGGGAGGAAAGCATGAGCGCCGCCGGATTTTCGCGCGGAGCGCCGAAGCGCCTCCTCGACGCGATTGAAACGGCGATTCCCACCGGCGCGGTGATGCCGCGCGATCAGGCGCAGGCGCTGGTGGAGAAAGTCGTGAAGATGTCCAAGGCCGATGCCGTCACAGTCAGCGTGAACAGCGGCTACCAAGCCGACATTCGCTTCGCGGCGAATCAGGTCTCGACCTCGGGCGGCGTCGTAAACGGCCAGGTTGCCGTGCAGAGCACCTTTGGAAAGCGCCACGCCGCGACGACGACGAATGATTTCTCCGACGACTCGCTGCGACGCGCGGTCGAGCAGTCCGAAGCGCTGGCGAAATTGTCGCCGGAAGATCCGGAGACGATGCCCGAGCTGGGGCCGCAGACTTACGTCCCGGTGAATGGCTACTTCGATTCGACGGCGAATCTTTCACCCGAGGATCGCGCGCGCGCGGCGCTGACCGCACTCGATCCCGCGCGCAAGGCCGGTGATCTCAAGGCGGCAGGCTTCATCGTCGTCAACGCCGGCGCCAACGCGCTCGGCAACAAGAGCGGACTGTTCGCGTATGATCGGAACACGACGGCGAACTATACGCTGACGGTGCGCACGGATGACGGTACCGGCTCCGGTTGGGCGGGCGCCGAGCATCCCGACTGGAACAAGGTCGATTTTGCGTCGGTCTCGGCGCGGGCGATCGAGAAGGCGCGGCTGTCGCGCAATCCGGTTGCGATCGAGCCCGGTCGCTACACGGTGATCCTCGAGCCGCAGGCGGTCGGCGATCTGGTGCAGCTGATGGCGTTCGCGCTCGCGGCGCGCTCCGCCGACGAAGGTCGGAGCGCTTTCGCCAAGCAGGGCGGCGGCAACAAGATCGGCGAGAAGATCGTCGACAGCCGCGTCACCATCATCTCTGATCCGCAGGATCCACAGCTGCTGTCACAGCCGTTCGACGGACAGGGTCTGCCACTCGGCAGGCAGGTGTGGATCGAGAACGGGGTGTTGAAGCAGCTGTTCTACTCGAGATTCTGGGCGCAGAAGCAGGGAAAGCAGGCGACCGGTTTCCCGTCGTCGGTGAAGTTGATGGGCGGCAATACGTCGGTGGACGACATGATCAAGTCGACTCCGCGCGGAGTGCTCGTCACGCGTCTCTGGTATCTGCGGCAGGTCGATCCGCGCACGATCCTGTTCACCGGCCTCACGCGCGACGGAACTTTCCTGATCGAGAACGGCAAGATCTCGAAGGCGATCAAGAATTTCCGGTTCAACGAGTCGCCACTGTTCCTGCTCAGCAACCTCGAGGCGATCGGGCCTGCCGTTCGACTCGCGGGGACCGAGGCGGGCGGCGCTGTGGTCATGCCGGCGATCAAGGCGAAGGACTTTGATTTCACCAGCTTGTCGGACGCAGTCTAGGCTGGTTGGTGCAGTCCGGTAGGCTACTGAAGACTACCAGCAGGGAGCTCTGGGCGGAGCAGCCGGCGGCGCTTCAGTAGCCCTTCACCTTCCATGCTACCTCCGTCTTCCCCGCGATCGTCGCAGGCGCACCGTGCCCAGTCCGGGGGTGAAGAGCTAGCAAACAGCCTCACCCACGGCCTGGGCGTGGTGCTCACCCTCGTCGTCGGTCCATTTCTCATCCTCGCTGCCGTCCGGAGCGGTGACGTGTGGCGAGTGATCTCCGCCAGCATCTACGCCGCGACGCTGCTGCTTCTCTACACGTCCTCGATGCTGTACCACGCATTGCGAGGCGCGGGCGCGAAGACGGTGTTTCAACGGATCGATCACGCCGCGATTTACTTGTTGATTGCGGGCACCTACACCCCGTTCACTCTGATAACTCTTCGCGGTCCGTGGGGCTGGAGCCTGTTCGGCGTGGTGTGGGGCCTGGCGATCGCCGGCATCGCGCTCAAGGGAACCTTCGGCAACCGGTTGCCGGCGGTTTCGACCGCGGTCTATCTCGGCATGGGGTGGGTTATGCTGGTCGCCCTCCGCCCCCTCACCATGCATGTGGCGCCGAAGGGAATTCTCTGGCTGGCCGCAGGGGGATTGTTCTACACCGGCGGAGTGATCTTCTACGTTCGCGACGAGCGCCATCGCTACAGTCACGCCGTCTGGCATCTCTTCGTGCTCGCGGGAAGCATTGCCCACTTCTGCGCGATTTTCTGGTACGCGCTTCCGGTGACTGATGCCTGGCTCAACGCAGCAGGGGCTTCTTCCTAGTTGAGAATCTTGATCAGCTGATACACCACCGCGATCCCGAGCGCCAGGATCACGGCACCCGCAATCAGCGCCGCGCAGGAGACGATGTGCTCGACGGTGGGCGCGGTCATCGCGACGATCGCGGCGGAGTCGACCGCCGGACCCAACTGGCTGATCAACGGGCTTTGCATTCAGAAACTCCGATGAGGTCAGTCGACAGGCTAATCGCCGTGTTGCAACCGCCAAATACGTCAGGTTACGTAGCCACGGAAGACGACCAGCCAGGTGCGACGGGCGGACCCCAGCTGGTAGTCTTCCGTTTGCAGTTGTCCTTGAATCCACTACGACCTTAAACTCGTAGTGATAACCAGTTGACCGTCCGGTCAACCGGCTGCAAGTTCGACCAACTTCAATCCCACTTCGATGGCATTCCTTGTCCTCCTGGTCATCATTGTCGTCGTCGTACTTGGACTTGTTGGCATCTACAACAAGCTCGTCTCGCTGCGCGTGCGCTCGGAGAACGCGTGGTCGGACATCGACGTCCAGCTCAAGCGGCGCGCCGATCTGGTTCCAAATCTCGTCAACACCGTAAAGGGCTACGCGACGCACGAGCGCGAGACCCTCGACTCGGTCACCCAGGCCCGCGCGCGAGTCCTCGCGGCGCAGGGTGGCACGCCGGCGCAGCGCGCGCAGGCGGAAGGCGAGCTCACCAACGCGCTCCGTGGCCTCACCGTCGCGGTAGAAGCATATCCGCAGCTCCAGGCATCTGGCGGCTTCCGCGATCTCCAGCAGCAGCTCGCCAACATCGAGGACGCGGTGCAGAACGCGCGTCGCTACTACAACGCCGTCGTGCGCGATTACAACACCGCGATCTCGACGATCCCGTCGAGCTTCATCGCCGGTCCACTCAACTACAAGGAGCTCGAGTTCTTCCAGGCGGAAGCGGGTGACCGCGAGCTCCCCAAGGTAGCGTTCTAAGATCCGTCGCGCCTTCGCGGTCGCGGCTCTTCTCCTCTGCGCGCTCGTCCAGGCGGCGGGCGCGCAGCAACGCGACATACGCCTTCGCAATTTTGACGCGCTCCTCACCGTCAACAAGGATGGAACGCTCGATGTAGTCGAGCGGCTCACCATCCGGTTCACCGGCTCGTGGAACGGGCTCAACCGCGACGTGCTGCTGCACCACAACACCGCGCAGGGCCGCGCTACAAAGCTCGACATCGAGGACGGCACCATCACCGACGACGCCGGCCAGCCGCTGGTCGTCGAGCGCCAGACCATCGATAATGGCTGGACCCGTCGCTATCACATCTACATTCCGGACGCGCGCGACGCGGATCGCACCATTATCATCCGCTACCGCGTGCGCAACGCGATCCGATTCTTCTACAAGTCCAGTGAGGTCGGCGAGCTCGACGAGCTTTACTGGAACGTCACCGGCAACGCGTGGACAATGGAGATCGACAGCGCGCACGCGCGCGTCGTGCTTCCCGAGTCGGTGCGCCCTACGCAATCAGCAGTCTACACCGGCTACGCGTCGTCCACACAGACCAATGCGGTGATCACCCGCGACGCCAACGAAGTCGACTTCGCCACCACCCAGGGCCTTCCTCCCTACGCCGGCATGACGGTCGCAGTTGGCTGGCCGGCCGGTGCAATCGCCGGACGCCCCAGCGAAGCGTACCAGCGGCTGGTTGCCGCGCTGCGCTGGACACCGCTTCTCATCCCGCTCCTCGTCTTCTTCTTCGCCTATAAGCGGTGGGACAAAAAAGGTCGCGATCCGGTCGAAGACTCCTTCGTCGTCCGCTACGAGCCCGTCGATGGAGAATCTCCCGCCGAGCTCGGCACCCTGGTCGACAATAAAGCCGACATGGAGGACATCACCGCCACCCTCGTCGATCTCGCGGTGCGCGGCTACATCCACATCACCGAGCTGACGGAGAAGCATCTCTTCGGTCTCACCAAGAGCACCGACTACCAGCTCGACATAATTCGCAAGCGCTCCGACTGGAAAGATCTCAAGCCCCACGAGGTCAGCTACCTCGACGCACTCGGCCAATCCGCCGCGAGCGACGCGTACTCGATGAAAGTCTCGGAGCTGACCAACCGCTTCTACAAATATCTCCCTGAGATCAAGAACGCGATTTACGATCGCCTCGTCGAGGTCGGCTACTACGTCGAACGGCCCGATCGAACCCTCGGAAAATCCATCGGCATCGCCGTCCTGGTGACGTTCGTCCTGGGCGGACTGACGATGCTGTCGTTTGCGCGCGCATGGATCCTGTTCGAGCCCGTCGCTCTCATCATCGCGACCGTGGCGTCAGCGATCATCCTCGTCGTCTTCGCCGCGATCATGCCCGCGCGCACCGCTGAGGGCGCGCACGCGCGCGCGGCTACGCTTGGCTTCAAGGAATTCCTGAGTCGCGTCGAGGAAGACCGGTACAAGCGGATGATCACCTCGCCCGAATTGTTCGAGAAATACCTCCCTTACGCGATGGCGTTCGGCGTCGAGGAAAAGTGGGCGAACGCGTTCAAGGACATCTACCGCGAGCCGCCACAGTGGTACACCGGTGGGACGGGACCATTCAACGTCTCCAGTTTCTCGAACAGCATCAGCACGATGTCGAGCGCGGCGGCGAGCAGCATGTCGTCGAGCCCGAGCTCGTCCGGCTCGGGCGGCGGCGGATCGAGCGGAGGCGGCAGCGGCGGCGGAGGCGGCAGCGGATTCTGATGGGCCGCATCACTCTCCGCATCCCGATGATCACCGCCACGGGTCCGGTGCAACCAGCGCAGGTGAGCCGCGACTTCCAGGGATCGCTGCCGACCGTCGGCGCGATTGCGTTCGTCGCCGGCATCATCAGAGAAGGACTCGAGAGCGCGCAGTATCCCGATTACCGAAATCTCAATGCGCTCGCCGACGAGTACCTCGTCCAGGAGGTGGCGCTCGTCACCGCGGTTCCCAACGACGTCTGGATCCGGAACGGATTCTACCCGTTGAGTGACTGGAGCGAAGGATAGCGCGGCTGAGTTCCCGTAGCGGGGAACTTTCGGGTGGGAGCGGCCTGTAACATGAAGAAATTGGCGTTGGACACCTCACGCCGGCGTGTTAACGGCTGAGTGCGCGTCCCGTCCAATTGCCAAACCTCTCCACCATGGAGCTCAACACATGACCAGGAAACCGTGGCTCGCGTGTAGCGCGGCGCTGATATTCGCCGTTGCCGCGTGCAGCGATTCGACCGGCCCCAATGGAATCAGCGCGGACGATGCCAACGAGCTCGCCGCCGATCTCGATGCCACGAGCGCGTTCACCGTCGGCGACATAGGTCTGGGCGCAGCCTTCGACATCGTAACCGATGGCAGCGGCGCGGCCGCGACCGTCAGCTCGCCGACGACTTTCGACAACAATTTTTCGTTCACCCACCAGTGTCCGAAAGGCGGTGAGGTTGCGCTCGCCGGCCGCGTGGTCGGCACGGGTGATCGCGCCACCCGCAGCCTCAGCGTCGAATCGACTGCAACGCGCACCGATACCGACTGCGCATTTCAGACGAAGCACGGTCAGATTACGCTCAACGGCAATCCGAACATTGCCTTCGATGGCAAGCTGAACATCGTGAACGGTGTTCTGTCGGGCCCGCAGACCGCGACCCACAAGGGAAGCTTCAGCTGGGCACGTACCGGTGCATCGGGAACCTGCGATGTGGATCTGACTTCGACTTACGATCCCGACACGCACACCGCGACAGTCACTGGAACGTTCTGCGGCATCGACGTCAACGTCACCCGCACCCGCTAGACTCCCTTACGTTACGAGCAGTTCGGGCGTGTCCAGTCCGTGCTGCTCGTGACCGCGAGGGGAATTTGTATGGTTGGACGCGCTTGAAGATCGGTCTGCAGCTCGACGATGCCGCGTCCGGCGGCGAGGATGTCGTGAAACCCGGCGAGGCTTGCGCCTTGTAACGTCCCCGTCGCTCCCTGCGATATCTCCACCCGATCCGGCGATGCAATGTCGAGCGTCAACATTACTCTCGAAGGATCGGAGCTGTCCTTGAGCGATGCGGAGAGCACATGGCCTTTGAGCGCGTCACCAGTGACGAGCCAGTAGATCGATTGATTGATGATCGACCCGCGGTTCTCCGACATGTTCATCGTCGCGTTGGCGAGCGGGGAGCCGTTGTCACTGACGGTACCCGATACCTGAAGACTGCGAATCTCGTAGGTACAGCTCCCGCTCAGCAGATCGCAGCTCGTGAGGGCGAGCGCGAGCAGTGGAATGGAGATGTAAGGCCGGTGCATCGGGATAAAATAGCGCGATGGGAAGTAAGAATGGGGGAAGCGGGAGCGGTGCGCGGTGACCACGATACGGAAGGGTTGAAGTGATGCTGCCCGGCCACGTCTTCACTGCGGTCGATGGCGCACGAGGGTTCGATACGGCCGAGAGCGTGTCGAGGAACGCTGCCATCGCCTTCCGACGCGCGGGGTACCGGTTCGCCGTTCGCTACGTGCGGCGTGACAAGCCGCATGCCTCAGCGCTCTCGTCGGCGGAAGCGAGATATCTGCTCGACGCCGGCATCGGGATCATGCTGGTGCAGTACGTTGAATCCGAGAGCGCGTGGACACCGACGGCGGTGAAGGGAACGAAGAACGGCGGCGTCGCCGCCTCCGAAGCGGAGCGCCTCGGTGTGCCATGGGGCGTCACGATCTGGTGTGACCTCGAGGGCGTCGCGCCCGGCACCCAGTCGCAGCGAGTCATCGATTACTGCAACCGCTGGCACGCCGCGGTGAGCGGCGCGGGTTACGTCCCTGGCGTGTACGTTGGGTACCGCGCGGGACTCAGCGCAACGCAGCTCTACCGCGCCCTTCGCTTCACTCACTACTGGGGAGCGTACAACCTCAACGTAGATCGGTATCCCGCCGTGCGCGGCCTGCAGATGAAGCAATCCGTGGCGCGGCGCGCGGATCTGGTTTTCGGCGCCGGCATCTCCTTCCAGGTCGACAAGGTGCGCACCGACGCGCTTGGCGGCCGTCCGACTTTGCTGGCTCTGGAGGGTTGGCCGGAATTTCCGTGAGCGACTGTTGCATCGCGGCCGATCATGCCTGCCTCGCCGCGATGCAACAGAGCCTTCTCGTGATTTACTGCGGTTAGTTCTTGCCGCTGATGTAGAAGTTGTCCAGGTCCCACGTCTGAGTCGCTGGCACGACTGACGCGCCGCCGCCATAGACGGGATCAACGTTGATGTCACCCCACAACGCGTTGCCCGAGATGTACTGAATGTTGGTAAAGTGGGTCAGGTGCGTACCGTCGATCCACGCGTCAAAGCTGCCGTTGGCGCTCCCCGAGGTATTGCCGACCAGTACTATCTCGCCTGTGTGCCACTCGCCGCGGCTAATCACGAACGAAGGTGTCACGTTCTGCGGCCAATCGGGATTGTTCGGATCGCCGTAACCGGACCCGCCTTTGACGATGTCCTGCCCCGCCATCCGCAATTTCAGCGGTCCTGTTCCCGAACCGGACGCTTCGATCACCATGCTTGGCACCGTACCGTTCGTCCAGACGTAGAACATCTTGTTGATTCCAGACGCCGTGTTGCCGTACCAGTTGCTCGAGTACTTGAAGTACCACCGGATATACACGGTGCGCTTCCTCGGCATGTACAGCCACGAGTTGGCGGGCCCACTACCACCGACGAAACCCGTCGGGTACACCGCTCTCCAAACCGTCGAAGGTGACGCGGGGGCGCTGGCGTCGACCGCAATCTTCGCCGGGTTCTCGTCCTCCCACATTTGGTCTTCGTTGAGTGCCGCAAAGCCGCGGTTCGAGATCAAAGTCATCGCCGTCGGCTCGTTGGATCCGCTCGGTGGCGGGGGCGGCGGTGGTACGGCGGAGTCCTGCACGCTGAGCGCTGCACTACCGCTATGCAAACGGTGCGTGGCGATGATCGATGTGCTTCCCACTGCCAGCGCAGTAACCAGCCCGGTTGTATCGACCGAAGCAACAGCTGGATTGCTGGAGCTCCACTCAACGGTTCGTTTGAGGGTTCTTCCGTCCTTATCCAGAAAAACGACGCTTGCCTGGGTTGTCTGTCCAACGCCCAGGGTACTCGAGGCGAGGGTTACCTCGACCGTTGCGATTGCACGCGCCTCATCCGCGGTCAGAGAGTCGGTGGTCAGTCCGTCGGGACCGGTGACACTGTTGTCCGAGCACGAGATTCCTGCGATCAATATGAGAGCGAGCGCGGCTGCGCTCGATAGTTTGCGGTTCACGAAAACACCCATGAATCGCGCGACTGCGTTCAGGGTGGCCGCGGCAGGAACGCATTCGCGTTCGCGTCAATCCGCGCGACGACAGCGGACTGCGTTTATGGTTGCAGCGACCGGCAACGCCGTAAGGACGGCGCGCATCTATATACGTCAGGCGAGACATTCGTATCGCCATCTGGGTTAGCGTTGATTTCAGTGAAGCAGTCGCGCTGTGTAACGCGCGCATTTGGGTGGAAGGCGAAGATCGTGCCGCGCTGACTTGACCAGCGCGACCAGCTCCGCAACATTGGCGTTAACCGGAGTAATTCAATGCTGGCAGTAGTCCCCACCAGTTTGTTTGCAAAGAATTTTCGGCTCGAGCAGGCCGACACGTTGATCGGCGAGCTCGACACGTCGCTCTGGCGCGAGCACGCGACGCTCGAGCTCGAGGAGGGAACTTACGAGCTGTTTCGCGAGCGCAACTGGACCGGCGATTTTCTGCTCGAGCGAAACGGAAATATCGTCATGCGCGCCGTCAAGCCGAGCATGTTCCGCTCGCGTTTCGAGGTCGACGTCGCAGACCGCCACCTCGAGCTGCGCCCCATCTCGATATTCACCCGCCGATTCGGCGTCTTCGAGAACGGCAATCAGCTCGGCAGCATTTATCCAGCGGCATTGTTCTCCAGACGCGTGAACATCGATCTGCCCGCTGACTGGCCCGCGTCGACGCGGGCATTTCTCTACTGGCTTACTTACCTGATGTGGAGGCGGCAGAACGGCGCTGCGTCGGCCTGATCACTGCGTCAGCGTGATCACTGCGTCAGTCCCATCACCAATGCCCTGGCGTAGGCACCCGCTGTATAAAACCGCGCGGCGCGGGATTTCTGGAGTGCCTTGACGATGGCTGCATCGATACCGGCTGGCACCTCGGGCCGAAGCATCCTGATCGACTTCGGCGGCTCGCTGACGTGTCGCGAAAAAATCGCCAGCTCGGTCGGTCCCGTAAAAGGAGGCTCGCCGGCGAGCATCTCGTAAGTCACGCAGCCCAGCGCGTAGACATCGCACCGCGCGTCGAGCTCGCGCATGGCTTCGACCTGCTCGGGACTCATGTACTCCGGCGTTCCGATCGATACTCCGGACACAGTGATCTGCTCCGCGGAATCGACGGCCATGGCGCGCGCGATTCCGAAGTCGGCGACGATGACTCTGCCGTCGGAGACCAGAATGTTCGCCGGTTTGATGTCTCGATGGATGATCCCGCGACTGTGCGCGTAGTCGAGCGCGCCCGCCACATCCTCGGCAATCGACACTGCGTCACGAATCGGTAGCTGCCCCGCCTCCCTGAGTCGCACCTGGAGAGTCGTCCCTTCCACGAACGGCATCGTGAAATAGAGCAATGCCTCGTTCACCGACCCATAATCGAGCAACGGCAGAATCGCGGGGTGATCGAGATGACTGAGGATCTCGATCTCGCGGCGGAATCTCGTCTCGCCGACGACGGTGGCGATCTCCGGTCTCAGAATCTTCACGGCCACCGGATGACCACGCTCGCGATCGTCGGCAAGAGCTACGTACGCGGCACCGCCCTTTCCGATCAGCTCCCGGAATTCGTAGCGCTCGGGCAGCGAGGCCGCGAGCCGCTCTCCCCGCTCGGACTGGACGCTCAACCTGAGCCTACGCGCTCATGAGCTGCGCGAGGGCATCGAGCACGCCCGAAAGATCGGGCTTCGCCGCCAGTACGGGGAAAACAGGATCACTACCCATGCTCTCCATCCTCTCGATTGCGTTGGCGATGGTGAAGGTCCGCGGATCGAGCGTGGAGTCGACTTCATCCCACACCAATGGCATCGACACCGTCGCTCCCGGCAGTGGACGAACGCTGTATGGAGCAACAATCGTCTGTCCGTGCCGGTTCTGCAAGTAATCGAGATAGACCTTGTCGCCGCGCTTCGTCACATGCCGGGTGATGGTCGCGATGTCCTTGAGCTCGCGCAGCACGCACCGCGCGAGCAGCTCACCCAGCATCCTCGACTGCTCGTAGGTGCACTGCCTGCCGAGCGGGATCATGATGTGCAGACCCGTCTTGCCCGTCGTCTTGACGTAGTTGGGCAGGCCGACTTCTTCGCAGATGCGGTGCAGCACCTGCGCGCACCTGATCACGTCGGAGAACGGAGCCTCCTTCGGATCGAGATCGATCACGCACCAGTCGGGAAGCTCCAGCGATCCTTCGCGACTCGCCCACACATGGATCGGAATCGACCCCATGTTGGCGATGTAGAGGAGCGCCTCCTCGCAATCACAGATGAAGAAGCGGATCTCGCGCTGAGTATCCTCGCTCCAGATCGGAATCGTGCGAATCCATTCCGGCACGAAGACCGGCGCGTCCTTCTGATAGAACGACTTGCCGTCGATGCCGTCGGGGTAGCGCGTCAACACGATCGGCCGATTCTCGAGATACGGCAGCAGCCACTGCCCCACCGTTTTGTAGTATTCGATCAGCTGGCCCTTGGTGTACTTCTCCGCCGGCCAGAAAACCTTGTTGAGGTTCGAGTAGTTGATTTTCTTCTCGACCGCGCCGCGCGCGGGCGGCGGCGGGACTTCGGCGACAGCGTGGGCGTCGACGTGGGCGCGCTCGCGCACGACCCTCCGGTTCTTCGTGCTGCGTGACGGCTCCGCTTCGGTCTGCTCGTCGTCCGCGCTTTCAACTTCGTCGGTCGCGACCGGCGCGCTCCAGCCCTGGCGCTCACACTCGTGCGGGCGCTTGTCGGAGCGCAGGCGCAGAAACGTTGCGTGTCGCAGCAGTCCGTCGGGAGTGAACTCACGATAGCGCACCTCGCACACCACCGCCGCATCGACCCAGGTCGTAGTCGTCGTCTCCGGAATCTGGTCGCTGCGCAGCGACTCCTTCTCACTCCCGTAGACGGGGCCGGCGCAAAGCGGATCCGTACGGCGAATGGGATCGAGCAGCTCGTACAGCTCCCTGAGCAGCGCGTCGTTGAATCCCGTGCCGACGCGACCGGCATACACCAGAGTGCCGTTCACCCAGTCGGCGAGCTGCAACGCGCCGAGGTGGGGCCTGCTTCCGTTCGGCTTGGTGAAGCCGACAACCACGAAATCCCCGCTGCGCTCGGCTTTGATCTTGAGCCACTGCGATGAGCGGCCTTTGCGATACGGCGCGTCGGCCTTCTTGGCGACGATTCCCTCGAGGCCCATCGCAGTCACCTGCTTGAGGAATGCTTCGCCTTCGGTCTCGATGTGATCCAGATACCGAACCGCGCCGAGCTTCGGAACGACGTCCGAGAGAAGCGCTTTGCGGCGGGTGAGCGGGAGCGCGCGCAAATCGAAATCCTCGAACGCCAGTAAATCGAAGGCGTAGAAGGTTGCGGGCAGCTTCACCGCCGCCGACCCAATCTCCATCTGCGATGACAACCTGCCACGCTGTTGTAAACGTGAGAAGCTCGGGATTCCGTTGCCATCGAGGCAGACGACTTCACCATCGATAATGCACTCGTCGAATGGCAGCGCCTTTACCGCGCGGGCGACCTCGGGGAAGACACTCGTGTAGTCGTTGCCGTTGCGCGTGAGCAGCAACGCCTCACCGTTCGACTTGCTCGCAATCAGCCGGTAACCATCGAGCTTGAGCTCGAACAGCCAGTCTTCACGAGTGAAGGCAGTCTCGTGCGGCTCGCAGTGCATCGCCTCGACTTTGGATGGGTCGACGCGCGAGCGAACAACCTTCTCCTCCGCCTCGAGCGCGGCGCGGATCGCGGCTGCCGGTCCAGCGCCCGCCATGATCTCTTCGACGGTGAGGCCCGAGAGGACCGAGTCCTCGTTGAAATCGTCGGCGGTACCGGCCGGCTGCATCCACGGATCGCGCTCCTTGATCAGCAGCCAATCCTTTTCGCTTTTCTTGAGCTTCACCAGCGTCCATTTGCCGTGGAGCTTGTAGCCCTTGAGCTCGAAGAGGAGCTTGCCTTTCTCGAGTCCCTCTCGCCAATCCTCGAGGGGCACCCACTCGCCGCGGTCCCAGACGATCACTCCGCCAGCGCCGTAGTTGCCGGCGGGAATGACTCCCTCGAAGTCGCCGTACTCGAGCGGATGGTCCTCGACTTTGACGGCGAGTCTCTTCTCCGCCTGATCGTACGACGGACCCTTGGGCACCGCCCACGATCTCAGCACGCCGTCCATCTCCAGCCGCAAATCGAAGTGGAGATTTCGCGCGGCGTGCTTGTGGACGACGAAGAGGTTCCCGGACGCGGCGGGAACGCCCCCGAACGGCTCAGGTGTGCGGTCCGGAGACCGCTTGGAGCGGTACTTGGCGAGAGAGTCGGCCGTTGCCGGCGAGTTACCTCTTGCGTCCATCCCTGTGCTTAGTGAGAGTTGAACCAGGCAAAGTTTTCCACGTTAGAAATGTTTGTGACCCTCAGATTGTAAGCGGTGGCGGCGTCCTGAGCCACCTTTTTCTCGCCGATTTCGCGTATCCGCACCCTCTTCCCGCTCCCCCATGCCCGCTCGCTCAATCGGAACCGCCACGATCTCCTTCGGCCTCGTCTCGGTCCCCGTCAACATCTACTCGTCATCAGAGTCCAAGACGAGCGTGTCGTTCAACATGCTACACAAGAAGTGCGGGACGCGTCTCAAGCAGCAGTACATCTGCACCAAGGACAATGAGATCGTCACCCGCGACGACACCGTGAAGGGCTACGAGTTCGCCAAGGACCAGTACGTGGTCCTCTCCACCGAGGAGCTTAAGGCCCTCGAAGAGAAGGCGACCGGCACCATCGACGTGGTGGAGTTCGTTCCGCTCTCCGGAGTCGATCGCGAATACCTCGAGAAGGTCTACTACCTCGGCCCCGATAAGGGCGGCGATCGCGCTTATCGTCTCCTCGCGGCGGCGCTCAAGGAAACCGGACGTGCCGCGCTCGGACAATACGCGGCGCGCGGCCAGCAGCACCTCGTGTTATTGCGTCCGCTCAACGGCGTGCTCGTGATGGAGCAGCTGCACTACGCTGACGAGCTGCGCCCCACCACCGAAGTCACCATCCCCGCCGGCGACGTCAAGGAAGCCGAGCTCAAGCTGGCGAAGCAGCTGATCGATCAGACGTCGAACGAGACTTTCGAGCCCAACAAGTACAAGGACACCGTCCGCGAGCGGATGCTCGAGACCATCCAGCGCAAGATCGACGGCCAGGACATCACCGCCGATGTCGCGCCGGGCACCGAGACCAAGATGCTCGACCTGATGGAAGCGCTGAAGGCGAGTCTCGCCAAGGAAAAGCCAGCCAAGAAGGAGAAGGCCGAGTCCAAGCGCATGGTCTCGTGAAGATCCTGGCTGGAACCAGCGGCTACGCGTTCAAGGAGTGGAAGGGCAACTTCTACCCGACCGAGCTCAAGGACGATGGATTTCTCGGCTACTACGCTACCAAATTTCCCACGGTAGAGATCAACAACACGTTCTACCGTCTGCCGAAAGAGAACGTGTTGCTGGAATGGGCGGCCCAGGTGCCGCAGAATTTCACCTTCGCGTTAAAGGCGAGCCAGCGCATCACCCATCACGCGCGGCTCAAGGAAGAAGCGGCCGACACGGTTGATTTCCTGCTGCGAAACACCGCCAAGCTCGGAGATCGCCTTGGTCCAATCCTGTTCCAGCTCCCGCCCAATCTAAAGAAGGATGTGAACCGCTTCCGCGGATTTCTGGGCCTTCTGCCATCGGACCGCCGCTACGTCTTCGAGTTCCGTCACGAGAGCTGGTTCGACAACGAGGTCTTCGACGCGATGCGCGAGCGCGACATCGCGATGTGCGTCGCCGAGCAGGAAGACTTCAAGTGTCCAGTGGTGTGCACCGCGACGTGGGGATACCTTCGCCTGCACAAGCTCGATTACCAGTCCGGCGAGCTCACCGATTGGGCGAAGTGCGTGACGTCACAGGCATGGAAAGAAGCGTACGTCTTCTTCAAGCACGACGAGACCGAGAAAGGTGGCTCAGGTCCGCCGGCGGTCTCGACCTTCGTCAACGCGTGCAACTGTTAGCATCGACAGCTCGAGACCGATGATATCTATTCGCCGACGACTGATTGCCGTCGGCGTTTTGTCGTTGCTCACTGGCTGTGCGCATCCGCCAGCGACGCGTCCGGGGATCGCGCCCGATGCGCTCACGGTGCGAGTCATGACCTACAACATCCAGTCCGGCGGCGGCGACCTTACGCGCGTCGCGCAGGTGATTCGCGCTGCCGCGCCCGATGTGATCGGCCTGCAGGAAGTCGACGTGCATTGGGCTACGCGCAGCAATTTCGCGGACCAGGCAACAGCGCTTGCCGAGCAGTTGGGAATGCAGGTGCGCTTCGCTCCGATCTACCAATTGCCGGGCGCGCAGCCAGGCGATCCGCCGCGCGAGTTCGGCGTCGCGTTGCTCAGCAGGCTGCCGATCGCGACCTGGCGCAACGACACCATCACCAGACTCTCCACCCAGCAGGCCAACCCGGTTCCCGCGCCTGCGCCAGGCCTTCTCGAAGCGGTGATCGATGCGCACGGCGTCCCCGTCCGCGTTTTCGTCACCCACCTCGACTACCGCGCCGACCCTGCCGTCCGGGTACAGCAGGTAAGCGAAATGCTCGGCTACCTCGGCGATGGGTCGGGGCCGACCCTTCTCCTCGGCGACCTCAACGCCACGCCAGACGCGCCGGAGCTTCAGCCGCTGTTTCAGCGATTGCACGACAGCATGGCCGACCGAGGGGAAGCCCTCACCTACCCCGCCGAAGCGCCGATCAAGCGGATCGACTACATCCTCGCTTCACGACACTTCGAGACGCGGACGGCATCGGTTCCCGCTACAACGGCGGCGGACCATCGCCCAGTCATAGCTGAGCTTCTACTCTACACCAACAGCGAAAAGAGTAGGGTGGAGGGTGCGAGGTAATAGGGAGCAGGGGAGGAGGGGTGCCCATCACCTCGCACCGTCCACCTTACTCTTTTCCCCGTTGGTTTTAACAGTCGCCGACGGTCCCACAAGCACGTCCCTTTGGCTATGATATAGGTTGTGCCTGAACGCCACCCTATGCGCCATTCCCTACCTGCTCTCCTGGTCGCGCTAGCCGCGACCGCCTGCGCCACTGCCACCCGCGGCACCGCCACCAACGGCACCAACGGCACCAACGGCACCAACGGGTCGATGCAGTCCCCTGTCGTCCCAACCGTCAGCCGCAGGATCGACCCCGTCTACGTCGAAAAAGCGCGCGCCGACAGCATCCGGCACCCGTACACCCAGGCCGACGTCGACTTCATGACCCACATGATCGGACACCACGCGCAGGCAATCGCCATGTCGCGCTGGGCTCCGACCCATGGCGCGAGCCCCGCAGTGCAACGGCTGGCGAAGCGCATCATCAACGCCCAGGTCGATGAGATCGCGACGATGCAGAACTGGCTGCGCGATCGGCTGAAGCCCGTGCCCGATGCCACGCCGATGGGAATGAAGATGACCATGAACGGTGTGGAGCACGTGATGCTCATGCCGGGAATGCTCACCGAAGAGCAGATGAAGCAGCTCGATGCCGCACGCGGTCCCGAATTCGACCGTCTCTTCCTCACCGACATGATTCAGCACCACAGCGGAGCCGTGTCGATGGTGCGCGATCTGTTCGCTTCGTACGGCGCCGGTCAGGACGAGATCGTTTTCAAGTTTGCGTCCGACGTGAACGTCGATCAGACCACCGAGATCGCACGCATGGAGAAAATGCTTGCCGGGCTCACCCTCGGCATCACAGTGGAGTAGTCGTAATTTCTGGCGTCACAGTTCCTTTTCCCTTTTTCGTCCCACAGAGGAAATCAACCATGTCAGCCGAGTACCGCTCACCCGCGCGATTGACAGCACGACTGATGTCGCTGTCGCTCGCTCTCGGACTCTTTTCCGCCGCGGCGTGCGCGCCCGCCATCTCGACGTCGGGAGTGTCACCCACAGCCGCCAGCAACAACATGTCGCCCGGAGAACCGATGCCTGATCCGCGCGTCGGGCTGCGCGCCGGCAAGTATGACGCGGCAACTGCGTCGTGGAATATGCGGCTGTTGTCGACTAATCCGTCGCAGGGAAAGTTCGAGGGCGTGACCAACTCGGATCTAGCGTTCATCGGGCCCTATGCGATCCAGGGCAACTACAACGGCTACCAGGTCTGGGACATCAGCAATCCGACCGCGGTGACGCTCAAGACGTCGTATTTCTGTCCCGCGTCGCAGAGCGATGTCTCGGTGTACAAAAATCTTCTCTTCGTCTCCGGTGAGGGCACGAGTGGCCGTCTGGACTGCGGCGCCGAGGGCGTGAAGGAGCCCGTCAGCAAGGAGAGACTGCGCGGCCTTCGCATCTTCGACATCAGCGACATCAACAACCCGAAGTACATCGGAAACGTTCAGACCTGCCGCGGATCACACACTCACACGCTGCTGGTCGATCCAAAGGATCAGGACAACGTCTACGTCTACATCTCGGGATCGGCGGGCGTGCGCTCCAACGAAGAGCTCGCCGGCTGCTCGAAGCTCACTCCCGACCAGGATCCGAACTCTTCGCTCTTCCGGATCGAAGTGATCAAGGTTCCGCTCGCGCATCCCGAGCAGGCCGCGATCGTCAGCTCGCCGCGCATCTTCAACAACCTGACGGCGCCGGCCAGACACGGTGAGACTCCGGAGGACATTGCCGCACAGCAGAAGGCACTCGCCGATGCAAAGGCGCGCGGCCAGTACACCGCGGTGATCTTCGGATCGGAACGTCCGCTCCCTGCGCGGATGACCGACCCGATGCTCGACAGCATTGTGAAGGCGCGCGGCGGCACAGGCGC
>Ga0070684_100001226_pt1 | contig 18422 bp, 23 predicted proteins | sample KBSC723LmetaG_FD_65653 | JGI IMG/M metagenome (GOLD analysis project Ga0070684, IMG submission 65653) | Corn rhizosphere microbial communities from Kellogg Biological Station, Michigan, USA - KBS C7.2-3L metaG | ecosystem: Host-associated > Plants > Roots > Rhizosphere ...
AGGGGCTCGTGCACATCTCCGAGCTCGCGCAGCATCACGTCGAGAACCCGCGCGAGGTCGTCTCGCAGGGCCAGCCGGTGAACGTGAAGATCATCGAGGTCGACGGCGAGCGCCGGCGGCTCTCGCTCTCGCTGAAGCGCGTCGAGGACACCGATCCGGTGCAGCCGCGGGCCGACGGCGCCGAGTCGGTGCACACCCGCCCGGCGATCGATCTCTCCGAGGACGTCTTCGCCGAGGCTCCGGTCACCGACGCCGCCGAGCCGGAGCCGGCAGCCGGAGAGGACGCGGCGGCACAGCCGACCGCGGAGGCAACGCCCGAGACCGAGTCGGCTGCAGAGGCAGTGCCCGCTGCAGAGGCAGTGCCCGCCGCAGAGGCAGAGGCCGAAGCAGAGGCCGAGCCCGAAGCAGAGGCCGAAGCCGAGGCTGAGCCCGAAGCGGACGCTCCCTCCTCCGTCGAGGAGTGAGCCGGCCCGTAGCCGTCGCGATCACCGGCGGCATCGGCGCGGGCAAGAGCGAGGCGTTACGGGCGTTCGCGCGCCACGGCGCGGCAACGGTCTCGAGCGACGAGATCGTCCATCACCTGCTCCGCCGGCCCGAGGTCAGGGCGCGGGTCGTCGAGAGGCTGGGAAACGGGGTGCTCGCCCCCGACGGCGAGATCGACCGCGGCGCGCTTGCGACGGTCGTCTTCAACGATCGCGACGCGCTGGGCTGGCTCGAGGAGCTCCTCCATCCACTCGTGGCCGCCGAGTACCTGTCATGGCGTGATGCGCTCGGACGGCTCCCCAACGCGCCCGCCGTCTGCGCGACCGAGGTCCCGCTCCTCTACGAGACGGGCGGCGACGCGCGCTTCGACAAGGTGGTGGTGATCACGGCACCGGCCAAGCTGCGGCGCGCCCGCTCCGAGGTCGCGACCGACGACCGCGAGGCACGGTTGATCCCCGATGCGGACAAGGTCGCCCGCGCGGACTTCTCGTTCAAGAACATCGGCTCGATCGAAGAGCTCGACGAGTTCGTTGCGTCGGTGATGCGGCAACTGACGACGTGAGGCGCCTGCTCTGGCTCGTCGTGCTGGTCGCGATCGCCGCAGGAGCGTTCGCCTACGTCAACGAGACGAATCCCCCGTGGTACGAGCGAATTCGCTATCCGCTTCGCTACTCGGAGTTCGTTCGCGTCCATGCGCGCGAGCGGGGCCTCGATCCCGCACTCGTCGCCGCGGTCATCTACCAGGAGTCGAAGTTCCGGAGCGGCGCGAAGTCGTCGTCGGGTGCGATCGGCCTGATGCAGCTGACGCCGGCCACCGCACACGGCATCGCCGTCCGCACCGGCGGCGCGGCGTTCCACACGAACGACCTCTACGATCCCGAGATCAACATTCGCTACGGCTCGTGGTATCTCCACAACCTGTTCGTGAAGTACGGCCAGGAGCGTCTCGTTCTCGCTGCGTACAACGCCGGGCAGGGAAACGTCGACCGCTGGCGTGCGGCGGGGAAGTCGATCCAGTTCGCCGAGACCAGGGCGTACGTCGAGCGCGTCGAGCACCTGAAGAGCGTGTACCGCAGGGCCTGGGCGAAGGATCTCGGCTATGAACGACGCTGAGATGTTGGTCGAGGTCGCGGAGAACGCGAACACCTACACGCCGCTCGGGCCGGCCGACGAGCGGATCGTCACCGACCGGTACGTGCTGTGGATGGGACGGGGCGACGAGCCCGGCTGGAACGTCGCACAGCGCTTCCGCCTGGCGGCGGACGAGGTCGAGCAGGTGCGCGAGGAGATCCACGGCGCGCTCCGCGAGCGCGGGCGCACGGCGTGCACGTGGGAGGTCGGGACGCACGCGACGCCGGCCGACCTCGTCGAGCGGCTGCTCGCACTCGGTCTTGTCGACGACGAGCCGAACCCGCACGCGGTCGGGATGGTGCTGACCGAGCCGCCCGCGCACGCGAAGATGGACGTCGAGGTCCGCCGCGCGTCGACGGCCGAGGAGCATCTGGCTGCGGCGAGGATCGCGGCGATCGCATTCGGCATGCCGGAGCCGGCGGAGGCGCGCCCGGACGACGATCCACGGAACGTCGTCTACCTCGCGTATGCGGACGGGAAGCCGGTGGCCCGCGCGTCGGCGTTGTTCGGCGAGCACGCGGTGTCGCTCTTCGGCGGCTCGACGCTGCCCGAGGCACGCGGGCGCGGTGCCTACCGCGCGCTCGTCGCGGCGCGCTGGGACGACGCAGTCGACCGGGGAATGCCGGTACTGGTGACGCAGGCGGGCAGTATGTCGCAGCCGATTCTCGCGCGACTCGGCTTTCGCACGGTCTGCGAGATCCGGATCCTGCTCGACGCGTTCGACCGCTGAGACAGAATGGTCTCGTGAGGGTCTCGGCGAAGGCTGACTATGCGATCAGGGCGGCGGTCGAGCTCGCGGCCGCGGGCGACGGCCCGGTCAAGGGCGAGCGGATCGCGCAGGCGCAGCAGATTCCGCCGAACTTCCTCGAGAACATTCTCGCCGACCTGCGGAACGCCGGGCTCGTGGCGAGCCGGCGTGGGGCGGAGGGCGGCTACTGGCTCGCCCGTCCGGCGGCCGAGGTGAGCCTCGCCGAGGTGATCCGTGCCGTGGACGGCCCCCTCGCGAACGTGCGAGGCATCCGCTCCGAGCAGGTCTCCTACGACGGGACCGCCGAACCGCTGCGCGACGTCTGGGTCGCGGTGCGCGCGAGCCTCCGCAGCGTGCTCGAGCAGGTCACGCTCGCAGACGTCGCCGCGAACACGTTGCCCCCGGAGATCAAGGCGCTCGCCGCGGACCCCGACGCCTGGGCGCCGCACTAACGGACATGCCCCTTCGGGACATGTCCAGGGGACAGTCCCCGGGACATGACCGTTTTGGACACGCCGGTTTGGACACGCCGGCGTTGCCCGTCCCCCGCCGGCTATTCGGGCTTCACGCCTCTGGCGTCGTACTGCCGCCGTCGGCGGACAGCAAGCCTGCGCCCGCGGCGAGCCAGATGCGCGCACGGTCGATGTTCGGGCCGTCCGGTGCGAGCAGGGTCGTGTCGAGTTGCAGCTCCGTCATGACCAGAAGGGCGCGACTCGGGTCGGGCTCCGAGAATGCCTCCTCGATCCGCTCTGCCAGTCGGTCAGGCTTCACGGCGAGCGGTGCGACGCGTGCCGCAAGACGCTTGTGCGTCGGCTGCCAGACCCGGTTGAGTGCGTAGACGATGCGCAGCACACGTGTCGCGTCGTCCATCATCCGCTCGATGCGCGCGAGGAGCTCGCCGGGGCGGGCGAGCGTCAACAGCCCTGCCGGCGTGAAACCGCCCCACGTCAGCGCGGCGTCCTCGATCCGTGCCCGGGCGAGCTCCTCTGGATAGTCGTCGAGACGAGCCTGCCATCTGGCGAGCGCCCCGGACGTGCGCAGCGCAACGCCGTGGGCGATCGCGTCGGCGGCCGACGAGAGATCGCTGTCGAAGAACGCGTCGATCGACGACTCGGCGTACTCGCGCGACCACCAGATGAGCTCGAGGGGAACGCCGTCGAGAAGCCCGGAGACGCGACGGGTCGGTGTACCCTGCTGCCCCCAGCTGTCGAGATCCTCCAATCCTGCTGCCCGCGCGAGCTCGAAGCAGGCCGCGAGCTCCAGGGGCTCCGGCGTGACGATGAGCATCTCGATGTCCGACACCGCGTCGGCGACCCCACGCGACACGCTGCCGGTCAGCACGATCTCCTCCGCCAGCCCGGGGGGAAGCGCGTCGGCGACGCGTTGCGCGACGTCCTGTAGTTGCCGGCTCCGCTCTGTCGCCACGAGCCCATTCTTCCTGACCTGACCGTTCAGAGCAGGAGACCAAGGTCGATCAGTTTCGAAGCTCCGCCGTGCTTCGCCCGACGCGCTTCTGCCGCCGTCCCGGCGACCTTGCTCGCGCCCGGGGCCGGTGCCAGGCACCGCTTCCGCAGGCACTGCTTCCGAGCGGCCCGCATCCCACGGGATTGCCGAAGAATGCAGGCCGCCCGCGGCTCGCGCAAGGGCTGGGGACGAACCGTCACACACTCGTGCCGGTGCCTGGCACCGACCCCGGCGGCTCACCGGAGCGAAGCGGCGGCGGCCGGCCCTTCCGCGCCCGAGCCGGTCGGCTCACGCCGGCGCGAAGACCGTCTGCCTCGTCGGGCGGACGTAGACGATCTGACCCCGGTCGAGCTCGAGCGCGTCCGCTTCGTCTCGCGTCAGCTGGACGGCCAACTGCTCGCCGTCTGCCCCGACGAGCTCGCAGCGCACCTCGAAGCCCAGGTGGACGACGCGCTCGACCATCGCCTCGCGCGTTGTCCCGTTCGGAGCCGGCACCAGCTCGAGGTCGTGCGGGCGCACCCACGCCTCGCCGAAGCGGTTCGCCCGGCCGACGAACGACATGACGAACGCGTTCGCCGGCGTGTCGTAGAGCTCGCGCGGCCCCGCGACCTGCTCCACGCGACCCTTGTTCATCACGACGACCGAGTCCGCCACCTCCATCGCCTCCTCCTGGTCGTGCGTGACGAACACGGTCGTCGTGTGCGCCTCCGTGTGCAGCCGGCGGAGCCAACCGCGCAGCTCGGCACGCACGCGCGCATCGAGAGCCCCGAACGGCTCATCGAGGAGCAGCACCTTCGGCTCGGGCGCGAGCGCGCGTGCGAGCGCCATCCGCTGCCGCTGCCCGCCGGAGAGCTGCGCCGGATAACGGTGGCCGAGCCCCTGCAGCTGCACGAGCTCGAGCAACTCGTCGACGCGGGCGCGGAGCTCGGCCTCCGGCCGCTTGCGGATCTTCAGCCCGAAGGCGACGTTGTCGCGCACGGTCATGTGCTTGAACGCCGCATAGTGCTGGAACACGAAACCGACGCCGCGCTTCTGCGGCGCAAGCGGCGTCGCGTCGGCGCCCGCGAGGCGGATCGCGCCGCTGTCCGGAGCCTCGAGCCCGGCGACGATGCGCAGGAGCGTCGACTTGCCGGATCCCGACGGGCCGAGCAGGGCCGTCAGCGACCCGCCTGCGATGTCGAGCGAGACGTCCTCGAGCGCCTGAAACGACCCGAAGCGCTTCGACACGTGCTGAACCTCGATGCTCATGCGGCTTCCTCCTTCGGCTTCAACAGCGTCATCGCGACGAGCACGAGAACCGACATGGCAGCGAGCACGAGCGAGATGCCGTAGGCACCCGGCACGTCGAAGTTCTCGTACGCGTCCTGGACGCGGAGCGTGGCGGTCTCGGTTCGTCCTTCGATGTGGCCTGAGACAACGGCGACGGCGCCGTACTCGCCGAGGCAGCGCGCGGTCGTGAGCACGACGCCGTAGATGACCGCCCAGCGAATCGACGGGAGGGTGATCCGCCAGAAGGTGGCCCAGCCGCCCGCTCCGAGCGTGTGCGCCGCCTGCTCCTGCTCGTCACCGATCTCGCGCAACGTCGGGACGACCTCGCGCGCGACGAACGGCAGCGAGATGAAGATCGTCGCGATCACCATGGACGGCGTCGCGAAGAGGATCTGGATGCCGTGCCGCTCGAAGTAGCCGCCGAACCAGCCGGTGCGGCCGTAGAGCAGGAAGAGCGACAGCCCGACGACGACGGGGGAGAGGGCGAGCGGCAGGTCGACGACCGCGTTCACGGCGCCGGCGCCGGGAAAGCGCCGCCGGACGATCGCAAGCGCGCAGACGATCCCGAAGACCGTGTTCAACGGGACGGCGATCGCCGTGATGATCAGCGTCATCCGGAACGCGTGCACGGTGTTCGGGTCGCTGAGCGAGCGCCAGAGATGTCCGGCGCCCTGGTCGAACGAGCGCCAGAAGACCATCGAGAGCGGCCCGAGCAACACCACGAGCAGGTAGCCGAGCGCGACGAAGCGCAGGCCGAGCCTGGTGCCTCGCTCCTGACGTGCTCCGTCGAGCCTACGCACGTTCATGCCTCGTCGCGAGGAAGCGCACGCCGCCGATCGAGAGGAGGAGCGCGAACGAGATCGCGAGCATCACGACTGCGACCGCCGCCGCGCCCGCCTGGTCGCCGCTCTGGATGTGGTTGAACACGAAGACGGACGCGACCTCGGTCTTGTACGGGATGTTCCCCGCGATCAGGACGAGTGCGCCGATCTCGCCGACCGCGCGCGCGAACGCCAGGGCGACGCCCGAGAGGATGCCGGGGAGGATGTTCGGCAGCACGATGCTCCGAAAGACGCGGGCCTCGGTCGCCCCGAGTGAGCGTGCAGCTTCCTCGGCCTCGCGGTCGAGCTCGTGGAGCACCGGCTGCACCGTCCGCACCACGAACGGCAGGGTGACGAAGAGGAGCGCGAGGACGATCGCCGCGCGGGTGAACGCGAGCCTGATCCCGACAGGCGAATGCGGGCCGTAGAGCGCGAGGAGCGTCAGCCCGGCGACGATCGTCGGCAGCGCGAACGGGAGGTCGATGACCGCGTTGACGAGCCGCTTACCGGCGAAATCGTCCCGCACGAGCACCCAGGCGGTGATCGTCCCGAGCACCGCATTGACGAGCGATACGACGGCCGCCGTGCCGAGGCTCAGCTTCAGGGCCGCGATCGCCTCGGGCTGCGAGACCACCGACCGGAAGCTCGTGCGGTGCGAAGCCCAGACGAGCGCTGCGATCGGCAGCACGACGATCAGGGAGAGGTACGCGGTCGTGAACCCGAGCGCGAGCGGCGCGCCGGGATCGGCGCGCCGCTTCACGCGAGGCAGTGCGAAGGCGCTAGCCGGCAGTCGGTCCACCGATCGCGCGCTCGATCTGCGTCATGCGCCCCTTGTTCGGGTCGAACCAGACCCGGTCGGCATGTCGCCAGCCCCCGATGATCCGGTCGTCGACCTTGAAGATGCCAGGCCGCGACGGGAACCTGTCGCCGAACCGCGCGGCGACCTTCCTGTCCACCGGGCGGAAGCCGTACTGGGCGAGGAGCGTCTGCGCCGTGTCGCCCTTGACGAACCGGATGAAGCGGTTCGCGACATCCTTGTTCGAGCTCGTCTTCAGCACCGCGATCGGCAGCTCGATCAGCATCGACTGGCGCGGGATCACGTACTGGATGTCCTCGCCGTTGCGCCGCGAGGTGATCGCCTCGCTCTCGTAGGTGATCAGCACGTCACCCTTGCCGGAGAGGAAGGTGTTGGTCGCGTTGCGGCCCGACGTGTCCTGTGAGACGACGTGCCTGAAGAGCTGCTGCACGTAGGCGGTCGCCTGCTTGTCGGTCTTGCCGAGCCGGCGCTCGGCGCCGTAGGCGGCGAGGATGTTCCATTTCGCGGAGCCCGAGCTGAACGGGTTCGGGGTGATCACCTGGACGCCGGGGCGGATCAGGTCGTTCCAGCCCTTGATGTGCTTCGGGTTGCCGTTGCGAACGGCGAAGACGACGACGGTGTCGGCTGCGATCCCGCCGTAGCCCTGGCGGTTCCACGTCGGGTCGACGAGCCCCTGGTCGACGAGCAGGTTGACGTCGTCGCCGGTCGAGAGGAAGACCACGTCGGCTTTGAGCCCGTTCGCGACGGCACGTGCCTGGTCGGTCGAGGCGCCGTACGACTGGGTGAATGAGACGTCCTTGCCGTCCGGCGTCTGCTGCCACGCCTGGACGATCTTCCCCATCACGACCTTCGGGGTCGAGTAGCCGACCAGCGAGAGCGTGGTCGCGGCGCCCGCGACGGCGGAGACGGCGAGCGCCCCGAGGACGAGGGCGGTCACCGCTCCGAGGTTCCTTGTCTTGTTCATAGGCATGGTGAACAATTACCATAAGACAAACTGATTCGTCAAATAAGGAGCAGCGGTTGGGAGCGGCGGTTTAGGAGCGGCAGGGCTTGGTAGGTTCGGCGCGTGAGATTCCGCCCGGGCGCGAGGCTCGACCCGTCCCAGGTGGAAGATCGCCGTGGCCTCGGCGGCGGGGGCCTTGCGGTCGGCGGCGGCGGGCTCGGGGCCGTCGGGATCGTCGTCTATCTGCTCTTCGCCCTGCTCGGGGGCGGTGGGAGCGACACTGCCGCCTTCGACAGTCTCGACGGGCTCAGCTCGAGCCAGGCGTCCCGGACCCTCGACTGCTCGACCGGCGCCGACGCGAACGACCGCCAGGACTGCCGGGTGCTCGGCGACATCAACAGCGTCCAGGCGTACTGGACGCGCTGGTTCGCAGCGCACGGCAAGCGGTACGAGCGCGCGACGACCGTCTTCTTCACGGGCGCGACGACGACCGGCTGCGGCCGGGCCTCGACCGACGTCGGGCCGTTCTACTGTCCCGACGACGGGCACGTCTACATCGACCTCGGCTTCTACCAGGAGCTCCACGACCGCTTCGGCGCGCGGGGCGGGCCGTTCGCCGAGGCGTACGTGATCGCACACGAGTACGGCCACCACGCACAGGACCTGCTCGGCGCCCTCGAGCCCGGCGGCTCGCAGGGCGCGGAGAGCACGTCGGTGCGAACGGAGCTCCAGGCCGACTGCTACGCCGGCGTCTGGGCCAGGAACGCGGTCGCGACGGGCTACATCGTCGACCTGACGCGGGCCGATGTCGCGGACGGGCTCGATGCGGCCGCCGCGGTCGGAGACGATCGCATCCAGCAGGAGACCCAGGGCCGGATCACGGAGGACACGTGGACGCACGGCTCCTCCGCCGAGCGGCAGAAGTGGTTCACGCGCGGCTACGAGCGCGGCGAGCCGAGCGGATGCGACACGTTCAGCGGCGCGTTGTAGCCGTCAGGCGCCGAATGACCGGCGGGAGCCGTCCCGCAGAACCTTCACGACCGCGCGGACGCGATAGCCCGGCGGGGGTGCCGCGTAGAACGCGCCGTCGCGAAGCGTCGCCCAGACGGTGCCCTTCCGCGTCAGCCGAACGATCACCGCCCGCACCTCGCTCCCCGCGATCCCGCCGACGCCGTGCGGTGTCAGGACGAAGCTCAGGTCCTGCCTGCCGGTGCGAGACGGGCACGCATGCCCGCTGCCGCCTGCATCGCGGACCGTGAAGCAGGTGCCGCTCGGGAGCGCCCGCACGGTGACGTGGCCCTTGCCGATCGTCACGGTGTGCGACCGGATCGTCGCCTCTGCGGCCTTCGCCGCCGAGACGGCCTCGCCCGGACTACCGACGGCGGAGAGCACGGCGGCGGCGAGGGCCGCTGCGCCCGCGGCGAGCCCCCCGAGCGCCAGCACGCGATTGCGGCTCCATGTCATCCACCGTCGGTTTGCCCCGCGGTGCGACGTGGCGAAACGTCGGCGCAGCGCGGCAGCGGGTGACCCGCGGCGCCCCGCGGCGTAGTGTTGCCCGCATGGGCGCTTCAGCGGGCCGGCGCGCGCTGGCCGAGGCGCTGCGGCACGTCGGCGTGACCGAGTCCCCTCCGGGGTCGAACCGGACCATGTTCGGCCGCTGGTACGGCGTCGACGGCGTCCCGTGGTGCGCGATCTTCGCCTCGTACTGCTTCGACGTCGGCGCAGGCGTCGTCCTCTGCCGCGGCTGGCACGGCGCGGGTGTGAGCACGCGCGGCGTCGCCTACGTGCCGACACTCGCCGCCTGGCTGCAGGCGACCGGGCGCGTGGTCGACGCACCGCAGCCCGGAGACCTCGTGGTCTTCGACTGGGACGGCGGGGTGCCCGACCACGCAGGGATCGTCGTGCGGAGGCTTGCCGGCGAGCGGATCGAGACGGTCGAGGGCAACGCGCACGACCGGGTGTATCGCGGCACCCGTCCGGACGCCCACGTCCTGCTCTTCGGGCGGATCGGTTCCTAGGCACCCGCGCGCTCGGCGCGGCGCAGGCCGAGGCGCGCCCAGGTGCCGAAGACGCACGCGAGGAGGAGCGCGAGCAGGAACGCCTTCCCGGCCTGGGTCGGCTCGCCCTCGACGAACCCGCGGCCCGCCTCGAGGATGTAGGTGATCGGGTTCAGGCGCGCGACGGCGTGGATCCAGCCTTGCAGCAGGTCGAGCGGCACGTAGACGGGCGCGAGGAAGAGCGCCATGAAGACCGGGGTCTGCATCAGCGGCCCGGCCTGCACCGACCGGAACCGCATCGCGACGCCGCAGGCCCAGAGCAGGCCTACCTGGTTGAAGATCACGCCGAGTGCGAACAGGCCGAACAGGTCGACACCGCCGCCGCCGATCTGCATGCCTGCCGCGAGCCCGACCGACGTGAGCACGACGGCGATCATCAGCCAGCGGATGAGCGCGGCGATCCCGTAGCCGACGATGATCCCGGTGCGCTGCGGCGCCGAGACGAGCAGCCGGCGCGCGAAGCCGCGCTCGAAGTCGCGGGCGATGCCGAAACCGGCGAAGACGCCTCCGAACGCCGCCGACTGCAAGAGCACGAACACGAACTGGAACGCGGTGTAGCCCCCGTGGAAGTCGAATCCGCGTACGTGGCGCAGGCGGGAGAGACCACCCGCGAACGCCAGGAAGTTCATCAGCGGGAAGAGCATCGGCGGCACGAAGAGCGACGGGTTCTTCAGGAGCACGGTCGTCTGGCGATACGCGAGCGCGAACGCGACCTGCAAGACGCCCTTCACGTGCGCGTCATCCTCATGCCGAGCTGTCGTGTCGCGAGCAGCATCGCGACGCCGATCAGCGCGAACGTGAACCCGAACCCGAGCAGGAGTGCCTGCACGTCCCAGCCGACGATCACGAGCGAGCGCAGGCTCTCGATCATGTAGCTCACCGGGTTGATCGTCGCGAGATCCCGGAACCAGGAGACCTCGATCAGGTTGCGCGGCAGGTTCATGCTGGAGATGAACGTCGCGAAGAAGAGCAGTGGGAATTGCGACTGCACTCCCTCGCTCGAGCCGGTGCGCAGCGCGATCCAGAGCCCGAGCGTGCCCCAGCCGGCGGCGATCAGCACCGCGAGGACGAGGATCACGAAGGCGCCTCCGACCCCGGCGTCGATCCGGACGCCCGCGACCAGGCCGACGCCGAGATAGATGACCGCCTGCAACATCCCGAGCCCGACCGCGCCGCCGATCTGCCCGAGCAGGAGCGCGCCGCCGCGAACCGGCGTCAGCGCCAGCCGGTTCAGGAATCCCGTGTCGATGTCGCGCGCGAGGTCGACGCCGGCGATCCCCGACGCGAAGAGCGCTCCCTGCATGAACGAGAACGGCAGGAAGAACGCGAGGAACGAGTCCGTCGGGAAGCCGGGCAGATGCGTCGCCGCGCGGAGGCCGTTCGAGTTGACCGCCATCAGCATCAACGGGAAGGTCAACGGCGGGATCCAGACCCCGGGTTGGCGGAACGTGCGCACGAGCGAGCGCTGTGCGATCAGCCAGACCTGGAGCCTCACTCGGCTTCAGCGCCCTCGAGCGTGTGCCCGGTCTTCGCGAGGAACACGTCGTCGAGGGTGGGCTGGTGCAGGTTGATCTCGGCTGCGCGGACGTCGTCGGTGTCGAGTGCGCGAATGACCGCGGGCAGGTCGCCGTGACCGTCGAGCTGGACCGCGAACGCTCCTGGACGCGCGGCCGTCTCGATGCCGAAGCGGCGGAGCAGCCCGCGCAGGCGTTCGAGGTCGTCCGGGCGCTCGGGCACGACTTCGACGGTCGGCTTGCCGATCTCGGCCTTCAACTGCGCGGGCGTTCCCTCCGCGACGATGCGGCCGTGGTCGATGATCCCGACGCGGTCGGCGAGCACGTCGGCCTCTTCGAGGTACTGCGTCGTCAGGAAGACGGTGACGCCCTCCTCGTGCGCGAGCCGGCCGACCTCGTTCCAGAGCGCCGTCCGGCTCTGCGGGTCGAGGCCGGTCGTCGGCTCGTCGAGGAAGAGGATCGACGGATCGTGGATCAGCGCGAGTGCCAGGTCGAGCCGGCGCTTCATGCCGCCGGAGTACGTGCGCACCTTGCGGTCGCCGGCGTGTGTCAGCCCGACCCGGTCGAGGAGGCGCACGATCAGGGCCCGCCGCGTCGCGCCCGTGATCCCGTGCAGGGACGACTGGAGGCGCAGGTGCTCGCGCCCGGTCAGAAAGGGGTCGAGCGCTGCCTCCTGGAGGGCCGCGCCGATCGAGGCGCGCACCTGCGGCCCCTGCCGCGCCACGTCGAACCCTGCGACCGTTGCCCGGCCCGCCGTCGGCGGGAGCAGCGTCGTCAGCATGTGCACCGTCGTCGACTTGCCCGCACCGTTCGGGCCCAGGAAGCCGTAGATCTCGCCCGGAGCGACCGTCAGGTCGATGCCGGCGACCGCCTCGACGTCCTTGAACCGGCGGACGAGCCCATCTGCGTCGATGCCCTTGTCACTGCGGCCCATATCGGAGAATCTATCCCGCACGTCCGATCCGACCGTCCCGGCGCTACACTTGACGGCACAACTATGAGTTCGACGACCACACAGGCATCCTCGCGCGAGACCTCCGGACGGCTCCAACCGTGGGTCTCGTTCCTGCGCGCGCACGCCGCGATCACGCGCGAGCTCTCCGCGCAGCTCCAGCGCGAGCACGGCCTGACGCTGAACGACTACGAGGTGCTCCTGCATCTCTCGCACGCCGAGGGTGCGAGGATGCGCCGCGTCGATCTCGCGCAGCAGATCCTGCTCACCGCGTCGGGGATCACGCGCCTGCTGGAGGGGCTCGAACGGAGCGGCTTCGTGCGCAAGGAGACGTGCGCCTCGGATGCCCGCGTCTCCTACGCGAAGCTGACCGACAAGGGCGCGGCGAAGCTGAGGTCGGCCGCGAAGACGCACCTCCAGGACATCGACGACCTCTTCCTGAACCGCTACTCGGGCTCGGAGCTCGCGACGCTCGGCGAGCTGCTCGCCCGGCTGCCCGTGACCGGCGCCGACTGCAGGTCGGCGTCGGAGCCCTGCAGCTGAGACCCGTGTAGCTGCGTCGCAAGCTCGCGGAACGGCCCGTCGACCGCCAGCAGGTCGTCGAACGTGCCGCGCTGCGAGATGCGGCCGTGCTCGACGACGAGGATCTCGTCCGCCCGCCGGACCGTCGCGAGCCGGTGGGCGATGATGATCGACGTGCGGCCGCGGAGCAGGCGGTCGAGTGCCTGCTCGATCAGGATCTCGGTCGGCCGGTCGATGTTCGAGGTCGCCTCGTCGAGGATCAGGATGCGCGGGTCGGCGAGCAGCGCGCGCGCGATCGAGATCAACTGGCGCTCGCCCGCCGAGAGGCCCGCGCCGCCCTCTCGCACCGTGTGCAGGAGCCCCGCGTCGAAGCGGCGCGCGATGCGGTCGACGCCGACGGCCCGGGCCACGTCCGCGACCTGGTCGTCGCTCGCCTCCGGATGGGCGAAGCGGATGTTGTCGGCGATCGTCCCGGCAAAGAGGAACGGGTCCTGCAGCACGACACCGAGCTGCCGGCGATAGGACCGCAGCTCGAGGTCGCGCAGGTCGTGGCCGTCGACGCGGATCGCGCCCCGGTCGGGGTCGTAGAAGCGCCCGACGAGCTTCGCCGTCGTCGACTTGCCGCCGCCCGACTCGCCGACGAGCGCGAGGCAGCCTCCGGGCGGCACGTGGATGTCGATCGCGTGCAGCACCGGGTCGCGGCCGTAGGAGAACGTGACGTGGTCGATCCGCAGGTCGCCCTCGATCCGCTCCGCCGGCCGGGCTCCGGGAAGGTCCGTGATCTCCGGCTCCGTGTCGAGGACGATCGTGATCTTCTCCATCGCGGCGGCGGCGGACTGCACCTGGCCGTAGAGATCGGAGAGCTCCTGGAGCGGCTGGAACACGAGGTTCAGGAGGAAGACGGAGGAGACGAGCGTTCCGATCGTCAGCGAGCCGCTGCCGATCATGTGCCCGCCGACCCAGAGCACCGACGCCATCGCCACGATCCCGAGGAACTCGATCCCGGGGAAGAAGAGCGAGTTGAGCCACTGCGCGTGGGTGTTCGTCCGCCGGTTGGCGTCGTTCGCCGCGTCGAACTCGGCCAGGAACGCACGCTCGCGGTTGAACGCCTGGATGACCGCCATGCCGGAGACCGACTCCGCGATCTGCGCCGTCATCGACGAGATCGTCTCGCGGACCCGCAGGAACGCTGCGTGCGAGCGCACCTGGAACCAGCGCGACAGGATGATCGTCGGCGGCAGGATCACGAGCGCGACGAGCCCGAGCCGCCAGTCGAGCACGAACAGTCCGACGACCGCCGCCACCAGGGTGAGCGTGTTGACGACGAGCGTCGTCAGACCCTGCGAGAGCACGTCGGAGAGCGCGTCGACGTCCGAGGTGAGCCGCGCGATGATCCAGCCGGCCTTCTGCTGGGAGAAGTAGCGCAGCGACAGCGTCGTCAGGTGGTCGAAGAGGTCTTCGCGCAACCCGAGCACGACGTCCTGTCCAACGCGTGCGAGGCCGCGCACGAGCGTCGTCTGCAGCACCCACGCGAGCGCGTTGATCGCGAGATAGACGCCGACGTCGCGGCCGAGCCGCCCGCGATCATGGTCGCGCATGCCGTGGTCGATCGCGTCCTGCACCACGAGGAGCGCGGACACCGGAGCCGCCGCAGAGCAGATGCCGATCACCGAGAGGGCGGCGACACGCCCCCAGCGTCCCGCGAGGTACCGGCTGAGCCGGCTCAGACCGGTGCGCTTCTTATGCCGCGGCACCGATCTCCTCTCCGAAGAGCGACCAGAAGATCCCGCCGCGCGCGAGCAGGTCGGCGGGCTTGCCCGACTCGACGATCACCCCGTCGTCCAGCACGACCGCGCGGTCCGCGACCTCGACGGTCGAGAGCCGCTGCGTCGCGATCAGCACGGTGCGCCCGGCGAGCGCCGGCCGGAGGTTCTCGACGAGGTGGCGCTCGGTCTGCGTGTCGACCGCCGACATCGGGTCGTCGAGAACGACGACCCGTGCGCCCGCGACGAGCGCCCGCGCGAGCGCCACCCGCTGCCGCTGCCCGCCGGACAGGTTGACACCGCGCTCGCCGATCAGCGTGTCGAAGCCGTCCGGGAGCTCCGCGGCGAACTGGGCGACGCCGGCGGCCTCGGCTGCGGCGACCACCTCGTCCCACGGAGCGTCGGGCCGCGCCGCGGTCAGGTTGTCACGGAGGGGGATCGAAAAGAGGATCGGCCGCTGCGTGACGATCGCGACGGAGCTCCGCAGCTCCTCGAGCTCCACGTCGCGCACGTCGACGCCGCCGACGAGGACGCGTCCCTCGGTGGGGTCGTAGAAGCGCGGCAGCAGATTCAGCAGGGACGTCTTCCCGGCGCCGGTCGGCCCGCAGATCGCGATCACCTCGCCCGGGGCGACGTCGAGATCGACACCGGCGAGCACCTCCGAGCCCGTGCCGTAGGAGAAGCGGGCGTTCTCGAAGCGCACGCCGAGCCCGCCGGCGGGCAGCTCCGTCGGGTGCGTCGGCTCCGGGATCGTCTCGATCCCCTGGAGCCACGCAAAGCTGCGCGAGGCCGACGCCGTCGCCCGCTGGGCGAGCGAGAGAATCCAGCCGAGCGCTTCCAGCGGCCACACGAGCTGCAGGAGCAGCTGGTAGAAGAGGAAGAACTCGCCGTAGGTGAGGGTGCCGCCGATCACGTCGTGGCCGCCGAACAGCACGACGGCCGCGATCGAGAGCGTCGGCAGGAAGAGCAGGCCGGGCAGGAACGCCGCCTCGATGCGCGCCTGGCGCAGCACGCCGTCGCGCACGAGCTCGGCCTTGCCCGCGAAACGGGCCTGGACGTCGTCCTCGCGGCCGAACGCCTGCACCATCTCGATCCCGACCACCGCTTCGTCCGCCGCCTCGGTCACGTCGGCCTTCAGCTGCTGCACCTGCCGCGACACGGGCATCACCTTGCGCGCGAACGAGAACGCGAGCAGGAACACCGCCGGCATCGCGACGAGCGCGATCGCCGCCAGCTTCACGTTGACGAGGAAGAGGACGACGGCGATCCCGCCGATCATCATCAGCGACTGGAGCCCCTGGGTCATGCCCCAGCCGATGAAGTAGCGGATCGGGTAGAGGTCGTTCGTCGCGCGCGACACGACCTGGCCGGTGGCGTGCCGGTCGTAGAACGCTCGGGGATAGCGCAGGTACGCCTGGTAGAGAAGCTCGCGCATGCGCGCCTCGACGCGGATGCCGGTGCGTGCGGTCGCGTAGCGTCGCGTGAAGTTGATGCCGAACCGGGCGAGCGCGAGCAGCACCACTGCGACGAGGTACGGCCAGAGTGCCTTGTGATGACCGCTCTTCGGCGCGATCGAGCTGTCGATCGCGTGCCGGATGACGATCGGGATCGCGAGCGACAGGCCCGAGTAGACGAAGGCGCAGACGAGGCCGACGGTCACGAGCCGCCATTGCTCCTGCCATTGCCGCGCGAGGCCCTTCGCGGTCGGCCAGAGGCCGAGGTCCGGAGGATCGACGGAGAGGAAGCGCCTGCTCACCTCCGCAAGCTACCAGCCGTCGTTAACCAGGCTAACTAAATGCGAGCCGTCGCACGCCCTGCACCGTCCAGCCGCCCACCGCCAGCAGGAGCACGCCGGCGGCCAGCAGGAGGAAGAGGAGGCGCGTCTTCATCGTGCGAGCCTACGACGTGTCTCGGCCGTGCGGATCGGCGCGAAGGATGAACCGGCATCCGCCTGTGGGATGATCCTGCGGTGCACGTGCAGCCGCTGCCGGGACTCGCGCAGCTGCCCTACGCGGAAGTGTGGTTCCACCAGGTCGACGACGCAGCGTGGCGGGCCGCGTCGGACGCCGCCCGCGCACTCGGGAAGACCGGGCTCGAGGTCTGGACGACGACGCGAACCCCGGAGGTCGCCGCGTTCTTCGAGGAGCGCGGCTACGCCGAGGTGCGCCGCTACGTGATCTCGGAGCTCGACGTCACCGCGCTGCCGCAGGTGGAGCCGCCGGCGTTCCCGCTCGTCACGCTCGCCGCGCGGCCCGATCTCGAGCTGCCGCTCTTCGAGCTCGCGCGGGTCGCGTACGCCGACCAGCCGGGGCGGGCAGAGACGACGTTCGCGCTCGACTCGTGGCGGGAGTGGGGGCTGCGCGCGGCTCCGCCGGAGGCGTTCTGGATCGCCCTCGACGGCGAGCGGGTGCTCGGCTACGGGTACCTCGAGCTCAAGGACGGCGTCTGGTGGAACGGGTTCCTGGCGGTCGCCCGCGACGCGCGCGGCCGGGGCATCGCGGGCGCGATCAAGCGCGCCGAGCTCGCCTGGGCCCGGGCGTGCCGGATTGCGAGGCTCCGCACCGCAACCGAGGTGCGGCTGGCGCCGATGCGCGCGTTGAATGCGCGTCTCGGCTACCAGCCGCTGTACGAGGAGATCGTGCTCCGTGGGCCGCGGGCGTCCGGTCGAGCACGCCCGCCTCGAATCGTTACGTGATCACATCGTGGAGCTCGTACCAGGCCTCGCGCTCCGGCGGTGTAGCCGATCCCTCGGGCATCTGGGGCATCAGCTCGTCGAGGATCGGCTGGAGCCGTTCGGTCAGGAACCGCTCGCCCTGCGCGCGGCTCTCCCAGACGTCCATGATGCGGAAGACACCGGCGTCCTCGTCGAACCCGGCGGTGTGCACGATCAGGCCGTCGATGTCGCCCCCGCCGCTCGCGCCGAGCCTCTGCGCGACCGAGTCGTAGTTCGCGGTGCTTCGGTCGTCGCCGTCGATCGGGAATTCCTGGATGAAGACAGCAGCCATCTCGCCGAACCTCCTGCTCGCGTTTCGCACGGACGTGCGCGATCATGCGATCCTGACCCGGCCACGTGGCCGATGCAAGCCCGGCACGACGGAGGAGTCGACATGCAGGTCGCAGGGGACGAAGGGAAGGATCCGGAGGAGGCTCGGCCCTCGGCGAGCCGGCCGCCCGAGAGCCGTTCGGAGCGGCTGCGCCGGCACGGCCGCCGCGGCCGCCTCTACGCCTCCGCGGTCGCGGCGGTGGCCCTCCTCGTTGTCGTGGTCGCCCTCGTCGTCGAGAACACCCGGCAGGTGAAGCTGAGCTGGGTGATCGGCACCACCCACGCCTCGCTCGTCTGGATCATCGTGGCCGCCGCGATCCTCGGCTGGCTGCTCGGGATCATCACGAGCGTGATCTTCCGCCTGCGGACCCGGCGCCGAAGCCCGCGCTAGACCGCAGTGCGCGCGGTGATTCGAGCATGGAGCGTATCGGGATCGAACCGATGACCTCCGCCTTGCAAAGGCGGCGCTCTCCCAGCTGAGCTAACGCCCCGTCCGGCGGCGATTGTAGCGCCCGTCTCGAGGCGCCCCCGGCTCCGGGGACGCCTCGACGGACGAGGATGCGTGGCCTTCGCTAGGCCGCGCGGGAGAGGCGCTCTTCCTGGCGCGCTCTCTGGATGATCGCGTCCCGGTCTCCGAACCGCAGCAGGGCGCGGGCGTTCCGCTGCTCCTCCCAGAGCTGCGCGATGCGCTCCTCGAGCTCGAGATGCTCGGCCTTCAGCGTCGCGTCGAAGCCCTCGGAAAGCTCGCGCATCACCTCCACACGGCGGGCGGAAAGGCGGTCGATCTCCTGTCTGATCTCGCTCAGCTTGTCCATGACACCTCCAACGCCGGAGCTTGCGGCGATATTCCTACGAGTATCCGAGCTCGTCGAGGCGGTCTTCGTCGATGCCGAAG